>Ga0209494_1000408_pt1 | contig 18684 bp, 9 predicted proteins | sample EN1Hudseemescosm_FD_184628 | JGI IMG/M metagenome (GOLD analysis project Ga0209494, IMG submission 184628) | Methane-oxidizing microbial communities from mesocosms in the Hudson Canyon - EN1B Hudson Canyon (SPAdes) (version 2) | ecosystem: Environmental > Aquatic > Marine > Cold seeps | place... | reverse complement strand
TTGTTGCAAAGCTGGTGGTAATAACCACCAGTTTCAGGTCGGACCACCTGGTACCCCCTATTATGATGAAAGATGGGACAGTTATTTTATAACAGCAGAGGATGCGTCAGGAACTTTTGTACCATGGGAGGATGGAACACCTGGGGGTTATACTGGAGTAAATTATGGTCATGCGGCCTTTACAAAGCGATATTTCTGTCGTCCTGCATCTCCTTGGAGTAATGATACTATTATTGTTGCAAATCTAACTGATGAAACAAGGATTCCAGAATGGGATGAGCACATGTGGAGTACCAGCGTGCGTGGTCCTCGTATGGATATATGTGCAGCCGGTACAGGTATATGGAGTGCCACCTCCTTTGCATACTATGATAAAAATTACTTACGGCATTCACATTGGCCACAATCGATACCTGAATATGGTTATTATGAAGGACAAGGGGAAACTCCAACTGCTGATCCAAATGGTGATTATAAGGCTCGGTATACTGGTACATCAATGGCTGCACCTCAAATAACTGGTATGGGGGCATTATGGTTACAAATGAATCCAAAGGGAACAGCACAGCAATTTAAAGATTTTCTTACGGAACACGCTAAAACAGGGTTGTTCCGTAGTGACCCTGAAACGTTAGAAGCAGAAAGATTTGGACCCTATTGGAAATACAACTCAGACAGCTCAAAAGACCCTTCTGAAGCACCGGAAGGCTACCATTGGAAGCCAGGACCCACCTTCGGAACGCCAGATAGAATAGCATATTGGCCATATTCTGGTACCAAACCGTGGGATGTTTCTGCTACAATTACTGCTAGTGAAGGTAGTGCAGATAAACTATATGACCCCATAACTATGACTTATAGTAACAATTAGACACAATATTAAAAAGGAAAGAGAATGAGTGAAAAAGAATATATTGTAACCTTACATAAAGATGTGGATTATTCTACATTTGACGCTGAGATGGTTGCAACTACAGGTGACGGTTTTATACCAGGCCGTAGTCCAGTAGTAGCAAATGCCCGTCAATTGTCTAAAAGAAATACTCACTATATGTTAACGTCTGAGGAAGCAGAATCACTAAAATCTGATTCTCGAGTAATGGATGTTGAATTACCTCTGGAGCAACTTGAAGATGTAGAGATTGTACCTGCTGCCCAACAAGATGGGGATTGGACGAAAACAAGTTACAATTCTGGTTTAAACTGGGGGATGGTTAGGATGAACCATTTTGAAAATGTTTATGGGGCTACTGATTTTCTAGATGGTGGAGAGGTTTATAATTATACACTAGACGGTACAGGTGTTGATGTTGTAATATCAGATTCCGGTTTACAAATAGATCATCCGGAATTTCAAGATGCTGATGGTAATTCAAGGGTTCAGGAAATTGACTGGTATGCAGAATCTGGTATTTCGGGTACCCAGCATGCAAACCATTATAGAGATTTTCACGGACATGGAACTCATTGTGCTGGCACAGTATCAGGTAAAACTTATGGCTGGGCGAAAAATGCTAGAATCTACAGCGTTAAGATTGATGCTTTGGCGGGCGACGGTGATAGTGGTACAGGATTTAGCACTTATTATAGTCAAGACATTATTAAAGGATGGCATAATAATAAACCTGTTGATCCTGTCACTGGTGTTAAACGTCCTACGGTTGTTAATATGAGTTGGCAAAGCGTTAGCCCCTTTAGCAATATCACTGGTGGTAATTATAGGGGTACAGCATGGTCAGGTACTGCTAGGGATTCCTCCAAAGGAATGATTGGGTATCCCAAAAACGGGATATACTATTTTGGCTCAAGAAATGCAGGACTAGATGCTGATATAGAAGAAATGATTGACGCAGGTATTCATGTTTGTATTGCATCAGGTAACCATTATCAGAAATGTGATGTTCCAGGTGGATCAGATTACGACAACATAGTTTATCGATCTACTGGTAGCGGATACTATCATAGAGGAGGGTCTCCATTTAGTTCTAGGGCCTTTATGGTCGGGAATGTAGACCGATCCACAACAGGTACTCTTGACCAGAAGAGGAGTTCTTCTGCATGTGGACCTGCTGTTAATATATATGCACCGGGAACAAACATTGTGAGTACTATCTCAACCCAAAATCATTACAGTGAAGACCCATATCCTTTTGATACGAATTTTATGATTAAAAATATGACAGGAACATCAATGGCTTCTCCACAAATTTGTGGAATGGTTGCATTACATTGTCAGGTAAATCCTTCAAGAGCTCCTGAGCAGATGCATCAATCTATAATTGGTGACACAACAGATAAGCTATATACTACAGGATTGGATAGTGATTACACTAACTATAGAAGTCTTCAAAATAGTCCTATTAGGTTTGCTTATAACAAATTTAATGATTCTGTACAGATAAATATGCAAAATGTAACCATTTCATAAGTTATAAAGGTATTTAAATGACTGATAATAAGGAATATAGAGTAATTTCAGAAGAAGGTATTGATATTGCTGAACTAGAATTTGAGCTAGAACGGGATACTACTAGTGACACTAGTGACAGTACCACATATATTCCGAATAGAATTGTTGATGTGCTTCATGCTAAAAAATTTAATAATAGAATTACCCATTATACATTATCGGATGAAGAAGCAACTGAACTATCAAAAGATCCTAGAATTCTTGCAGTATTACCAAAGGCTAAACCCTTTGTTCTTGCTGCAACACAAACTAATAATTTTTCTCGCGGCTATGATGCATACAACCAAGAAGGTATTCACGGAGGTTGTAATTGGGGATTAAAAAGACATACTGAGCAAAGTTATAACTTTATTAGTGGGGGTGGATCCTCAGAGGCTCCGTATATGCCGGGGGATTATAATTATACATTAGATGGTACTGGTGTTGATATTGTCATTATGGATAATGGTATAGATCCATGGCATTCACAATTTCATGATGCTGATGGTAATTCAAGACATATACAATTTGACTGGAACCAGATTATACCTGGTATTATAACCACAGATATACCTACTTATTACGGGATTGACCCAAATGGGGGCACAAATCTGCCGTCCTTGTTTGGATCTCACGGAACTGGGTGTGCAGGTATAGCAGCAGGTAACCATTATGGCTGGGCGAAAAATGCTCATATTTATAGTGTTAATATTCTAACACCGGACGGTGAGGAAACGGTGGAGGAAAATTTCGCTTCTCAATCATTTGATCTTATCAGATTATGGCATGAGAGAAAAAATGACCCGGATGATAGTCTTTATACCGGTAGGCCTACTATTGTAAATCAAAGCTTTTATTTAGTACCAGAAAAATATACTGATCACGCCGGTAGCGGTAGGCATCTTACTGAATTTTGGTGGCAGGGTAATCAGGTATTATCAGCTGGAACAACTGTTACTAGTATTGGTACTGGTGAAGGCCAAACTGATGGTATACCATTTGGTTTAGTAGGTTCACATTTTGGAGGTATTGATATAGGTTACAATATTGAACAAAAACAGTTAACAGATGCAGGTATAATTTGTGTTAGAGCCGCAGGGAATTCTTATCACCCGATGGCTGGACCTCCTGATGGACCCTATTATGATGCTAGAATGTCTGATAATGCTTTTGTTTCTGAGAACATAAATGGTACTCCAGATCCATCAGATAAAGTGTATTTTAATAGAGTAAGTACACCTGAAAGTGATGATACACTATTTGTAGCATGTCTGGACAATGCCGTTTATGAGGATGGTGAGAATCAAGAATTTATGTGGAGGGATAGTGAGCGAGGCCCTCGTATTGATATAATAGCAGCGGGAGATCGTATAAGTACCGCGATGAGTTCGTCGTTTTGGGGAAAAACAACGACAGATCTAGATGGAACTGCACCCACACATTATGCAATACGAGCATCAGGAACATCATTTGCCACACCTCAAATAACTGGTATGGGGGCATTATGGTTACAAATGAATCCAAAGGGGACAGCACAGCAATTTAAAGATTTTCTTACGGAACATGCATTAACTAATTCAGTTGTATACAATTCAATTGATGAGACTGAGTTCGGATTTAATAAAAATAATGTTATCCCAAGACTTTATGGAGCACCTAATAAAATAGCATATTGGCCATATAATAGTCCTGAACCATGGAATATTGATTGACATAAGACAGTTGATAACTAATGAAACATATTATATATAAATAGTAATAATAATACCTATAACAAGAGAAATCACACAATGGCGGCAATTAGTAATTTAAATATAGATCAGGGGACTGATTTTGAAGTCTCAGTATCCTTATTCGATAAAGACTTAAATCCTTTCGATCTTAGAGAATATGTTTTGGATGCTAATAATAATCCAGCTTTCCAGACACCGGGTACATATCCAGTTATTAAAGGTCAGATTAGAAAATCTTTTAATTCAATTAAATCTTATGAATTTAATATTCAAGTACTTGATGCAATAAATGGTATTGTGATTCTTAGATTACCTTATACTGTATCAAATACAATGAAACCAGGCCGTTATATCTATGATATTGAGGTTAAGAGTTTTAATTCAACAACAGAACAACCTATAGTTGAAAGGATTTTGCAGGGAAATATATTACTTTCAGGTAATGTAACTAAACTCATATAGACTGGGAGTAGAGAAAGATGAGTACAATAGATTATATAAAAGTAGGAACAGCTACACAGAATATCCAACTTACATCTACTATTAACAATTCCGGTAGATTGGATGCTTTAAATGATGTAGATATAACAGAAAAAATAGATGGGTCCATTATTATATGGGACGCAGCGGCAGCAAAATACAAAGTAAAACCAAAATTAGAACATTCTAATTTATTCATTATAGGTGGAACGTTTTAGTCTTATATAAGACAGATAACCCTACCACAATAAAACAAATATAAATTAAATAGAATTAGGAGTTCTAACAATGGCAACAGTAATAAAAATCAAACAATCCGCAGGTGTTACAGCACCTCTTGCAAATCAATTATCACAAGGTGAATTAGCATACACTTTTGGTACAGGAGCTCAGTCAGGTGGTGGCTCTAAATTATATATAGGTAGTGAATTAGCATCTTCAGATAATCTTATTATTGGTGGAGAATATTTCACCCAGATGCTAGACCATACACATGGTACATTAACTGCTGATTCAGCAATTATAGTAGATAGTGATAGAAAAATTGATGTACTTAATGTAGATAATATTACATTAGATGGGAATACAATATCTATTACAAATGGTAATGGTGATTTAACATTAAGTGCAAATGGTACCGGTAAGATTAAATTTACATCAAATCAGGAATTTGCTGGTAATTTAGATATTGGTAACACAACAACAGTCCAACATCTTAAAGTATATGGCTCGGCAATAGTTGATAATCTTAAAATTGATGGTAATACAATAAATGCAGAAGGTGGTCTTTTTGATCAAACTGCTAATCAATCTATTACTATAACACCTAAAGGTGCTGGTGATGTTGCACTTGGAACAGGTGGAACAGGTGTTCTTCGAATTCCTGCAGGCCCTACTACTACTAGAAAAATAGCAACATCCGGAACAGTTAGTGATACTCAAGCAATGACTGGTTCAATTAGATACAATACAAGTACTCATAGATTTGAAGGTGTAGTTGATGGTAATTGGACTGGTCTTGGTGGTGTAATAGATACTGACCAAGATACATATATCACCGCAGAAGAAGATAATGCAGGAGATTCTACAGGAAATCCAAGTCACGTTACAGTTGATGATACACTAAGATTCTTTATAGCTAATACTGAAGAAATGAGACTTAACTCAACTGAACTTCAAGTTGATGTAATTAATGGTAAGGCTGCACAGGGATCATTAGGTCAAGTTAAAGTAAATACTAATCTATTAGTATCAGGTGATCTAACCGTAGAGGGAACTACTACTACTGTAGAATCTACTGTTGTAACTATAGCTGATCCTGTAATGCATCTCGGTGAAGGTTCATTAGTACTTGATGATGGTCTTGATCGTGGGGTTACATTTGATTATGGTAATGGTACTGCAGTCAAAACTGGTTTCTTTGGTTTTGATATTCAATCTTCAAAGTTTGTATTTAAACCCGATACTTCGGTTGCAACGGCACCTGCTGCAGTAACAGTCGCTACAAGTACAAGAGTACCAACACTTGTAGATTGGACACAAAGAGCCTATTCAGGTATTACAGAGGCACAGTACAATAATGGTTCAGGGGCATCTATTCAAATAGCTGCGTATACATACACTCCTGAAGACTTTAGTGCCGCTTGGGGTGATGTTGCTTTTGGTGATATGTCACTATCTGGAGATGCATCAATTACTGGAGACACAACAGTTGGAGGAACTTTAGGTGTTACTGGAGTAACTACATTAACTGGTCTATTAAATGCTAATGGTGGTATACAAGTTAATACTGATAAGTTTACTGTAGCTGCATTAGATGGTGATGTAGTAACCCAAGGTACATTAAATGTTAGTGGATTATCTACACTCGATGGTGGTATACAAGTTGATACTGATAATTTTACTGTATCTGGTACAAATGGTGATGTAGTAACTCAAGGTACATTAGATGTTAGTGGATTATCTACACTCGAAGGCGGAATCAAAGTTAGAACTGGAACGGTATATTCGGAATCTACTATATATGTGGATCATTTTACTGTCGATGGTGCAAATGGTGATGTAGTTACTGCAGGCACATTAAATGTCGCTGGAGCATCTAGTTTTAATACGGCCTCTTCACCTGCTGGTGCAGCTTTTCTAGCAAACAAAGTAACTATAGGAACTACTCCTGACTTATGGTCCTCTGGAATGACCACATACTATTCTACTGGAGTTATTGTTAGACATGTACTTGCTGGTGTAACTAAATATTTCGTATATAAAGCTGCAGGTGGTTGGACAATGACCGCCACTGATGCACCTGGTAATACTGACCCAACATTAACAGCATGGGAAGAGATTAATTATAAAGATCCAATGGTTATAGACTCTGCAGGTAGAATGACAGATGGTGTTATAACAGGAGATACTATCATTGATTGTGGAACATTCTAGAACAACTAAATAAGAGTATATTAAATAATATATAAAGAGACCCATATATATGGCTACTAGATTAAAAATAAAACAGACTGCGGTATCAGGTAAAGAACCTGTTGCTTCCCCATCAACTGATCCTGCCTACATAGAGCAGGGTGAGTTGGCATTAAACACAACTGATAAATCACTCTGGACAAATGATGGTTCATTTATAGCAGGAGTTAGTACAGGAATAGTTGAATTAACTACTAGAAATATAGCTGATTCAATTGATCCTGGATTAATTAAAATAGGATTTACCCAGACTGGTAATGATTACCCACTTGTATTAGATGCGAATAATCAGGCTTATGTTAATGTCCCTTGGACAGATACTAACACAGATACTCTCTCTGGCTTAACAGATACTAATACTGCTGGAGTCATTAATGATTCTATTCTTAAATATGATAGTAGCACATCTAAATGGGTTATTGCTACTGATCAGTCTGCAACATACTCTACAGCAACATCATCAACTTTAGGTTTAGTTAAGATAGGGTTTACCCAGACTGGTAAGGATTACCCACTTGTATTAGATGGTTCTGATAAGGCTTATGTTAATGTCCCTTGGACAGATACTAACACAGATACTCTTTCTGGTTTAACAGATACTGATACTACTGGAGTCTCTCATAATGCTATTCTTAAATATGATATTACTACATCTAAATGGGTTATTGGTGATGATTGGAATACACATACTCTTTCTGATTTAACAGATACTGATACTACTGGAGTCTCTCATAATGCTATTCTTAAATATGATATTACTACATCTAAATGGGTTATTGGTGATGATTGGAATACAACATACTCTACAGCAACATCAGGAACTTTAGGTTTAGTTAAGATAGGGTTTACCCAAACTGGTAAGGATTATCCAGTCGTACTATCTTCCGAGCAGATGTATGTTAATGTCCCTTGGACTGATACTGATACTGTTGCAGGTTTAACTGATACTAACACTAGCGGAATCACCAACAATTCTATTCTTAAATATGATAGTGTTACAAGTAAATGGGTTATCGGTACTAATGCTACAGCAGGTGCTACTGCATCAGCCATATTACCAGCTGCTCAAGCTAGATTATCACACCCAGGCTCCGGAACTGGACCTGGTATATCATGGGGTAGTTATAACCCGATAAATGGTGAAATACAATTTACATTTAATACAGCACAACCAGATTCTAATTATTCAGTAGTTACAGATTCTGAAAGTTATGATCACTTACAAATAGAAACTGTTAATAAAACTACTGCAGGATTTAGGATTATCTCAGCTGATGCATCAGGTTCATATGTATCACCATCAACATTTCCATTTTCATTAATTGTATACTCAAGTGATCCATTACAAACTATAACATCGGATTCATATACCCCTGGTACAAATATAGCTATATCTGCGGCAGGTGTTATATCATCAACATATTCTAACTTTACAGGAACAACCGCTGGATTAGTACCTACATCAACGACTAGTGATGACACTAAATTCTTAAGAGCAGATGGCACTTGGGTTGTTCCGACAGATACAGATACTTTAACACCCGTAGGTGGTTCTGATACACAAGTACAATATAATAATAACGGTTCATTTGGTGGTGCTGCAAGTCTAACATATAATGATTCAAATGGTCAGGTGACTTGTAATACAGCTACTGGTGACAGTTTAGTAATAGGAAACTCCACAACACAAACTGCTGGAACAAGCGCATTAATATTTTCTAATAAAGATGCTACTACATTTCGACCAATTGTAAGGCTTGAGGGAAACCATACAGACAACGGTGGTAATGGTGAATTTACGATAAAGACTTACCATTCCGCCGTACCTTATCTTGGATTAAAGGTAGATAAGAATTCAGACGTTTATTTTTATGGCTATACAGCACCAGGAGCAACACCAGTTGGAAAATTCCATTGGAGTGCTGCAAACGAGAAATTAAGCATTGATGGTGAGATTGCTACCACTGGTCAAATTACTACCACTAAAGTTACAAGTAATGAGTTTAGTAGTACAGCGACAGGTGTACCTACTATTACTTCAGCTTCTAATCTAATCTTGGATCCAGTAGGGGCTGTTGTAATACAAAATTCACCTCTTCGTCTTAGTAGTTTTAGTACTTCTGGATTACCTACAGGTTCATCTTCTGGTGATCTGGTTTATGATTCTACATTAAATAAATTAGCAGTCTGGGATGGTACATCTTGGGTTAATACTAGTACACAAGTTACTGTAAATAATACATTAACATCTACATCAATAACAGAGGCTCTATCCGCTAATCAAGGTAAAGAATTAAAAACTCTAGTTGATGGTAAATCAGCTACTTCACATACACATTCCCAATACGCAGCTACTTCACATTCACATTCAGAATACGCAGCTACTTCGCATTCACATCCCCAATACGCATCTAGTTCACAGGTTGCAACATCATCTACTCTTGGTTTAGTTAAGATTGGGTTTGTGGAATCAGGTAAGGATTACCCAGTCGAGCTATCTTCTGGTCAGATGTTTGTTAATGTACCATGGACTGGGGCGAGTGGATCATCTGTTGATATTCAAGATACACCACCAACTTCTCCAAGTGCTGGTGATCTTTGGATTAATTCAACATCGATGAAGTTGAATGTATATTATACAGATACAAATTCGTCACAATGGGTTGAAACTAATTCTAATGGATCTAACAATTATGTTGATGGGGCATCACTAGGTGGATCAACTCTAACCCTAACTAGATCCGGAAATTTACCAAACCTAACTGCAGATTTATCATCTTTGTCTGGTGACTATGTAGACTCCGCAGTATTTAATAATACTACAAGAGATTTAACAATTGGTAGAACTGGATCCTTGGCTGACTTAACAGTTAATATACCAGCAGCTACAAATACATCTGCTATAAACGAGGTTGAATATACAGCAACAGCAGGTCAGACTGTATTCTCAATGACTTATGATTCAACAGAGGATACTTTAACACTTTACATAAATGGTGTAAAACAGGTTTCATCATCATATACAGCTGTTACTGGTACTTCTAATAACGTAACTCTTGGTACAGGAGCTAATGTAGGAGATGAGATAACAATTGTTGTAGTATCCACATTATTTGTTAATGAACAAATAGTTGGTAAATCTGGGAATAATGGTCAAGCATCTATACCAGCAGGATCTACAGCACAAAGAACAACAGGCGCAACTGGTAATTTAAGATTTAATACAGATGATACTAATCTAGAGGTTTATGATTCTGCTGCATGGCGCTCGGTATTACAATCTGGTACTAATTTTGAGTATGAGAAAATTCATCCAAAATCAGTAACACAGACAAGTACTGCAATAGATATGGATAATAATAATATATATTATCTAATGAGCTCAAATACTTCATTTCAGATTCAGAATCATTTAAATACTGGTAGAACTACAATACTCCATTTAGATAGAAATACATCAGGATATGCTCCTACATTTCCTGGGGTAATGAGATGGGCGGGTGGTACAGAACCTACATGGACGGATCATAGAGATTGGATTATTAATTTATTTGCAACTAATTTGGCCGGAGTATTCTGTTCAGCTACAGGTTATAATAGATGAGTTTACCACATATTTTTCTTAATGCTCGGGGAATGCCTGGTGGTGATGGTCCAGGAATAAGATTTAAAGTTTTTGGTGCAGGCGGTGGTTGTGGTAGTAACTATAGTAATTATAATAACCCTCATCATGGCGGAGATGGTGGATTAGCAGATGGTACTTTATTGGCTATACCTACTGGAACAGTATTTTATATTGTAGTAGGTCAAGGTGGAGTTAGTCAAATAGGAACTGGAATGCCTGCAAGATATAATGGTGGAGCTCAACAAGGAAATGGAAGTTATTACGGTGGTTCTGGGGGTGGTGCATCTCATGTAGCAACATCAACTGGTATATTATCTTCACTTTCTAGTAATCAAGGTTTAGTTATTATCGTAGCTGGTGGTGGAGGTGGTGGTGGTAACTCTTCAGTTGGCGGTGCTGGTGGCGGTACAACTGGTCAAGATGCTAATAGTGCTGGTGGTCAATTTGTTAACAGACAAGGTGGTTATGGTGGTACTCAAAGTAGTGGTGGAAACGCTAATTATGGTGGGATTGCTGGTGCTTTTGGAATAGGTGGACATTCAAGTCAAAACTTATCTGGTGGTGGAGGCGGTGGCTGGTATGGTGGAGGCGGTGGGGATAACTCTACTGGTGCAGGTGGTGGTTCTGGATATACAGGGTTTACTGGTACGGGCAGTCTACCAGCACTTAGTTCAACTAGTATGACATTAGGTGGTGGAAGTCAAGGTGGACAAGGTCAGGGTGGTCCATATGGGGGTAATCAATCATCTGGAACTCCTGGTACTAATGGAAAGATAGAAGTGTATCGCGATGGAGCATTAGACACAACTTTTAATTATACTGGTGGAGTTCAAACATTTGTAGTATAGGAAACATGATGAACACATTACTATTTAGAAAATTAAATACAAAAGGACAATAACACTATGGCAATTAATTTCCCGGTTACAACAACTCATGGGTATCAATTTGTAAATGGAGCGAATGATATTTGGGTATGGGACAATACAAACTCCAAATGGGATCTTCAAGATTCTGGACAAGCATTTTATACGGCCGGAAACGGTATAGTATTAGTAGGTACTGCCCTTTCTGTTAATGTTGGTACCTCACCTCTACAGATAATTCAATTAGACAATAATTCTAAACTACCAGCCGTTGATGGTTCACAATTAACTAATCTACCAAGTGGTGGTGGTGGTGGTGGTGGTATTGGAGAGTTTATAAACACTTCAAATATAGCTATATCCCATGATTCTACCAATTTTGATAGCATAACTAGTGGAGCACAGAATATAGCACTTGGTGAGCAAGCATTGCAAAATACTTCGACTGGTGCTTATAATATAGCCCTTGGTTATCGTACAATGGATAGTGCTAATGCTCAGAATTGTGTATCGATAGGTCAACTATCTGGATTAAGAACCACTGGTTTCTATAATACTTTTATAGGGGATCAATCTGGTAAGAGTAACACATCAGGTTCTTATAACATAGGGCTTGGACATAAGTCTTGTTTGGGTTCTGCAGCCTCTTATATGACTGGTTCATATAATGCGGGTATTGGCCACCTAACTTGTGATTCACTATCAACGGGTCAGGGAAATATAGCACTAGGTTATGAGGCATTAAAATCTACTACTACTTCTTCATATCTGATAGGTATTGGTTATCAAGCATTACACAATAACACAGTAGGTGGTAATAATATTGCGCTCGGTAAGGATGCAATGGAGCAAAATACTGCAGGTCATAATAACATAGTCCTTGGTACACAAGCAGGGTGGAAAATACAGGCTTCTAATAATATAGCTATTGGTTATCAAGCGTTACGATTAACTACTACAGGGAATGATAATACGGCTGTTGGTTATCAAGCATTATATAAAAGTACAGGAGCCGACAATATTGGTATTGGTTATGGCGCTGGATGGTCTCTTGAGACTGGTTCTAACAACACTATTATTGGTGAGTATTACGGTACAGCTGCATTATCTGACACATTGGTTATTGCCACAGGTACTACAGAGCGATTAAAGGTTAATTCCACAGGATTGTATATCAACGGAACACTAATGTCCGGTGGTGGTGGTGGTGGAGCATCTGCAATAAATGACTTAACTGATGGTTATTATAACGCAACATCAAAATCACTTGGGTTAGGGTCATTAACATTAGGTGTAGAAGACGCATCAAACTTAAGATATAACGTAGGTGTTGGTGCTGTTGTTTTAGATAACAATACCACAGGTGACTCAAACGTAGCTGTTGGTTATGCTGCTATGTGGGGTAACGTTACAGGTAGTGATAACGTAGCTATTGGTAGAGCTGCTTTAAATAATAACAAAGTTGATGAAAACACAGCTGTTGGTCATTTTGCTATGTACCAGAACGATACAGGTACGGCTAACGTAGCTGTTGGTACTGATGTTTTATGGACTAATACCACAGGTAGTTCTAACACAGGTATTGGTAGAGGTGCTTTATACTATAACACTACAGGAACCAAAAATATAGGTATTGGTCATGGTGCTGGTTATTCTCTTCAAACAGGGTCTAACAATACTATTATTGGGGATTATGCTGGAACATATACATTAGCTGATACGGTTGTTATTGCGGCAGGTACTACAGAACGATTAAAGGTTAATTCTACCGGCTTATATATCAACGGAACATTAATGTCCGGTGGTGGTGGTGGTGGTGGAGCATCTGATATCGACGGCCTAACTGACGGTCATTATAATGCAACAGCAGGATCACTTGGGTTAGGTACTGGAGCGTTATCATCAGAAGATGTAACAACGTTTAGACGTAACACAGCTGTCGGTGAATATGCTTTAGCCGCTAACACCACAGGAAAATATAACACAGCTATTGGTAAAGACAGTCTAAAGGATAGTGCTACCGGACAGAATAACACGGCTGTAGGCTATTCATCTGGTGAGAATATTACAACTGGTCAGATGAACACCTATATAGGAGCATTTAGTGGTAGATTTGCTACAGGTTATTACCACAATAATACGGCTTTAGGTTATCAATCTCTTCGAGGAGCTCCAGGTGGAGGTGGAGGTTCTGAGAACACTGCTATAGGTAATTATACTTTATACGAAAACGCGTCAGGTTCTTATAACACAACTACTGGTGTTAGTGCTTTAAGGCTTAACACAACAGGTGCTAATAACACAGCTACAGGTTATGAGGCTTTATACTCTAACACCACTGCTGTAGATAACACAGCTCATGGTTATAAGGCTTTGCACAATAACACCATAGGAACCAAGAACACAGCATCTGGTGCTTATGCTGGCCAGAACACCACGGGTTATGAGAACACAGCTACTGGTTATAAGGCTTCATACTCTAGCACCTCGGGTAATGGTAACACAGCTCATGGTTCTTATGCTTTATACTCTAACACAACATGGGGTAACACAGGTTTTGGTTTTAATGCTTTATACGGTAACACCACAGGTACTTATAACACAGCTACTGGTTATCAAAGTTTGTACTGGAACACCACAGGTACTTATAACGCAGTTACTGGTTATCAGGCTTTATACGCTGTCACCTCAGGTTCCAAGAATATAGGTATTGGTTATCATGCTGGTAATGCTATAACAACTGGCTCTAATAATACCATTATAGGTGATTTACCAGGATCTACTGCACTAGCTGATACTGTACTTATTGCTGCAGGTACTACAGAGCGTCTGAAGGTTAATTCCACAGGCTTGTATATCAACGGAACACTAATGTCCGGTGGTGGTGGAGGTGGTGGAGCATCTGAGATAAATGACTTATCTGACGGTCATTATAATGCAACATCATTATCAGTTGGGTTAGGATCAGGAGCATTAGCATCAGAAAATGTAACAGCAGCAAGATATAATGTTGCAGTAGGTAAAGATGCTTTAAATTCTAACACCACAGGTGAAAGGAACACAGCTGTAGGTAGAGAGTCTTTATACTCTAACACCACAGGTGGTTATAACACAGCTACTGGTTATTGGTCTTTAAGGTCTAACACCACAGGGCAGGTTAACAATGCATATGGTGATTGGTCTTTAAAATCTAATACCACAGGTCATAGTAACGTAGCATTAGGTAATCAGGCTTTAAAGTCTAACACCACAGGTTCTGAGAACTGGGCATCTGGTTCTCAAGCTTTAACCCTTAATACCACAGGTCATTCTAACGTAGCTACTGGTCATGAGTCTTTAAACCGTAACACCACAGGTTATAATAACACAGCATCTGGTTATGAGGCTTTATGGTCTAACACCACAGGTTATAATAACACAGCATCTGGTTATGAGGCTTTATACACTAACACAACAGTTTCTGAGCTCACAGCATATGGTTATAAGGCTTTAAGAGCTAATACCACAGGTTCTGGTCACACAGCATATGGTTTTCAGGCTTTATTGTCTAACACCACAGGTCATTCTAACACAGCTACTGGCAAAGGTGCTTTACAGAATAATAGTACAGGTAGTTCTAACACAGCTACTGGCAATGGTGCTTTACTGGTTAACTCCACAGGTGCTTATAACACAGCTCATGGACGCAGTGCTTTATACCTTAACACCACAGGTAATTATAACACCGCATCAGGTCATAAGGCTTTAGAGAAAAACACCACAGGTTATCAGAACACAGCATCTGGTCAGTCGGCTTTAAACAAGAACACCACAGGCGCTAGTAACGTAGCTTTTGGTTATGAGGCTTTATATAATAACACTACAGGTCACAATAGCGTAGCTGTTGGTAAAGGAGCACTAAAATCACAGACTACTACTTATGAAAACACAGCTGTAGGTTATAATGCAGGTACAACTGTAACTAATGGTAATAACGCCTTGTTTGGTGCTTATGCTGGAACTTCTTTAACTTCAGGAGGCTTTAACTGTTTCTATGGATGGAGCGCTGGTCGATTGTCTACAACATCGTCAAATAATACAGCTTTTGGTTATCAATCTCTGTATAGTAACACCACAGGAACTAAGAACATAGCATTAGGTAATACTGCAGGTGATGCTATAACAACTGGCTCCAATAACACGATCATTGGCGATTTACCAGGATCAACAACACTAACTAGTACAGTTCTTATAGGTGCTGGTGCTACAGAACGATTAAAGGTTAACTCCACAGGCTTGTATATCAACGGAACACTAATGTCCGGTGGTGGTGGTGGTGGTGGAGCATCTGAGATAAATGACTTATCTGATGGTTATTATAATTCAACATCAAATTCACTTGGATTAGGATCTGGAGCATTAGACGATAATACTGGGACGCATAACACAGCTGTTGGTTATACTGCTTTATATAAAACCACCTCAGGTGGTTATAACACAGCTCTCGGTAGTAATGCTTTATGGCTTAACACCACCGGTGGTAGTAACGTAGCTATTGGTTATGCAGCTTTAAACTCTAACAACGCTACTTCAAACATAGCTATTGGTAATTATGCTATGTTAGCTAACTCCACCGGTGGTAGTAACGTAGCTATTGGTAGTAATGCTTCACAGAAAAACACCACAGGTACTAAAAACACAGCTCTCGGTTATAAGGCTTCATTTGAAAACACCACAGGTTATAATAACACAGCATCTGGTTATCAGGCTTTATATAATAACACCACAGGAACTCTGAATATTGGTATTGGTAATACTGCAGGCGACGCAATAACAACTGGCTCCAATAACACGATCATTGGTGATTTACCAGGTTCAACAACACTAGCTGATACAATTCTTATAGGTGCTGGTACTACAGAGCGATTAAAGGTTAATTCAACAGGATTGTATATCAACGGAACATTAATGTCCGGTGGTGGTGGTGGTGGTATAACTTCGATTGATATAGATGGTTCTACTACTTATACTTTAAGTGGTACAGATAAAGGTAAATCTTTAACTGTAGATAATAATACATTCAATACACTCACTCTACCAAACCCCTCTACACTCGACAACGATTTTTACTGTTATATACATACTACAGAAAACGTCCAAGATGGTTATGGAAACTCAGGTGAAATCGGAATAGATTCGCAGTTCTCTACAACTAGCAAGAGGATTAATGGTTCTTCTTCAGCTTGGGTTATGTATCCTGACCAGTTTGGGTTATTAACACTAGACCCTAATGATCAATGGATCTTCTCTGTACAAAACACAGGCATGGATTTGCGTATTAACGGTACGTTAAATTGGGCAGCCGCTAGTGCGGCAGGTTGGGCAGGTATTGCGATGGGTGGTCAATCGAGCGCTGGTGGCACACACTCTATGGGACTCGGTGTAAATGCTAACGCATCTAGTGCTGAATCTACAGCGTTAGGATACTATGCATCTGCTACTGGGTCTGGTTCTGTTGCTTTAAGTGACTCTCGTGCAAGTGGTACTAATAGCTTCGCTGCAGGAATTAATACCAACTCTTCATCTTACGGTGCATCTGGGACAGACTCTATAGCTATGGGCATTAATGCTAAAGCGACTTCTAATTATTCAGTGGCAATAGGTTGGGGTGCTCAAGCAGGAAATAGATCTTGTACATTTGGAGGTTATGAGTCAATTGCTGGAGATAATTCAGGGTGTATTAATACTTTCTCTAGTAATATAGCTAATGCTTATAGTACTGGCCTTGGTGGTCAATATGCTTCAGATCATTCTATACAAGGACGTCTTGTTCTAGCTTCTGCAGACGGTTTAGGTGGTCTGGGTGCTAGTCAAACATCACATTATATGGTTACAGGTGTTACATCAGATGCTACGCAGTATACTATAACAGGAAACTCTGCTACTACAATCAATGGTGGTAATCTATTAAAGATAGCACCTAAATCTGCTAGTGCGTTTACCGTTACTATTGTAGGAAAGCAACAAGGTACTTCTACTAATACTGCTGCTTGGAAGATTGAAGGTCTAATTCAACAAGGGACAAATGCTGCGGCAACAACATTAGTGAATAGTAACCTAACAGTATTAAGTAATGATCCTAATTGGGGAGAACCTGTAGTAGTAGCTAATATTACACATGGAGCTCTGGAGATAAAAGTTACAGGTGCTGCAAGTACTAATATTAAATGGGGCGCTACTATATGGTCAACAGAAATAATTTATGCATAATACAAGGAAAATATAAATGGCAATTTTAAATAATATTACACAAGATAATAGCCAATACGGAATAGCCTTTAATGGAGCTTATTATCGTATTGCCACAGCTAATATTTGTAGATTAATGGAAGCAGAACCAATAAAGTTTCGAGTAAGTATCGATTTAGTTGCTTTTGCAACATCTAAACCTACAGATTCTACTAAAGATGTTGATTTTAGAAGATACACAGTCTCTTTAGAGGAAATAGAAATTCAAACTGGTAATACATTCTTAGAAAAATGTTACAAATGGGTTATGGTGCAATCTGATATGGTTGGATGTGAGGAGATCTAAATGTCTATTAAAATAAATCATACTGATAATGATATATCCGCTACTTCTGGATCTATGACCATTGACGGAGTAGCTGTTGGTGGTGGTGGTGGTGGTGGAGCACCATCCTTCGAAGCGGTTTATACTACACCAGGAACATACTCTTGGGTAGCCCCTGCAGGTGTTAGCTCAGTTTCAGTTGTTGTAGTTGGTGCAGGTGGAGGAGGATCTATATCTCAATGGTATGGTGGAGGTGGCGGTGGATTAACTTACGCCAACGCACAGTCTGTTACTGCGGGACAATCTTATACAGTAGTTGTTGGTGCTGGAGGTACAGGTAGCGCCGGCCCAGCCACCTCTACAAATAATGGAGGTAGTTCAAGTGCCCTATCTGTATCTGCATCAGGTGGTAGCTGCCCAGGAATTGGTTATGGTACACACGGTAATGGAGGTGGTGGTAGTGGCTATGGCCCAGGTGGTGGTGCAGCTGGCTACGCAGGTAA
>Ga0209494_1000405_pt1 | contig 18781 bp, 22 predicted proteins | sample EN1Hudseemescosm_FD_184628 | JGI IMG/M metagenome (GOLD analysis project Ga0209494, IMG submission 184628) | Methane-oxidizing microbial communities from mesocosms in the Hudson Canyon - EN1B Hudson Canyon (SPAdes) (version 2) | ecosystem: Environmental > Aquatic > Marine > Cold seeps | place... | reverse complement strand
TCCTGATGAATCCCTGACTCATGGGCAAAAGCATTTGCTCCCACAATGGCTTTATTGGGCTGTACAGGAAAACCTGTAATTGATGACACCAGCTTAGAACAAGTTAAAATCTCTTTGGTATCCAAGCCTGTTGTACAAGTAAAAACATCTTGCCGGGTTCGCACCGCCATAACAACTTCTTCTAACGATGCATTACCTGCACGCTCACCCAGACCATTAATAGTACATTCGACCTGCCGTGCGCCATTCATCACAGCTGACAAAGAGTTTGCAACGGCCAGACCTAAATCATTATGACAATGTACTGAAAAAACAGCCTTATCCGAATTTGGAATACGCTGAATCAAATTAGCAATGGTTGCTCCAAACTGTTGCGGCACACTATACCCTACGGTATCAGGAATATTTAGTGTGGTCGCACCCGCGTCAATAACAGCCTCTAAAATTCGACAAAGAAAGTCTTCATCTGAACGTCCAGCATCTTCAGGTGAAAATTCTACATTATCTGTATATTGTCTCGCTCGCTTGACGGCTCTTACTGCATATTCAATAACTTTCTCAGGCTCCATCTTCAATTTCATTTGCATATGAATTGGAGAGGTTGCAATAAAGGTATGAATCCGGGAACTGTTTGCACCTTTTAATGCTTCGCCTGCTCTGTCTATATCTCTATCGAGTGCACGGGAAAGCCCACATACGGTACTGTCTTTAACGGCATTAGCAACCGCCTGAACCGCTTCAAAGTCACCCACACTGGCAGCAGGAAAACCCGCTTCAATGACATCGACTTTCATGCGCTCTAGTGCTCTGGCAATTCTGACCTTTTCATCGCGTGTCATTGATGCGCCGGGGCTTTGTTCGCCATCGCGCAGGGTTGTATCAAATATAATTAGCTTGTCTTTCATGAGAACTCCATCCATGAAACGTTTCAACGTAAACGTTGATTTAAAAGGGGGGGATTTGTTTTTGTTTGGTGATAAGGATGTTGTATGCCCTAAGGCAAAAATCCAGATAATAAAACAAGAGGACTAGATAAAGACGTATGCAAAAGAACCTCACCCAGAACAGGTGATGGTTTTCTTTGTTGTGCAATGTCAGACTGAATATTCATAACCATCAACTATACTTTAATGTTATAAGTCTCTCAAGTAGAGTTTAAACTTTTCTATTTCTACGTGTTCTTTTAAGCATGAACAAAGTCAATACTGGGCCTGATATGGCATAAGCTAAGGCTAATACAAACAGCATGATTTCTGCCTGAGCCATTACGAAACCAATAGCAACCATAACCACAATTGCCACCACAAAAGGTACCCTGCCTTTTAAATCGATTTCCTTAAAGCTGGAATACCTAAAATTACTGACCATTAACAATCCCGTACTGATCGTAAGAATCAATATTAAGTACTTTATAGACTCTACTTCATAACCTAACTCAAGACTGATCCATAAAGCGCCGGCTAATATTGCTGCTGCAGCCGGACTAGGTAAGCCTTGAAAATATCGTCTGTCAGCCACTTCAACTTGAGTATTAAACCTGGCCAAGCGTAATGCGCCTCCCGCAGTATGAACAAAAGCAGCAAACAAGCCTAACTTGCCTAGGCTTTCAAAAGCCCATATATACATCACTATGCCAGGCGCAACACCAAACGAAACCATATCTGACAAACTATCATATTGCACACCGAATTCACTTTCAGTATTTGTCATCCGGGCAACACGACCATCCAGGCCATCAAGAATCATCGCCACAAATATTGAAATGGCGGCTGTTTCAAAACGTCCATTAAGTGCCGATGTTATTGCATAAAATCCAGCAAACATTGCTCCCGTAGTAAACAGGTTTGGCAATAAATAAATTCCACGCTGGCGAATCGATCGCTTTTTTTCAGTCATAATAGATAAGTAAGATAGTTATATTTTGTATCAACATCCGCCATACATGACGGATGCTGATACAGTCGATACTAGTGACTTGTTTCTACTTTAGCACCTTTAGCTTGACCCAAATCAGCCAATACTTCAGTAAACCAAGGTGTATCAATATCAAAAGGTTTTCCGCCTTTAATGCGAGGAAATTCAATCGCACGCAAGACAAAGTCCTGATCATCATCATGACCAATCACACCTGCTTCACCACGTAATGCACATTCAACGGCCAAATCAGCACATGATTTAATCAAACGAATATCTTCCGCATTTGCCGCTGATGCACGGGCATAATAACCTGATTTTTGAATCAATGTTTTTTCAGCACCAATCATTTCAGCAAACTGCTCACCAAACCAGGCACCTGGATTTACTGCATCTAATTTAACATGTCCAAATGCATCTCTAGGTACATCCTGACCTTTAGCTTCCATTTCAGCAACAATAGTTTCTACACCAGCACCTTCTGAAACGAAAATATTAACACAGTCAACTTCGTCCATAATTTTACGTAGACGCTTAGCTTCTGCTGCAATATCAAAACCCATTTCAGGAATAAAGATACCATGTACTTCATAACTATCACGACTTAAACCTAATGAAGGCAACCATTCACAATTATCCAGAATTTTACGATACTCAGTTGCTGTAGCCGCTGTTAACCAGCCACAACTGCGCCCCATTACTTCATGTACGATTAACATACGTGGGTTTGAGTTGTTTTCAGCCACAACATTTTTAAAATAATGTGCACCTTGCTCAGCAGCAGTCCATGCACCTAATGATTGCTTGATAGGAAATACATCATTATCAACTGTTTTAGGCAAACCAATCACAGTTAAACCGTAATCATTTTCAGCCAGGAAAGCAGCTAAATCAGCAGCGGCAGTGTTAGTATCATCACCACCAATCGTGTGCAGTACATCCACATCATCTTTAATTAATTGGTCGGCAGCCACTTTTTGAGGGTCTTCACCTTCTTGAACCAAACCACGTTTTACACAATCAGCAACATTGGTTAATTTAACTCGACTGTTTCCAATAACTGATCCGCCAAATTTTTGCAATAAACCTGCTTTTTCACGCATTTCTGCGTCTACTTTATACGAATCACCTAACAATAAACCTTTATAGCCACTGCGGTAGCAAATAATTTCGATTGAAGGATCAATTTCGTTATAGCGCTCGATAAGGCTACCAATCGCTGAATTTAAACATGGCGCCAATCCGCCTGCTGTTAGAAGTGCTACTTTTTTTGGCTTACTCATAATAATAGTGACTATTAATTTTGTTAAAAATAATTCATGTTAGCTAAGCGAATGCCCAGCTCTACATAACAATCTGAACGAATATAACATAGCGCAGTATGTTAAAACAAAAAAAGCCCACCATAGGATGAGCTTTTTTTAACAAACCTGCTTAAAACTTAGTTTTTAGCTTTATCAACAATTTGGTTTGCTTTGATCCAAGGCATCATGCCGCGTAATTTATCACCGACAACTTCAATTGGATGCTCTGCATTTAAACGACGTTTTGCTGTCATTTCTGGATAGTTAGTCAACCCTTCAAGGATGAATTTTTTCGCATATTCACCATTTTGGATATTTGCCAATGCTTCTTGCATTGCATAACGACTTTCTTCGTTAATCACTTTAGGGCCAGTTACATATTCACCGTACTCAGCATTGTTAGAGATTGAGTAGTTCATGTTTGCGATACCGCCTTCAAACATTAAATCTACAATCAATTTCAATTCATGCAAACATTCGAAGTATGCCATTTCAGGCTCATATCCACCTTCAACCAGTGTTTCGAAGCCCATTTTAACTAACTCAACCGCGCCACCACATAAAACAGCTTGCTCACCGAACAAGTCAGTTTCAGTTTCATCACGGAAAGTTGTTTCAATAATACCTGAACGACCACCACCAACAGCAGAAGCATAAGCTAAACAAATTGATTTTGCTGTACCTGAAGGATCTTGGTGGATAGCAATTAAATCAGGAACACCGCCGCCACGAACAAATTCTGAACGTACTGTATGACCTGGTGCTTTAGGTGCAATCATGATTACATCTAAATCAGCACGAGGGTTAACCTGGTTATAAAGAATTGCAAAACCATGTGCGAAAGCTAGTGCAGCACCTTGTTTGATATTTGGCTCAATTTCTTCTTTATATAACTGAGATTGAAACTCATCAGGTGTTAATAACATAACAACATCAGCACCAGAAACAGCATCAACTACATTCTTGACTGTTAAGCCACACGCTTCAGCTTTTGCAATTGAAGAAGATCCTGCACGTAAACCAACGACAACGTCAACGCCAGAGTCTTTTAAGTTGTTAGCATGAGCATGGCCTTGTGAACCATAACCAATAATCGCTACTTTCTTAGCTTTTATGATCGAAAGGTCTGCGTCTTTATCGTAATAAACTTGCATGAATTTTCCTGTTTTCTTTTTAAAATAAACTGTAACCAGTAATTATAGCTTTTTTCTTTGATGCTAAGAAGATATTTTTTATGAAGCCTGTAAAAAAGGCGGACTAAAGTCCGCCCTACACGGCACCCCTGATTCCCAAGGCCCTCCACGGGAACCTTGTATTTAGTCACATACGCATTCCCACGCAGGAGCGTCACGACTATTAAGTTAAGAAAAAAAAGAATTTATTTTATTTCTCCTATCGGCGATTGCTCCTGCATTGCTCTACCTCCTGCATCCATGCAGTCGCCCCCAACCCTCTCCATCAGGAGAGAGCTTAGGAGCAAAAACTTTTTTGAATAATCGCTTAACTTAGTGGCAGTGGAGGCAGAAACATGGGAGCAAGAGAAAGCTCTTCAACTGTTCTTTTGATCTTACCTTGCACCTTTAGCCTTGAACCTTTCACCTGCTCTTACAAATGCAAACCTTTCTCGCCTCGAGACATTCCCATCGGTCCAGATCGAACGACTTCAACAACCATTTCTTCATCCAGAGCCACCACAAAAGCATCCAGCTTATCCGATGGACCCGTCATTTCAATAACAAAGCTAGTGGTAGTCACATCAATAATCTTGCCACGAAAAATTTCAGACAAACGCTTAACTTCTTCACGCGTATCATCTGTCGTTCTAACCTTAACCAGCATTATCTCACGTTCAACATGCACCGCTTCTGCTAAATCAATAAGCTTTACCACATCAATTAATTTATTTAATTGCTTGGTAATTTGCTCAATCACCTCATCACTACCACGCGTTACCAATGTCATCCTGGAAAGAGTCTGGTCTTCAGTAGGTGCAACGGTTAATGATTCAATGTTATAGCCACGAGCAGAAAACAATCCTGCAACTCTTGAAAGCGCACCTGATTCATTTTCAATCAGGATAGAAATAATATGTCTCATTACGCCAACTCCCTGTTTACAGGTGTACCTGGCGCAACTCTTAATTTCATTTTGTGATGGGCCTTACCCGCTTCAATCATAGGGTAAACATTTTCAGTACGGTCGGTCATAATATCCATAAATACCAAACGATCTTTCATCGCAAACGCTTCCTCTAACGCAGGCCTGACTTGTTCTGGCTTATCAATTCGTATGCCGACATGCCCATAGGCCTCTGCTAACTTAACAAAATCAGGAATGGTCTCCATGTAAGATTGAGAATAGCGGCTTTCATAAGAAAACTCCTGCCACTGTCTAACCATACCCATATATTGGTTATTTAAATTAATGATTTTAACCGGGGTACTGTATTGGGTAGCTGTCGCCAACTCTTGTATACACATCTGAATACTTGCTTCACCCGTCACACAGGCAACATCTGCATCCGGGTGAGCCAATTTAACCCCAATAGCTGCAGGCAAACCAAAACCCATGGTGCCCAAACCGCCCGAATTAATCCAGCGACGAGGCTTATCAAAATGATAATACTGCGAGGCAAACATTTGATGCTGACCCACATCAGAAGTAACAAAGGCATCACCTTTGGTTACCTGATAAAGCTGCTCAATCACATACTGCGGTTTAATCACCTTAGAATCTCGATTGTATTCCAGGCAATTCACATCACGCCATTTATTAATCTGGCTCCACCATTCAGTCAAAGCCTGTTGATCAATCTTGATTTTACTCGACTGAATAAGCGCAATCATTTCCTTCAATACAGTCGTCACTTCACCAACAATAGGCACATCAACTTTCACTGTTTTGGAAATAGAAGACGGATCAATATCTATATGGATAATTTTTGCGTACGGACAAAACTCAGCAAGCCTGCCTGTTACCCGATCATCAAATCGTGCACCGACAGCAATAATAACATCACTCTCATGCATCCCCATATTGGCTTCATAAGTACCATGCATCCCCAACATACCAACAAATTGTTTATCAGTTGCAGGATAACCGCCTAAGCCCATTAAGGTATTAGTTATAGGGTAGTTTAACAAGCGTGTAAATGCGGTCAGTTCATCACTACCATTACCTAATATTACACCGCCACCGGCATAAATCATTGGGCGCTTTGCGCTTAACAATAAGTCGACTGCTTTCTTTATTTGCCCTGAATGTCCTTTAACCACAGGATTATAGGAGCGCATGGATATTTCTTTTGGATAAATATAAGGTATTTTTATCGCTGGATCAGTAATATCCTTCGGAATATCAACAACAACAGGCCCTGGTCGCCCAGTTGTAGCCACATGAAACGCTTTCTTCATGGTCACAGCAAGGTCAGCAAGATCTTTAACTAAAAAGTTATGCTTTACACACGGACGTGTAATCCCCACCATATCAACTTCCTGAAAAGCATCACTTCCTATAACAGGCGTACCTACCTGACCAGAAATAATAACCATAGGAATGGAATCTAAATGCGCTGTTGCAATACCTGTAACAGCATTAGTTGCGCCAGGCCCAGAGGTGACCAAAACCACCCCAGGCTTACCTGTTGAGCGCGCATACGCATCAGCCGAATGCACGGCCGCCTGCTCATGCCTAACTAATATATGCTTAACTTCTTCTTGGTGAAAAATAGCATCATAAAGATGCAGCACCGCACCACCAGGATATCCAAAAAGAAATTCAACACCTTCGTCTATAAGACTCTGGACTACAATCTCTCCGCCGCTGAGCTCCACACTACCACCTCAAAAAAATTCTAACGCAAGAACAAAGCAAGATTAAAATTCTCAAGCCTGTCCTACTAAAAACCGATCATTTTACTTGGTTCTTGGATAAATTTATAGCTTTATCGCCAATCATGCCGCCAACCGACCCGATAAACTAGCTTTTATTTAACTCCGTAGAACCCGCTGCAAGCATAAATCACAGTAACAAACAAAGCCCACCCCAATACTGTTGACTTAAGCCCTCTGCTGCTGGATGCCTACAGGGCTATAGCTAAGTAGAGCGATGCAGGAGCAATTACCCCTTTACCTATTCCTTATAGCACTGGGATGCCTCATAAACAGACTATAGTGATTTTTATGCTTATTAATCCAGCCTCGCACCTCAATTGATTTACCAATATAACTATCAAGCTTAGGAAACAAACTCTGTGCCTTGCGGTCAACCTTTAAGGCAAAACTGTCAGTAACGTTAAGATAGCTATATCGCCTACTATGCCGAATATTCTTCACCGTCCCTAACACTCTTTGCCAGCCTTTATACTGACCTGACTTTATTTCCTCAGCCTGCTTGGGAGCATATTCAGCAATCCCCCAGATCCCCAGTCCTTTTTGTTCTGCTTGTCGTTCTGCCAACAAAAACTCATCACTATATTTCAAGCTTGGCGGGTAAATATTAACACTGGCCAAGCCTAGCTTAATCAACTCAAGATTAACGTGCATATCATCCTCAGTAAAAATATGTGCGAGCAAGCGACCATACTTATCCTTTTTTTCCACATCTGTTTCTAATCTGATTTTTTTATTTTTTAAAGCCATCATCAACCATTTTTTAGCCTTTTCCCCACCCGCTTGAGCTGACTTATTCCTACCTTCCACCTCTGGGGTATTAACGCCTAAAAAACGTACTTTTTTACCGTTACTCAATAAAACCGTGTCGCCATCATAAATTTTTTTAAGCTGATAATAGCTATAACCCGCATCCACTTTTAATATTTTTGCACCTGCTTGCGGCTTATCCGAAAAATGTACTTGCCCCTGATCATCAGACCATTGATAAATTTCGGCTTCTGCCGAGAGTGATAAAAACAATAATAAGACGCTAAAAAACATTGTAAAATACACAAATAAATTAGAAATACTTATAATTATAGTACGACTGCTCAAAACATAATATTTCAAACATGATTAGTATCATTCAACGCGTCAGCTATGCCAATGTTATTGTAAACAACATCACTTTAGGTGAAATAAACCAAGGCATTATGGCTTTAGTCGCGGTAGAAAAAGAAGATGGCGAAAAAGAAGCCAAACGCTTACTGGAACGCATACTTAATTACCGTATTTTTGCCGATGAAAACGACAAGATGAATTTAAGTTTACGAGATATCAACGGCGGACTATTAGTTATCCCACAATTTACTTTAGCAGCAAATACCCAAAGCGGTAATCGACCCAGCTTTTCTACCGCAGCCACGCCCGAAAAAGGCTTAGAACTATTTAATTACTTTTGCCAGCAAGCATCACTACTCTATCCATCAACTGAATTTGGTCAATTTGGTGCTGATATGAAAGTCGCATTAAGCAATGACGGGCCTGTCACCTTTACCTTAAAGACTTCCGCATAAAATACAGGGGCATTTATAAGCTACGCGATAGCCTCCAGTTATGATATAAAGTGTCTTTTTTTGGAGTTTTTCATGGCCAAAGTTTGGTTTGTCGGTGCTGGTCCTGGTGACCCTGAATTATTAACCTTAAAAGCACAGCGTCTTATCCGTGAAGCGGATGCCATTTTATATGCAGGCTCATTAGTCTCTGAAGCCGCTATGACCTGGGCGAGTGAATCTTGTGACATTCAAGATTCCAAAGGCATGACGCTGGAACAAATTTGCGACTGGCTGATCAGCAAAGCCAAAGATAACGCAACTGTGCTCCGCCTGCAAACAGGCGATCCTGGGTTATATGGTGCACTGATTGAAATGATTCAACCTTTGGATAAAGCAGGAATTGAAGTTGCTGTGGTTCCAGGCGTGACATCGGCAATGGCTTCTGCTGCTGCTGCCGCTGAAACCTTAACCTTACCAGAAGTAACCCAGAGCGTTATATTCTCTCGCGTTGAAGGTCGAACCCCAATGCCTGAAGGTGAATCTTTAGAGGAACTTGCCGCCCATCATTGTACCTTGTGCCTGTATTTATCCATTACACTGCTTAAAAAAATTCAAAGCTCGTTAATAGCAGCAGGCTGGTCTGATCAATCTCCCATATTAGTCGTCTACAAAGCCAGCTGGCCAGGTGAAGAACAAATCATTCGTGGCACTATTGAAAATATTAGAGAAAAATGTAAACAGGCTGGCATTAATAGCCAGGCCATGATTATTGCCAGCCCAACCATTGGCTCTAGGGACTGGACTGAATTAAAAAAATCCAAGCTTTATGATGCAAACTTTACTCATCGTTTTCGCAAAGCCGATAAAGATTAATGTAGAGCGGACTTTAGTCTGCTTTCTTTACCTGAATATTGCGGACTAAAGTCCGCTCTACAAAATAAAAAACTGGAATACAAGTGAAAGAAACAATTTTATTAGTGGGTCACGGTTCACGCGACCCAAATGGAAATAAGGAAATAGAACAGTTCTCTAATCAATGGAGAGCCCATCATCCTGACTGGAATATTGAAGTTTGCTATATCGAATTTGCTGATGTTTTATTGGATGAAGGCTTTGATAATGCCGCTAAAAGCGCATCAAGGGTCTTGGTCATTCCGTTAATCTTAAATGCTGCAGGCCATGTAAAAATGGAAATCCCTGAACATTTGGAAAAAGCCAGACAGCGCCACCCTGATGTTGAATTTATCTACGGTAAAAACTTAGGCGTGAGCATGTCTCTATTAACTGCAGTTAAACGTCAATTACTCCAAGTCATGGATTCCATGGCAATGCCCGACCCAAAAACAACCGGTATTATCATTTTAGGCCGCGGCTCTTCTGACAAAATTGCCAATGGCGAAGTCGCCAAATTAGCACGCTGGGTGTTTGAAGAAAGAGAGCATGAATTAGTGGATATTGCCTTTACTGGTATTACCTATCCTCGCCTGGAAACTGCGGTACAAAGACAAGTAAAATTAGGCATGACTCAAATTGCCATTTTGCCTTACTATTTATTTACTGGCACCTTAATCAGTCGAATTGCAGAACAGCACAAACATCTGCAAGCTCAATATCCATCGATTCGTTTTGGTTTAGGTCATTACCTAGGCTTTGAACCTGAAATATTTAAACTACTTGATGAAAATGTTAAAGCGCTACAACAACCTGGCAACAAAGCGATGATGGAATGTGATGGCTGTAGCTATAGGGAATTTGCCCAGGAACATGGGCATGGACACCACCATCATTAAATTAAACACCGGGGTGCAGGCTTTTAGCCTGCTTTATTCATAAAGCCTTCGCCCCGCAATCAATAGATGGATCCCTCCCTTATAAGCACATGCTTTTTAGCCTTCGCTGGCAATTACCTTTGCCTCTTCAGCCTTTTCCTTTAAAAACTTAAGCATATCTTCATTTTGTACTCGATGATAAATATCCTCTACTGAAAGCGTTAATTCAATAGATTCAAATATCACCTCATCCCCCAAATAATAATGCTTTGATTGCCAACCCTCACTACGCCTAACTACTTCAACATCAACAAAATCTTGTTCGATCAACACATACTCTTGTAAGCTGGGAAGATCAAGATAAGCTCTCCGCTTAATTGTTTGATCTGTTCTACGCGTTGACTTTGATAACACCTCAACAATAATTATCGGTTTTTCAGTAAAATAGGGTTGAGACTCATCGAAATCACAATCAACGATCACATCGGGGTAAAAAAAGTTTAAACCCGCCTTCACTTTCATATCAGAACCAAAAGGTTCACAAGACTGTTTCTTTAAGTGATGACTAAATTCCGCATAAACATTACCAGATATACGCTCATGATTAGCATGCGCCCCAGTCATTGCATAAGCATAGCCATCAATTAACTCATGCTTCAATTCACTCGTTAACTCACCTTGCAAATACTCTTCTGTACTAATTGAATGTGATTGCATAACGGTTGACATAATTCATTACTCCAAAAAATTACAGCAGCTTTGGTAGAAAGCATTGCAAAGTATTATACTGTGCCCATTCTTATATTCATTGATAGCTATTATGAGCCAAAACACTGTTACCGAGCAACTAACCCAAGCAGGTCAAAAAATTGAACATGATTCCTTTGCTATTGTGGATAAGGAAGTAGGCCCTCATAGTTATACTGATGCTCAATGGAATATTGTGCGCAGAATGATTCATGCAACAGCTGATTTTGAATTTAATGGTTTAGCCCGTTTTCACCCTCAAGCTGTAAAAGCAGGGCTTGCAGCTATTTTAGCTGGCGCGCCGATTGTGGCTGATGTTGAAATGATCTGTGTGGGATTATCTAAACCTCGCCTGAGTCATTTTGGAGTTAATACCCATCATTTTATTTCTGATGCTGATGTAATTACTCAAGCTAAAGCAGAGAATACCACCCGTGCAGTTCAAGCCATGCGTAAAGCGCATAAAGCAGGTTTATTAGATGGCAGTATAGTGGCTGTTGGCAACGCACCGACCGCTCTATTGGAAGTGATTCGTTTAATTAAAGAAGAAGGCCTTAAACCAGCGCTTATTGTTGGGATGCCTGTTGGTTTTGTTTCTGCAGCTGAATCTAAAGCCGAACTGGAACAGTTAGCAAATGTGCCCTGGATCATTACTCATGGTCGCAAAGGTGGATCAACTCTGGTGGTTTCAGCTATTCATGCGCTATTGGCATTAGCCGAAGCACAATCTAAATAACCCTGATGCAAGCCAAGAAAGCTAAAGGTACCCGCAAAGGTTTTACTACAGGAGCCTGCTCTGCCGCTGCCGCTCGGGCAGCAGCAATAGGCCTGGTAACAGGTCAAGTGCCTGAACAAATTGAATCCATATTACCTAACGGTCAAAGGGTTACTTTTTTAGTAATTGAAGGTTTTTGCAATTCAACACATGCACATGCTGTGGTGATAAAAGATGCTGGCGATGATCCAGATTGCACGGATAAGGCCCATTTAACCGCTGACCTTGAGTTATTACCAGAACTGACAAATCAAATTGTACTCGCCGGCGGTGAAGGTGTCGGCACCATTACGATGCGAGGTCTGGGACTAGAAGTTAACGGCCCGGCAATAAACCCCGTGCCAGGTAAAAACATTCAAGATAATGTACGTGAAGTTGCTGATGATTTACTGCAACAACAAGGTCTAAAAGTCACTATTTCTGTTCCTGGCGGTACAGAAATGGCAAAAAAAACCTTAAATGATCGCCTAGGTATTGTGGGGGGTATATCTATCCTTGGCACCACCGGCATTGTTCATCCGTATTCCACTGCTGCTTTTCGAGCCAGTGTTGTGCAGGGCATTGAAGTGGCTTCCAATCAAGGTTTAGATACCGTAGTGTTAACTACAGGTGGCCGTACTGAAAAATTCACCTTACGCCAGCGACCTGATTTACAAGCCGCCTGTTTTGTGCAGATGGGTGACTTTTTGGGTCCTGCTTTAGATGCAGCCGAACAACAGAACATACGCCATATAATTATTGGTGGCATGGTCGGTAAACTAACCAAAATTGCCCAGGGTGAAGTGATTACCCATGCTCGTAGAAACCCTGTTAACACCAAGCTATTAGCTGATATTGCTAAAACAGCAGGTGCCCCAGAAAATATTTGTGCTGCTATCGCTGAAAATGAAACCGCGCGTTATGCAGGTGAAGTAATGGAAGAACTAGGCTTAATGAATGAGTTTTATCAGGAATTATCCAAACGTGTGGTCAACACATTAAAATCCCGTTACCCCGATAAATTTGATTACAGCATTTTAATCTGTGATTTTGAAGGACAAAAATTATCAGAGTATGAGGACCATAGATGACATGTAAAATTATAGGTGTACTGGATAATGGCATACAGGGTTTAACAGCTGACACGCTCAATACTATTCAGTCTGCCCAGCTTGTTATTGGCGCAAGTCGTACTTTAAACTTATTTTCTGAGCAAATAGCAGATGCTAAGCAAAAAGACCTAACGGGACATTTAAAAGATGTCCCTACCTGGATTTCAGAGGCTATACAGGCTAATCAGTCGGTAGTCGTTTTAGCCACTGGCGACCCTTTATGTCATGGTATTGCCAGCTATTTGTATAAAAAACTCCCTACGGAACAATTGCAAATAATCCCCAATATTTCATCGATTCAGCTAGCCTTTGCCAACATAGGTTTATCCTGGCAAGATGCAAAGATTGCCTCTGTTCATAGTAAAGATGCCGGAGAATGGACTAAAGCTGCGGGGCCTGAACATGGTTTTTACCCCTTATTACAAGCGCTTTTGAATAATGATAAATTAGCTATTTTAACCGGACCAGAAAATACACCTGACCGTATCGCCAGAATGATGCTGATTGAAAATATAGCCGATCAATTCGAGATTTCAGTGGCTGAAAATTTATTGGGTGCAGATGAAAAAGTTCTGCACGGAGAATCGGTCGAGTTTATTGCAGAACAATCTTTTAACGGCAATGATATTGTTATCTTAAATCGTAAACAACCCAGCCAATCAAACATTCTATTTGGCCTGCAAGATAGCGATTTTCATCAGCGTAAACCCGACAAAGGTTTAATTACTAAACGAGAAGTACGTGCCGTTTCACTCGCTCGCATGCAATTAAGGCCTGACAGTATAGTTTGGGATATTGGCGCAGGTTCTGGTTCCGTCGGTCTTGAAGCCGCCCGCTTATGTCGCCAAGGCTATGTTTATGCAATAGAAAAAAATGCTGCCGATTTTGAAATTGCAGGAAAAAATGCCGAACAACTAGCGGCTTACAATTACCATTTAATTAATAGCAAAGCCCCAATAGGCTTAGATAACTGGCCAAACCCCGATGCTATTTTTGTCGGTGGCACAGGTGGAGAATTAGCGGACTTAATACACTTATGCCTAAACCGTTTAAACCCTGAAGGCTGGCTAGTGATGAACTTTGTCACCATTGAAAACCTAACCACAGCAATCGAAACTTTAAAAAACCTGGACGCTAACTGGGATATGACACAACTACAAGCTTCACGCAGCCAACCCATTTTACATATGCATAGAATGCAGGCCGAAAACCCTGTCTGGGTTGTTTCAGCACAGAGGAAAGCAACAACATGATTGGAACACTATACGGAGCCTCTCTAGGCCCAGGGGACCCAGACTTAATCACCCGCCGCTCGTGGTCTTTATTGCAATCTGATGCTTACTGGACTTATCCGGTAAAAAAGAAAAATGGAAGCAGCTACGCCTTACAAATAGCCTTGCAGGCTGGCCTGACTAAACCTGAAAACAGTACTGAACTTATCTTTCCGATGACCCATGATAAGGAAATACTGGCCAAGTACTGGTTACAAGCGGCTCAAACTGTGATTGAGACATTACAACAAGGTCATGATGTTATTTTTCTGGTAGAAGGCGATGCGTCAACCTTTTCAACCTTTCAGCATTTATCTAAAACAGTTAAAGGCTTAAATGAAAACATTGAAGTAGAAACCATTCCAGGTGTCACCTCTTTTAATGCAGCCGCGGCCCGTGCCGAGATGCCTTTGGCGGATACAGATGATACCGTTGCCATCATTCCTGCGGGTTACGGGCTGGAAATGATTGACTCTTTGCTTAATGACTTTGATACCTTGGTGTTATTAAAAGTAAAGCCTATCCTGGATGATATTATCGAACTATTACAACAAAAAGACTTATTATCAAACAGTTGTTTTATCGAAAAAGCAGGCTCTACTGAAGAGCGTATCGTGCATGATGTTGCCAGCTTACATGGTGAGAAAGTAAATTACTTGTCACTGATTATGATTAGCAATAATCATCATAGAGAGCGTGGTGAAATGATTCGCGGCTGCAGGAAGAAAACAATTTCTTGTTAACATATGAATTCTCACGCAGAACATCACCAGAAGCCTTTCTGAGAATAGAAACCGTCACGGGGCAAAGTCCTTTTGAGTCAGTTTTTTTGTTCATTTGAGGCGAAAAGTTGTGCTATTCAACGAAAATGAACGAGGAAGCTCCTAAACACGGAAGCATAGGATGTGCTGACGACAGGAAGCGCATCATTCCGAAAGATGCGCTTCGTACCTCATCCTATGCTAATAATTGCCTTAACTTAATGGCAGTGATGCAGTAGCTGGGAACTATGACTTCTTTAAGGATCTCTTGTGATTTTAGATAATGCCCCTAGCTGGCAAGCGGTACTCGCTGAAGAATTTAACGCGCCTTATATGCAGGAATTAAAAAAATTCCTGCGCGCCGAAAAAGATGCGCAAAAAGTAATCTACCCGCATTCATCAAACTGGTTTCATGCGTTGGAAACAACCGCTCTGGATAAGGTGAAAGTGGTTATTTTGGGACAAGATCCCTACCACCAGGCAGGTCAAGCCCACGGCCTCTGCTTCTCAGTGTTGCCAGGGGTAAAAACACCGCCGTCACTGGTCAATATGTATAAAGAGTTAGAAACAGATCTAGCCATAGCACCCGCAAACCATGGTTATCTGGAAAACTGGTCAAAACAAGGCGTATTACTGCTTAATGCCGTATTAACCGTAGAAGACTCAAAAGCCAATGCTCACCAGGGCAAAGGCTGGGAGCAGTTTACCGACAAGATCATAGCAACAGTCAGTAGTGAATGCGAGCATGTGGTGTTTTTATTATGGGGTAGCTATTCCCAGAAAAAGGGCGCTATTATTGATACTAAACGACACTTGGTATTAAAAGCACCTCACCCATCACCCTTATCAGCTTATCGCGGTTTTTTTGGCTGTCGACATTTCAGTCAAGCTAACAACTATCTGAAAGAACATAACAACCTAGCGATTGATTGGCAGCTACCTTTAATCGAAATAGATTAATGCATTGTAACTACTCAGCGTAATTTGAAAATGTAGCCATATTCTGTCAATCTTGTTTGCTTTGATACCTTCTCCAGCAAGAGAAGGATTAAAAGCTGCATCCATTAATTAGTGCCTGAACGAAAAAAGCATTTTTTCAAAATATGACCATTAATAAACATACCAGGCTAAAAGCACTGGCAGAATTTAATAGTGAAGTGAAATCTAGAACTTTAGCTTTAAAAGGGAATAAGCAAACTGTTTTGGATAAACTGGATAGTAGTTTCATACAAAGCTAAGCAGAGCAGAATATCGTAGTTTTTTTGGTAAATTTACGAAGCGTTACCATAAAGAACAGCGCATTTTAGGTCCAAGTTGAGCATGTTGTTAGCCATTTTTCAGCACTAAAACCGGCAAGCTCTTATTGTTATAGGGGGGCAAAAGGGGCAAACTCCAAACCGCTACCAGTCATAGTTTGAAGTACTAAATAAGCGGCGGGAAAAAGTAGCCCGGTTTTTGCTGTCGCAAAAACCGGGCTACTTTTGACCATCCGCTTGATTTTTTTTATCTACTATCGCTTAAACTACAACAACTTTATTTGCACACGGGCCTTTTTGTCCCTGACCCACTTCGAACTCAACGGTTTGGCCATCATTCAATGTCGCGTATTCACCACCTGCTTGAATTTCAGAATGATGAACAAACAAATCTTTGCTTCCGTCTTCTGGGGTAATAAAACCGAAACCTTTATCTGCACTAAACCATTTAACTGTGCCTTTACTCATAACGCTCTCTTTATCTATGGTGAAAAATATAATTCTGATTTGCTATCACCATTACAAAATCAGAACTTAAATATAGTTGAGCACATAATGCCAAAATCATTGGAAGGCAAAAGTGTAGTCGCGAGGAACGTAGCTTTTGACTTTCCGAGTGCATTTGTTTGTTATACGCTTTTATCGGCAAGACGGCCAGTAACGTATTCATGTAATACACTGGACATAAAGGTTTGATATGGCAAACCTTCAATCCGTGCTCGTTCTTGCAATAATTCAAAGTCCATTTCTGACATGCAAATATTTACTCATTTATCTTTTTTAAATATATTTTTTGCAGCCGCTTTATATCGTGCAATATCAGATGCTGTTGAAATAGCTACCCACTCATGATTCTCATAAGACACAAGGCATTCCCTTTCCCTCTTGATTTAAATTGCTATTCATTACTCTTTACCTCAATATCTTTTTTAGTAGCTTTTCTACTGGGAATGATAGTTTTTAAAAACATTTCAGTCTCAACGAAAGGAAGCAAATAAGCGTAGTTACTTATGTAAACAATGAACATTTTTTAAATTTGGATATTTCGAAGAATTTGAGTGATTTATAATCTCTAAAAGCCCCGCCCTTTCGATATAGTAAATAATACGTTCAAAAGATATGCCACGGTTAGCAATTAATTCAGTATTCCAAGCATAATGGTTCAGACCCATAATTTAGCACAATGCCTGCCTTTTGCAATTAAATGTTGCGTATATCGCCCAAATAATTGGAAACAAACAGGTAAAAGATGGACTAACTTTTACCCACGATTTTTAACTAAAAGATAAACCTCAATAAATGCACTGACTGTTTGTAAGCAACGCCTTTCAGCCGATTACGAGAGACCTACTCTCATCTTTACTATAGTTACGAATAACTTCGTTATTCTCTTTGCACACATTTGTGATGCTTTTTACGGTCAAGTGACTGCTCTGCTTAGATGCTTATGTTACACTTCAATACGCATACACTATACGCATTATAACCGAGATTATCGACATGCAATATATTTACAACCAAAATGCACCTAAAAAACCAACAAATTTGAGTATTAACAGTGACTTGCTAACAAAATCTCGACGTTTAAAAATCAACTTATCTGCCACCCTTGAGTCTGCGCTTGAAGCTCAGGTCCGCCTTTCAGTCCGTGAAAAATGGCTAAAAGAGAATAAAAAAGCTATAGCTTCCTTAAATGAGCTTGTTGAAAATAATGGGCTATTTTCTGATTCATATAGAGAATTATGATGAAGCAGTTCATCCTATACAAAAATGAAAATAAAAACTCAAAAAAAGCCTACCCATATTTTATTGATGTTCAAAATGACCTATTAGATAACTTGAATTCACGAGTGGTAATTCCACTATCCGTACAAGAAAAATTGAACAACTTAAATGCAAAAAAACTATGCCCAACTATCGAAATTGATGGCAGTGTATTTGTGTTGTTAACACATCAAATAACTTCAATCCCTTGCTCTTCTTTGAAAACTGAGGTGATGTCCCTAGAGCATTACAGGCATGATATTTTAGGTGCTATAGACTTATTGTTAACGGGCATATAACCACAGAAATCCAGCAGAAATCCAGGGTCAAATCCAGAGGTCAAATCCAGGGTCAAAATCCAGGGTCAGGTCTTTGATTTATGATTTTTAACAATACCACTAACAGTAGAATAGTGAAGTTTAAAATAACTACCAACCTCTTTTAAACTATATCCACCACTCTTATAAGCCGAAATGATCGCGTCATTTCTTATTTTGTATTTCTTTGCATAATAAGACAACTCTTTTGGCACCGACCGGTGCAGTGAAGCAGGAACCTCTCTCAATTTCTTGTCACTTTTTATCAGTCCTTGCATTGACTCTACAAATTTATCATCGCCTAAAAACACCTGATTCTTCAACTGCTCCCAGGGTGATGATTGTCCTTTACCGTCGCAGACAAACTGCTTATATGCATCAATT
>Ga0209494_1000401_pt1 | contig 18853 bp, 16 predicted proteins | sample EN1Hudseemescosm_FD_184628 | JGI IMG/M metagenome (GOLD analysis project Ga0209494, IMG submission 184628) | Methane-oxidizing microbial communities from mesocosms in the Hudson Canyon - EN1B Hudson Canyon (SPAdes) (version 2) | ecosystem: Environmental > Aquatic > Marine > Cold seeps | place... | reverse complement strand
ACCCGTTGCTAAAGAATATTTTAATGGCGTCAGTATTTTTGTATCTTCATTAATTAACAGAGTTTCGCCTGTTTCTCCAAGTCCTGCTCCGGTATGAAGAAAAGGTAGCAATAGTTTTTGAATATGCACATCCAGAATCAGAATTGCTACAGCTGAGCCTGCTGTGTTTTTAATAACCTGGCCAATTTGAAAAACAGGTAGAAGGGTAATCCTGTCTTCATTAATATCATTAAAATACACCTTTCCTTGTTCCTTAGTACGGATAAATATATTTTGCTGACTGACATTTAAAGCGAAATCTTCAGGGTTACTCGCCATAAAAACCTGCCCATTCCTTATATCAGCAAGCATAAAATTTTCATATATCGCCTTTGAATTAATGGAATTAACGAACAAGCCACTAATATCTTGATAAAGTTTCTCCTGTTGAATAGATTTTAATATCAAGGGGTTTTCTTTATATTTATGCTGTTTCTGCAAAGCCAGCTCTTTTATCTGCTCTATATTGCTACGCAAAAAAGGGTTGCCCGCTAAAAGCCTTGTATCCGTAGCCAGTTCATATAAATGACCCTTCATTTGTTGTTTTTTTAAATCTGCAATAAGGTCAAGTTGCTTAATAGCCTGTATTCTATGTGACTCCATCCAGCCTGAGTGTTTTGTATAAGGCAAGCCATAAAGTAGCATCAGTTCTGAACTAATCAGAAAAACAATAAATAGACTAACAAAACTGATAACTAAGCGAGTTGTAATACTATTAATACCCTTTACCTTTGCCTCATGGCCTGGTTTGATGATTTTTGAGTTATTCATCTGCTTGACTCTCACTTTCTAAAGCAAATGAATTGATTTGAAATTGCGGTTTTGATAATAAAATTTGGTCAATATAGGATTGGGTAAAACAATCTTTTATCATTTGCCAGGAAGTACTAGCTTCAATCTCTCCCACGCTTTGTAAAAACTTAAACTGCTGGAACAACCGCCCATTTGTTTTTAAACTACGATCTACTATTTTTCCCATAGAGCTTGTTTCTAGCAATCCTTCCAAAGCAATAGTAGATAAATCTTCTTCAGATAGTTTAGGTAATTCCCCCGTCATTTCATTCATCTCACTTATTAGCCATTGACTTGCCAGCTTCAAATTAGATTTATCCAATCTTAACCATTCCATTGATCTAATCTGGGAAGCAAGAATTTCCATAACAGCCTTGCTATGCTTTTTTTCAAAAGCTTCACTAAAATACAAATAGGCCTCAGTAACACCTCTTGCAACAACTAAGTATTTTGGATTTTCCAGTAATGCCAGCGTCAAAACTGGCTCCCATGAAACAAAAGCATCAATAACATTATTTTTTAATGCCCTTGGCATTTCATTTACATCAAGTGGAATCATATCCACATCATTTTCATCTAGATTATTGGCAGCCATTAAAGTTAATAACATACGATGCCCTACTGATCCATATGGAAAAGAGATAGATTTCCCTTTTAAATCACTCGTCGTCACAATGGATTTTGATAAAATGCTTGCATAGCTTTTTTCTATCAAGGAAGTGATCACTATTTTTTGTTTAGCGCATAAGCTAATAGCGGGCATATCACCACCGACACCGGCATCTAAATCGCCCTGCTGAAAAAAATAATTGACATCAGCCCCTTTAAAAAATGAATAGAAATTAATCCTCATGCCAAGTTTTTTTAGAGCATTATTTAAAAGCTGATCACGCTTCATCACTTCCGTAATAATGCCTGGCGTCCAAAAAGGCTGAATACCTATATTGATCACATTTTCTGAATTGTCGAAATGGTATTTTTTGTAGAGTGGAAATTCAGCGGGGTTAAATACTTTTTGCAAGTTTTGACTTGAGTCTGGCTGCTGAAATAACTTAAGTAGCTGTGCATTATTAATAAGCAAAATTAATGTACTGATACAAACGACCAATAAAATAATACGGCGACGCATAATTCATCCTCTTAACGACTCTTTTTAATAATAGCAGTAAAGTAGACTATTAAGGTTTACACTGCCTTTTATCTCTATGCTTTTAGCACCTTATTGACTAAGTTTGTGATCAGCTCTTGAGTCAGGGGTTTTAGTACAAATTCTTTTATACCAATTACTTTTACAGATTCTTCATCGACAAGATTACTGTATCCAGTGCAAAGAATAATGGGTATATCCGGGCGTATCTGAAGCATTTTCTGGGCAAGCTCAGAGCCAGTCATACCAGGCATAGTCTGGTCAGTTATAACCAGATCAAATTTATCAGGGTTGTTTTGAAATATCGCTAAGGCCTCAACACTACTTTGATAGCTAGTCACCTGATAACCTTGTCGTTCCAATAATTCTTGTCCGACCTCAAGCAAAAGTTCTTCATCATCAATAAAAAGTATCCGCGCCGTTCCTTTAGGAATTTCTTCGGCTACTGTGATTTGCTTTAGTTCTTGCTGCTTTATCAGCGGAAAATAAATATGGAAAGTTGTCCCTAGTCCCCATTCGCTTTCAACCGTAATAGTTCCACCATAATCAGCCATAATCCCGTGGATTATGGCCAGCCCCAATCCTGTTCCCGTGCCTATTCCCTTGGTTGTAAAATAGGGATTGAATATTTTTTCCATATCCTCACGCCGTATCCCAGCTCCCGTATCAGATACTGTCAATTGAACATATTCACCCTGCCGGATTTGCATCAGCAGTTCTTTATCCTCGCTTCCAATAACCGTTGTTTTTAAAGAAACAGAAAGTGTCCCGCCTCTCTCTTCCATAGCCTGATAGGCATTAGTACACAAATTCATCAAAATCTGATGTATTTGAGTCGGATCGGCCAGAATAACGCCACACTCTGAATCTATATTTTTAGTGATGCTAATGGTTGAGGGGATCGAAGACCTAAGCATATTCAGTCCCTCTTTAATAACGGCTTGTATCTTTAAAGGAATACGTTCTACTTGAGACTGACGACTAAAAGCAAGTATCTGCTTGACCAGGTCTTTTGCCCGATTTGCTGCAGTTAACACCTTTTCCACATCTTTTTTAAATCGACTGTCAGCAGGGGCATCATCTATAGCCATTTGAGAATAACCAAGAATAATACCCAGAATATTATTAAAATCATGGGCAATCCCACCGGCTAAAGTTCCAATAGCCTCCATTTTCTGAGCCTGAACAAGTCTGGTTTCCAACATGACTCGTTCTCTATCAGCACGTTTTCGTTCTGATATATCCCGAATAAAAACAAAAAAATCCCCCCCTGCTTGTGAGCTGTAATTAACACTGATATCAACATCAATCAAATTACCATCCTTTTTTCTATGCTTGCTCTCAAAACGGCCCGAGCCATTTTTAATAACCATCTTAACGTGCTGTTCAACTTCTTCAGCGGATTCCTTTGCTTCCATGTTGGCAATGCTAAACTGCAGTATTTCCTCACGACTAAACCCAACCATCTTGCAGTAGGCCTCATTGACATCCACAATTCTGGATTGATTATCAACAACCCAGAAACCATCAATAGAGGTTTTAATGATATTTTCATAGCGCTGACTTTCAAAAAACTGTTCAGTAATATCCTGAGTAAAGCCAAATGAATGCGTTATTTGACCGCTTTTGTTAGCGATATCTTCAGACTTTTCTATAACAACTCTAACCTCGCCATCATCTCGAATTATTCGATGGATACACTCATAGGGGGTTTTATTAGTAATGGCATGGCTATATGCTTTATCAACCCGCCCCCTATCATCAGGATGTATTGCATCCAGAAAAGCCTCATAAGTAGCTCCGAACTTCTGAGGTGTTTTTCCAAAAATACGGTACTGTTCGTCTGACCAGCTGAGGATGTTTTTTTCTATGTCTAAATGCCAGCTACCCAGCTTGGCAATTTCTTGGGACTTATTTAGAATGGTTTGATTGATTCTGAGTTGTCTGGTTGATTCCAGAAGGTTTTGCCGCATGTTATTTATTGCACTCACAACATGATCGAGTTCATCCTCCTTGTTATTTGCTGATGCTGGGCGCTTCAAACGAAGACTTTCGCCTTCTTTTTCCATATCAAGCCTGTTTACAAAATGCGCCACCGTAGCGAGATGCCGTGTTACAAGCTTTCTAAATATTACCAATATAATCGTAGCAAATAGAAACACCGTAACCGCTGTAACCATTAAAGCAATACTTGCACCAGCAAGTAACTCCTTATATACGTTATTTAATCCGGCAATAACGAACAATGTCCCAAGTCGCTGCTGTCTGTTACCCTCTTGGTAAATCAGTTCAAATTTATGTTCTATGGTACTGTCTGACTCAATAGCGCCTGATGACCAGGCTGTGTTTCCTGCAATATTGATATAAGCTTTTTCGATACTGGGCAAGCTCAACATGCCATCAAGTTGAATACCAACCTGCTTATCGTTATAGACCCAAACATTATCAATAAGACTATCTAGGTGTCCTGTTTTAACCAGGGCAAAATCTGTGGAGATCTGCCTCATATTTGCCCTGTATGACAGATACAGCTGTATTGAGCTGCTTGCTAAGATGGCAATAAAACTCATCAGCACAACATAAGTAGTTAACTTGCGTGCCAGTCTGTTTGTTTTGAAATTATGACTATCCATATATCCAATAATAGCGATAGATAAAGACTATAATCAACCTCCACCTAGCCTTCATGTATGCCCCCCGTGAAAGCCTAATTTTGCTCTTTAATACAGCTTAACAGAGATGCATTAAATTTATCTAGAAAACCCGCGTTAGCATCCAGGAATAGCTTGCTAAAATAGAGAGCAGTGGGCTTTTCCTTCGCCACAAAAGTCTTAAGATTGAGCGGGTCAATAGAGCGTTGCTTTATCGTCTTATTCAGGTCTAAATTATTCATTAGTGCTACATCAATTCTTCGATTGATTAACATTTTTAATGCTTGCTTATTTGAATCGACAGCATTAATTGTTTTATTTAGTTTTCCCTGTTTGTATTGTTCTTCAAGCCATGCGAGTCTGGCACTCCCCAAGTTAGCAGCAAATTGTAAATGGCTCAAATTATTCAGAAAAATTTCAGCATCCTTCCTGACAACATATAACCATTGAATAGTAACAAACGGGGTAGACCAGGTGGCATATTCATCACGCCTGCTGTTCCTGGAAGCCATAAAAAAACCATCAAACAAACCTTGCTCTGTGTCTCTTTGTGCGCGTTCCCAAGGCACTTTTATTATTTCATAAGGCATATTAGCCTTACCCATTGCACAATGCACTAAAGGTTCTCCAGCTGTAGTCAATAAACTCCCTGCTCTTTGGGTCGCCAACTTGATAATTTGCTGTTCTGATTGCGCAAAAGAAGAATAGAGAACTACTGTTGCCAACATGAGTGCAATAAGTGTTATTCTGAATCGCATGTATTGTTCCTCTTGCCTAGTGTTGCCGATCAAGCGCGCCCTACATTGCACGGCTTTCTCATAAAAACTTGGTATAATTACCGACAACTATAACCTATTGATATTTAATGTTATTTATTTTCAATAGGAGGGGCGCAGGCTTTAGCCTGCATTCAGCTTGTTACTCATGCAGGCTAAAGCCTGCGCCCCAATAATACAATAGGCTGATTTTTATCGGCTTTTATTACCACGGCAAGTTTCGTTCCAATTTTTTATGAGAAAGCCGTGCCCTACATTGGCTCATAGTTAAAGTATTTAGTTGCTTTACTTCATTACACTATACTTCAATAATAGCACTAAGTACCAATGTCTATTTAATGTAACATTTTCAAAGATCATGGGGGTGTTTGTAGGAGCGCCCGCCCTCGGCGCGAATAAAACCATGCTCTTTTCTCTAATAAATTAAAAAAATCGCGCCGAGGGCGGACGCTCCTACACGACACCATTTTTGTTAAATTAATTTTTCGTCGATACTTATATTAGTGACATGAGTTTCAACAGCGTTGTTTTTAAAAACATTACCGTCTAAGTAACATAAGTCCATGCCATTCATACAAAGAAACACGCCTTTTGTGGGCTTTAGAGCAGCAGTTTACAGAATAAATATCTGAGCAATTTTGTAGGAGCATCCGCCCTCGGTGCGATTTATTAGAGAAAAAAACATTATTTTATTCGCGCCGAGGGCGGTGGACGGCTCCTACAAATCATTATTAATGTTTTTTGAAAATGTTAATTTAAAAAGGCACAAATACTTATTTCCTTACAAACCTTATGTTTTAAAAGGAACACTCATGTTTAATATGTTAGAGTGAATATATCTGATAGAAAGGTAAGAACACATGAAAGTTTCATTTTTCATTAAATATTTCATTACTTTTTGCTTGGCTTTTATGTTGGCAAATGTTGCTAATGCAGAGGATTTAAAGTGGTCCTTTGTTAGTGATCCATTCCCACCTTTTGCTGATCCTGGCTTAAAAAATAACGGCATTTTTTGGGAGCTAACCGAAGCGGCATTAAAAACTCAAGGTATCAAGGCCACATTACATTTTGCGCCTTTCAAAAGAGCCCTTAATGATTCCAAATCTGGAAAATATGATGCCATCATTTGTGCTACCTTCAACAAGGAAAGGGAGAAATGGTTTTTGTATTCGTTGCCCGTTTTTATTCAAAAAACGGTGTTTTTTAAACTAAAAGAAAGGAAAGACATTGTCTTTGACGGGAGTCTTAAGTCTTTATCAAAGGAGAACAGCAGTATTGCAGTATTACGCGGCTCATCCATGACCGAAGATTTCGATAATGCGGATTATTTGAATAAAATATTTTTAACCCATAATCAACAATCCTTTGCAATGTTAGCTACAGGTAGAGCGGATCTAGTGGTCTCGGGGTTACTAAATGGAAAGGCTATTCTTCAAAAATTAGCTAAGATAGAACCCTACGATTATGAAAATTTAATAGAAGTCGTACAGCCCTCCTTAAAAGATGATTATTACCATATTGCATTTTCGAGACAATCCTCTGATTTTGAAACAAAAACTCAAATTTTCAATAAAGGATTAATGGAGATTAAAAATAATGGAACCTTTAAGTCTATCCTGGAAAAATACAACTTATCGCCAAGCCAATATATCCAATGAAAAGCATTATATTTCTTCCTGGTTATCCATAAGCGAATTAGGCCGCTCTCACAGCCACTAATCATAGAATAACAAAATCAATGACTTACGATTTTGTTATTCAAGAGCTTCAGCCAATTTCAAAAGCCTAGCAGGCATAGTCTCACTGCCATTAAGTTAAGGCAATTATTAGCATAGGATGAGCTGAGGTACGAAGCGCATCTTTTGGAATGATGCGCTTCCTGTCGTCAGGGCTCGAGGGTCAGGTCTTTGATTTATGATTCAACTACTGTTCACTTCAGTGGTAATAGCTTAATAGCCATAAATCAAAGGCTTGCCCCTTTCATCCTTTTCCCACAGCCGTCAAGATGAGTCCTTATTAAAGTCTAGATTCCCACGCAGGACCGAAAATCCCAGGGTCTTGACTATTGCCTTTTTTGTTATTTAACTCACTCGATTTGAGTCGTCTCTTTTGGTTTTCTTTGATTACATTATTCTCTGAGCAAGAGTCAAGACGCGACCCCGTAACCGCTTTATTACTTACTAATGGTGTTTTTCAAGGTAATTCTATCTGAAATTAGGCGTATTTTAGAAAGGGAATTACTCTGACCAATACCAACTTACCACATTGTATCGATATTCAATTGATGCTTGAGAATTTAGCATTGTCACCCAATGTTCAGAGCCTATTGATGAAGGGTTAAACAAAACACAACGGTTATATAATGGTGCGATGCTAACTTGTTTATTGTCCTGACCCATAAATACTAGCTCACCACCAGAATTGATATTCCAATCTTTATTTAAATACAAGAGCATGCAAACTTCTCTTCCAGGAGAATCGTCAGCATGTTGTTTTACAAAGTCTTTAGCACCAAGGCGAAAAAAGTTAGTATTAATGTCTGGGGTCGCTACGTTAATATCAGTGATTGTTACATTAAAAATGCGCGATAACACCGCCATGAACCCTTTACTACGTAAAAAGTCCAATAGATTTTGCGCGATACTGGTGTCAGCACAATCAGGTTCGTTAATTTCACGTTGCCATATTTCACGCTGTACAAAGCGCTCTTCAATATTTGTTGTTTGCCACTGTTCGTTATCTACGTATAAAGCCGAATAAGTGTGTTTTTGTGTTTGCCAACGATGTTTTTGCTGCAAAAGGTTCAATACTTCGTTAAGTTTTTCTTCATTAAATAAGTTATCAATCACAATATAATTTGGGGTAGCGCGCAATAAAGACTCTCGATAAGTACGTATCTCAGTTTCGTTTATTTTATTGTCATTTAACCACATGGGTATTGCTCTCTTAAATAGTGTAACCACCTAAATTCAATACTTAGATGCTAGTGCATGAATGATTTTTCTCATGTAGCTGAAAATGGACTCCATTTTCGTATTTTTTTGTTATTTCTATCAGAGCTAAAAATAACAGTTTCACGTATTTACTGAGATTGCTGCATGGAACTGGGCTGAATAATAGCTGAGACTTGTAAATAATCAGGTAAATCTTATAGTGAACAGGGGTATGGATTTATTGAATGCCACCACAACTTACCCGTATCTAAAATGGGAGGAGAAACTCAAGTGAATGAGGAAGATCTTACCCTTCTTTGTTCAAATTGCCATAGGATGACGATGTTTTTATATGTACTTGCCCGTGAATAATGAGAAGTTACGAAAAACGCAGTTAAAACATTGATTAATATAATGGGGGCTTTGATCTAACAGCCAAAAGAAGGAGATAGGCGGTGCAAAAAAGTTTTTAGCATCAATGTATGCTAATCTACCCTCTTTATCAATAGAGAGGGTGTTTTGATGCAGGTGCGTGTTAAATGGGTTGATGGGATGATGTTTCTGGGTGAGTCTGATAGCGGCCATGCAGTAGTGATGGATGGCCCACCTGAATTAGGCGGTAATAATATGGGGGTGCGTCCCATGGAGATGTTATTACTAGGTATGGGCGGCTGTACTTCTATTGATGTGATGCAAATTTTGCAAAAAGGGCGTAATAATGTCACTGATTGTGTTGCTGATATTACCGCTGAACGGGCGGATACCATTCCCAAGGTATTTACTAAAATTCATGTGCACTTTGTCGTGACAGGAAAAGAATTAAAAGAGGCAACTGTTGAGCGTGCAATTAAGCTGTCTGCTGAGAAATATTGTTCTGCTTCATTGATGTTGCAAAAAGCGGTAGAAATTACCCATGATTTTGAGATTGTGGATGCTGGCTAATAACTAGAACGTAGGGCGGACTTTAGTCCGCTAGTCGGTGCTGTTTCAGGGTAATAGCGGGCTAAAGTCCGTCCTACGATTCTAAAAAAAGCCCAGTTGTTGAAAATCAACAACTGGGCTTTTTTATGCTTACTTCAACTGTTGATAATATTTAGCTAACTGTTTAATTTCAGTATCACTAAGCTGTTTAGCAATCACTCGCATACGGCTATAAAGATCATTATGGCGTGTACCATTTTTATACTCTAATAGCGTAGCTTCAGTATAGTCAGCTTGTTGTCCAGCGAGAGCAGGGGTATCCATTTTTTGACCTGCGCCATCAGAACCATGACAGACAAAGCAAGGAGGTAAGATTTTTTTACCATTGCCTTTATCTACCAAGCTTATCGCTTTGCTAATGTCGTCTTGGGATGCTTTGTTTTGCGCAGCTGGTAAAGATTGAAACCATGCGGCTAAATCCGCGCTGTCTTTTTCGCTCAGTCCGGCAGCGATGGAAGACATCATTGGATTCTCTCGTTTACCATCTGCATAATCACGTAATTGCTTATAAGTGTAATTGGCAGTTTGCCCAGCCAAAGAAGGGAACACACCCATAGCGCTGATGCCTTTTTCGCCATGACAGCCAGCGCAAGATTGGGCGAGTTGTTCGCCTTTTTTTACATCTCCGTCTTTAACGAAATTAAGTGCTTCAGGCATCCAAACCATATTAGAGGCAGGCTCAGCTGAAACAAAGGCAGGTGCGATACATAAAATTAAAGGTAGTATGCGTTTCATGTTTAATATCCCCATGCGCTTGAACCGTAAGTGTCCATAAAAAAGAATTGTAAAATGGGTACACCAAAGCTAATGAGCATTAATACTGCAATCACTTTATTCCACAACTTAAAATCGTTCAAATACTCAGGAAGGTCTTTTACTTCATGTAAAGGTTCTGCGTATTCCACTTCGCCGGCAAAAACCTCTGTCGTTGCACCAAATTGTGTTTTTACTAAGATGTAAAAAAACAAACAAGCTGAACCTAATAAGACTAAACCACCTAGAATCATTAATATCTCATACGGTTCCCACGTCATAGTGAGTACGTTGTTGTATTGCACGCTAGAAATACGTCTAGGCTGACCCAATAAACCGAGAACATGCCAAGGTGTAGTCATGATGCTCATACCGATAAACCAAGTCCAAAGCTGTACTAAAGCTAATGAATTCGAAACTAAGGGTTTCCTGCATAAAATTGGCCATAAATAATAGGCAATCGCAAAATACATAATGACGGTGGTACCAGCAAAGATTAGGTGAAAATGGCCTGGTACCCATGCGGTATTATGGATCATCGCATTCATGGCATAACTGGCATTCACAATACCGCCAAAACCACCAAAGATAAGCATGACTAAGGATAGAATGACGGAAAGAACCATAGGGTTGCCCCAAGGTAAGCTACCAATCCAGCCGAATAAACCTTTACCACCGCGTAAACGGCCGGCAATTTCTAAAGAAGCAATAACAGTAAAGCCGGTGACTAAGGTAGGTAAAGCAACAATAAAAGTACCTACACCATGCAATAGTTTCCAGCCTTTTGCTTGTTCAGGGTCCATATATAAATGATGGAAACCAATCGGTAAAGAAAATACTACTAAGACGATAAATGCCATACGTGCCGCTTCATCGCTGAATAGATAGCCGCCAGCTTGTTTAGGGACAAATACATAAAATGCGATATAAGCAGGAATTAACCAGAAATAAACAATCGGATGTAAAGTCCAAGCAAATAAGGTTCTAGCTAAGCCAGGGTCAAGCGTATCCATCAAGCCTAAAGCTAAAGGAATCAATTGAAATAAAACTTCAGCAGCAACACCTGCACTAGTCCATAACCATAAAAGCGCATTGGCTGTTGTTGCAAACATAGCTAAAGGTACAGTTTTACCTGGATTCGCTTTCTTCCATTGGTAAAACATGACAATCATAATGGCACACCAAACCCATGAGCCAACGACTAATAAAGTCGCTCCAATATAAAATGAGACATGTGCTGTTACAGGTGGGTAAAACGTATAGAGTACCGAAGCTAACCCACTCAGTAGTGGAACGGCTGCCATGACTACGCCGGATAAGGCTATAGCAAAACCAGCCCAAGCTAATTTAGGATTCCATACCGGTACGTTTAGCGAGTGACTTGCTGTGTAATAACCAAAGCCCATAATGAAAAAGGTGGTTAAAACAAAAGCCATCAATACGCCATGCGTACTAACAGAGGCGAAATACACACTAATAGAAGTGAGGGATTCAAAAAGTCCACTGCGTTCTAAGACTTGAAATTCGCCCATAAAACAAGCAACGATAAACGCTGTAAAAGCCACCCACATGTGGCTCAGGGCTAGATTTTTTGCTGTTGTATCATTCATCATCACTTTCCTCGTTTGCTGTCGCAGTAGGGTTTAGCGCAGCACTTTCTTTAGCTCTGTTCGCTTCCCATTCTTCTTTATCAATCACAAATGCTTTACTCCACATATGGTCATGACCTAAACCACAATACTCATTACATAGCATCGGGTATTCGCCGGGACGAGGGAAAGAGCTTTCTACTTGTGCGACATAGCCTGGAACAATCATGGTACTCATATTAGTCATAGGCATATGCACGCCATGTAATACGTCCATGCTCACCCAGCGAAAGGTTACTTTCGTTTCTGCAGGTAAGGTAATTTGTTTAGGGAAGAAAGCGTAGCGCCCGGCAACCATACGCACGGTAATATCGCCATTATCAGCTACTTGCACACCTAAATTATCTTCAGCAAACTCTTCACTTAAATGAATTTTACGAGAATCAATGGTCTCCACATTACTGGGCGCATTCACGCCGTGAAATAACGCATCTATCATAATAATAGAGACAAATAGGGCGCACATGCCAAGGGAAATTTGCACCCATTTTTTTTCTAAGGGATCAATATGCATATTTCACCTTAATTAATCATGCCACGAGATAGAAATACCCCGTAATAAAGAAATAACCAAGCGACAACCATGCCGCCTCCAACGCTTAGCATTAGTACCCAAGTACCTATGGGAGGGCTTTCGAGTATTTTTTTGCGCTCTTCGTCACTGATTTCGTTCATATTTAACCTCTTTGATTATTGGGAATAGATTAAAAAATAGGGGGTATGCCTTACTAATATACGTAGATTAAGGATACACTAATATACTATATGGGGCAAAATGATTAGGGTCTTTAGTGCATGCTATTTGCTGATATTGGAGTAAATTATGCTAGACTAAAACTCAATTTAATCATTGACCTAGCGTTGTTTTAGCTAAGAGCGCTTATTATTCCTATTTTAGGATTATTGTATTTACCTTAAGGAAACAATCATGCCTTTTATAAAATTACGTACCAATGTCACTATTGATAGTGATAAAACATCAAACTTAATGAGTGATCTTTCTCAATTACTCGCAAGTGAAACAGCTAAGCCAGAACGTTATGTCATGATAGACGTAAAAGGAGATAGGAATATGATGTTTGGTGGTAGTACTGAGCCTTTGGCTTTTATCGAATGTAAAAGTATCGGTTTATCGACCGCTCAAGCCAAGTCATTATCAAAATCTATTAGTGAATTATTAGGCGCGCGATTGCAGCTTAGCGCTGAGCGTATTTATATAGAGTTTAGTAATTGTCCTGCAGAATACTGGGGTTGGAATGGCTCGACTTTTGGTTAGTCTTTATGACTTTTCGTTTAAGGTAGGTTAGTTTTATATGCGGTTATAAAACATTAAAAAAGTAAGTTTTCAATAAATAAAATGCAAGAATCAAAAGTAAGTATTGGCTTAGTTAATCCCAAAAGTCCTGATAATGTCGGCTCGGTAATGCGTGCGGCAGGTAATTATCGTGTAGATAGTGTTTTCTTTACGGGAGATCGTTATTTGCGCGCCTTAGAGTTTCAAAAGCAGGCGGTGAATACCGGCCGTCAGGTGGGTCGGGATATTCCTATTTCAAAAGTAGACTGCTTGCTCAATGAGGCGCCTGAAGATATGAAAGTGGTGTGTATTGAATTTGCTGAGAATGCGATTTCTTTGCCTGAATACCAACACCCAGAGCTGGCGCTTTATGTCTTTGGTTCAGAAGATGGGACTATTAGCCAGGATATAATTGATAAGGCTGATGCGGTAGTTTATGTGCCTACCGTTGGCTGTATGAATCTAGCGGCAACAGTAAATGTGGTACTTTATGACCGATTGGCGAAATCTACTCAAAGGATTGAAAGCAATGAGTTAATTCGTGCAAGCCGAGATAGGAATAATACTTTGAAGGTGTCTTGAGCAAATAAGTGCTATTCAGGTGGAAGGCGGAGTTAAAGTGGAAGCGGCTATTACAGCCGCTTCCTTATTGGCATAACGAGCTCTTGTCCTACATTCCGCTTGATGAATGCGTAGCAGAGTAAGAAAAATCATCCCAATTAATAAAAGACCCTTGTACTGGAACCCCTCCTGTATTCAAAGATCTCATGACCTTTAAGTTTTGTAGATTTATTTCAAAAAACACGCCATAAGCGCTGGCAAATGCGTAATAGAACTTATTATCAGGACTGACATAGTTGGTGTGAGATTGCTGAATTTCTCCTTCTACTTTGGGTAGATCCTTATCTATTATAGTAATATTTTTTATCTTACTGTGATTCTTTGTATTAATTACGGTTACAAAAGTATCTTTATGATTAGTAACAATAGCCATGTTTAGTGCAGGAATAAAACGGGTATGCCCTGTACCTGAGCCTGTTTCAATAATACTGATTGTTTTTTTACTGACACTATCAATAACAAATAAATTACCTTCAGCAGAACCTATATAAATATGCTGTCCATCTGGATGAAAGTCAGCATGATGAGCGCCCATCACTGTAGGGTCATCACCGATCAAATCAATCTGGTCTTCAAAAACAAGCTGATCGGATGCAGTTAAGCGAAGTTTTAGTATGGATGGGTAAATAGTTTCTTCCGTATTTTTTCCCTCTGCAAGCGCGTAAAAAACTCGTTTTTCATGCTTGGGTAACATGGCGGTGTTACGGTTCAAGATATGGTGAACTGACGTTGGTGTATCTACTGTATTAAGGTGCGTTAACTCCCAGTGTCCAGTGTCGTGATCTTTTTCAATTCCCCATAGTTGAATTAAGCGTCTGGCACGGTCAATAACCACAAATCTATCTTTAGTCAACCAAGCCGGATGACCTGATGCATTACCGCCGCCGTAGTCTACAATTGGATCAGTGATTGGAGAATCATCTTCCCATGTTTCTTCGACGACAGTGTCATTCATTACATCAATAACACTGGTTATCGGTATGTCAGCCCCTGCAATTAAAGCTAGTCCTAATCTGGAGTTAAAAGCTTCACCAGAACGAGGTTTATGATTGAGCTTGATTATCCCTAGATTTTCTAATGTACCTGCATCAATAATATCCATTGAAGGTGCATTTCGAGTAATGGCATAGACTTTATCTAGGTAACCTGCTCGATCTACAGGGTAAGGTGTTGAGCCTTTTTTCAGTTGTACTTTATCTACTAACTGCATTCTTTTGACATCGATAACAACGACGGTATCGTCTTTTTTATCGCCGTAGAATGCACGTAGTTCATAATTCCTCGCTGCCTGCGCAATATTTGTTTGAGCAAACACCAGTAGTGCAGCGAGTACTAATGACTTATTCATATTCGGTTTCATCGTTTTCCTTGTCTGTCGTCAGAAAATTAAGCTGTTTTTTTTCATAAAAAAGCTTGTTTATTAATTAAGTTAAGCGGCTTAAAGCTTTTTATAGGAAATTCCTACAATAGCTTTTGCTTGTGGTATATATTAAAGTACAGGTGTATCTAAAGTATTTCTATTTCCACATATTTTGTAACGAATTGTAACTAGTTGTATGCTATAAATTAATAGCGATTATTGGATATGTTTTACCGTCAAGGTAACAGTGCTGTCATAATTAAAACTTATAGAAACATCCGTCACGCCATCTAAGAGTTCGACATACTCAAGGTAATAAGTGTCTCAAGTGTATCTAGTGAGTCTGTCGTTATATTTGTTTCGGTCATATCGCCTCCCATTTCATCAAAAGTAAGTGTTGCATGAGGTGTATCCGAAACCATGCTATCTATCTGTTCATAGATTTCTTCATCAACAATATCAGCAGCTGGGTGGTGGGCATATAAGTTAGTGCTACTAAGTATTAAAGCTAAAGCACTCAATTTAAAAAAATTCTTCATAAGGTTTTCCTCTGTTAATTACGTTGAGGTAATTATCTATTGAAGCAATCATGTTGGCGGTGATAATTATCACGGGTATGTGGGAGCTTTGTGGAAATGAGAACAGTTTCACATTATCAATTAAGGATAAGGAATAATGACAAAACCAAGAACTCGTGCGCTCTGTACTGACCCTCAGTGGCTGGGGCGTGCAGACTGCAAACATTGTGGAATTCGTCATATGATGATGTTTTCAGGACTAAAGGATAGTGATTTTGGTCACATCCTTGAGCCTATAGATAATTTTCGCTATGCAGAAAAGGCGATGCTTTATAGTCAAGGAGCTCAAGATGACAAGGTATATTCGATTCGTAGCGGATTGGTGAAGCTGATTCCAACCGAGCCTGATGGAGCTATACGTATCGTACGCCTGCTTGGGCCAGGTGCATTGATAGGAATTGAAGCATTACTCAATAAAGCGTACCGACATACAGTAATTGCCTTACAAGAGCTTGATGTATGCCGTATTCGCACTGTCACGCTTAAACAGCTCGAAGCAGATAAGCCTTGGCTCAATGAGAAAGTTATGGCGCATTGGGAACAAAACTTGACCTCTGCAGATCGTTGGATAAGTGAGTTATCATCAGGCACTATGCGCTCAAGAGTATTGAAATTATTCGATTTTCTGATGGAATTACAAGGCGATGAAAGTAGTACTGTTCGTTTCTTTGGTTATGAAGATATGGCTATGATGATAGGGGCTTCAAGAGAAACTTTTTCTCGTATCATTGGTGATTTAAAAGATGAAGGTCTGCTTTCTAAAACTGAGGGCAGCCAAGTTTATCGGCTTTCTTCGTTAAATGAATAGCAAGCCTGCTAATAAAAGCGTCGGGCATAGGGCTGAGCTTTGCAGTTGTGGGTGATTATTACTGGAAGTATTAATCTAAGTAGTTGTAATAATTTCGTTATCGGTGAGTTTGGGCTGGTGATGTCATTAAGATAAAAGTGCTTTTTACTGGGTGAGGGAAATATCTTTTACACAGCAATACGCATAAATGATAAAGTCTTATAATTGGTATGGTGTCTCGCCGCTAGTTACTTTGCTTCTAAAATAACTGCACGCATGATTTTTTTATGCCTTTAACTGGTGTTTTACCTGAAAATTAAAGTCGAAAATGGCGTATCTATGCTTATTTCTAAAAAATTAAAAGAAAAAGTCATTATTATTGCTGAGAGTGATCAGCAGTTACTTGCTGAGATAAAGCGAAATCTTAATAAACATGGTTTTTTGAATATCAAAACTGCCTTGAATGGTAAGCAAATCTTTGAAATTCTTAGGTCGTATTATGATGCTGCAGAGCAAATTGGCCTGCTTATTGTCAATGAGCAGTTGCCGCAATGCGATGTGCTGGTAATGTGTAAAACACTATCAAGTAATGATACGTCATTAATACCTTTTGTTATTCTTGGTGCGGATGATAAGAAAAATAACATAGAAAACAGCGAGTTTACTTCTCAAGCTCTTATTCATCGAATGTCTCTACCTATAAACTATCCAGTGCTGTTAGATACGATTGCTTTTCAGCTAATTATGATGCAGGAGCGCTACCTTAGGCGCAAGCAGGAAGAGTTATTAATTAATGAATTGGCGGAAAGAAAAATTGTTGATGCCAAGCTGAAGTATTTAGTTATGCATGATGAGTTAACTGGTTTAATAAATCGACATAATTTTGAGAGTCAACTGCGCATAATTCTTGCTCGTAGTCGCATGCGGCAACAAGAGGGGGCGTTAATTTTCATTAATCTTGACCGATTTAGCTTGGTTAATGAGCTAGAAGGTTTTGATGTTGGCGATAGATTACTAATCGAAGTAGTGGCAATTATTAGAAAGCTAACACTGAAAGATGATTTATTTGCTCGGATCGGTTCTGATGAGTTTTGTCTTTTCCTAGATAACTCAACAGAAAAAGAAATTAAGCAATTTGCAGAGCGGGTGAGAAAGTCCGTTTATGAGTTCATATTTTCCTGTGGTGATGTGTGCTACAGCACATCATTATCTATTGGTATTGCGCCAATTAATATGGTGACGGCTAATCAGCATCCCAATGAGGCTATTTCTAGGGCTAGGCAAGCTTGTCGTATGGCTAAGGAGCATGGTCGAAATATGCTATGGTCTTACAATGAGACGGATACTAAGGTGCAAGAGAGAAATAAAGACCTATACTGGGTTCCTTTAATTAAAAAAGCACTTTTGGACAAAAAGTTTTTCCTAGTATTTCAGCCTGTTGTTTGTTTGAATAATGGTGAAATTTCTCATTATGAAGTTTTAATTCGTATGCGTGGGCTGCAAAATGAAGTCATTAGCCCAGGTGACTTTATTCCAGTTTCAGAGCGTATGGGCTTGATTCATGACATAGATCAATGGGTAGTGGAAAATGCCATTGATTTTCTGGCCAAGCTTCCTGAATCATCTAAAGTATCTCTCGCAATTAATCTTTCCAGTGTTGCCTTTCAGGATGATTCCTTATTACCTACTTTAAAAGAAAAGTTATCACTTTCGTGGGTAGATGCGAGTCGATTGACGTTTGAGATTACCGAAACAGCGGCTGTTGCAAATTTTGAGCAAACACGCAAGATGATTGCAGAAATTCGCTCCTTGGGTTGTAAGTTTGCTTTAGATGATTTCGGTGCCGGTTTTTGTTCTTTTAATTACTTAAAAACATTTCCGGTGGATTTTGTGAAAATTGATGGTCAGTTTATTCGTAATTTAATTAATGATGAGACTGATCAGGTTTTAGTGAAGTCTATGGCGGAAATTGCTACAAATCTAGGTAAAAAAACCATTGCAGAGTTTGTTGAGACCCCTGAAATCATTGTTAAGTTAAAAGAGTTGGGTATCGATATGGCGCAAGGCTATATTTTGGGCAGGCCTGAGCAGGCGTTGTTGGCAAGTAATTCAATTGCGTTGGATGGAATAGCAAGAGTAAACGCTAAACCTAAGCGCTTTGCAAGTTGGTTTAGCGAAAAAGTAAGCCGAATTGATTAAGGTCGCTCAATATGGCGTCGGTAACGATAGTAAAAACTAAGAAAAATTATGGCTCCTAGTGTATCGGCTAGCCAATCATGCGTACCGCTCATACGACCAGGCACAAAGGATTGATGCCACTCATCAGATGCACCGTATAAGCTGGCAAAAATAAGGCTACTTATAATCAGTATAGGCAATGATGTTGATCGATGTCTAAAAGCGCGTACAGTAAAAAATGCCAATATGAAATATGCACCGGCATGCATGATTTTATCTTGATGCATAAATAACATAGGCGTAGGTAGAGAAGG
>Ga0209494_1000397_pt1 | contig 18905 bp, 21 predicted proteins | sample EN1Hudseemescosm_FD_184628 | JGI IMG/M metagenome (GOLD analysis project Ga0209494, IMG submission 184628) | Methane-oxidizing microbial communities from mesocosms in the Hudson Canyon - EN1B Hudson Canyon (SPAdes) (version 2) | ecosystem: Environmental > Aquatic > Marine > Cold seeps | place... | reverse complement strand
TGATGCCAGAGATAAGAGTAAAGGAAATCGGTATTTTATTAGTAGTGGGCGTGTTGGGTGGAGCTGTTTCTAGTTTAGTTGGCAGCGGTATTGATATGATTTGTTTCTCGGTACTGGTTTTGTTATTTCGTGTTTGTGAAAGTATAGCGACGCCTACATCGGTGATTTTAATGGCGGTTAATTCGCTGATAGGTGTTTTATTGCATCTTTTTGTCTTGGATGGAATTAATGAGCAAGTACAAGCTTACTGGTTGGCTGCAGTTCCTGTGGTTGTCATTGGCGCGCCATTAGGTGCGTATTTTTGTAGTCGTATGCATCATTTGCATATCCGTTATTTGTTAATTGCGTTGATTTTTATTGAACTGCTTAGCTCTTTATGGATACTAGCTTTTGATGGTACATTGATTGCTTTTAGCATTAGCATGTTAATGCTGTTTTTGAGCTTAATGGTCTGGATGAGTAAAGTGAAAATTTATGTCTCTTAAATTGATGGGGAATGTTTGTGGTTAAATATTACTGGGAATGGTTTTTATTATTGATGGGGCTTGTATATTGGGCTATTACAGCGCCAGCCATTTCAATGACAGGGACTATTTTGAGTGCTATATTGCCGCAAAAAATGGCGCTTAGTTGTGGACGTTTCCTTTTGCAAAAAGATTTTCAGTTTTTTGTTTTTTTATTAAAAGTAACAGGGCTACTAATTTTAGATGATAAAGAGTTAAAGTCTTTGACAGGGCATAAAGAAGCTATCATTATCGCGCCCAATCATACGGCCTTATGGGATATTGTGTTTATTGCTGCACAAGTTCCTGAGGCAGTGTGTGTGATGAAAGGGGTTATTTTAAGTAATCCATTATTGGGTGGCGGTGCTCGGCTTGCAGGCTATATTCCTATAAACTCTATTAGCCAAATGTTAAAATTAGCCGTGCAGCGTTTAAAACAGAACGAAACCTTATTAATGTTTCCAGAAGGTACGCGCACAAAAACCGATGCTCAATGGCTGAACCCTTTGAAAGGCGGTGTTGCCTTATTGGCAAAGCGAACTAAAACGCCAGTGGTGCCGGTTTTTATTCGTAGTAATACACGATTTTATGAGAAAGGATGGCCTTTATATAAAAAGCCTGATTTCCCTTTAAAAATAAGCTTTAGTGTTGGTGATCCAGTATTGAAGCATGAAGATGAATCGGTACAAGAATTTAGTCAGCGTTTAGAGAAAATTTATTTGGATGAGTTAGCAAAGCCACATCCCTTACGTAGAGTACCCAACCCTTAGTTATGAATAAACAGAGTCAATTATCAAGCAGTCATTTACTGCTCGTGCCCAGTTACAACACCGGAGCATTGTTAAAAGTAACAATAGAAGAAGCATTGCAACAATGGCTGCCTATCTGGGTCATTATTGATGGCAGTGATGATGGTAGCGAAGCTTTGTTAGCGCCATTGCAAGCGCAATATCCTGATACTTTGTTGGTAATAAAATTGCCACAAAATAGAGGTAAAGGCGCGGCGATATTAGAAGGTATTACTCAAGCCCAAGCTAAGGGATTTACCCATGTATTAACGATGGATGCTGATCACCAACACCCTGCGGATTATATTAAGCAATTTATGCAGATGTCTATCGATAACCCAGAGGCGATGATTTTAGGCGAACCGATGTTCGATGATTCCGCGCCGATGATACGTGTTAAAGGTAGGCGCATATCTAATTGGTGGGCAAATTTAGAAACTATGGGCTGGGGCATTCATGATTCACTGTTTGGCATGCGTGTTTACCCGATACAAGATTTAATCGCTGTAATGCACTCTACGAGCTGGGCAAGACGTTTCGATTTTGAACCTGAAATAGCTGTGCGCATGGCATGGAGTGCAGTTCCAGTATTAAATATTCTTACCCCTGTGCGCTATATTGCTAAAGAAGAGGGCGGGGTGAGTCAGTTTAAATATGGTCGAGATAATGTTTTGTTGATTGGCATGCATATTCGTTTATTTACTGGGTTCCTGCTGCGTCTGCCTAAGTTGATATTGAGAAATAAGTAGGACGAACTTCAGTCCACTTGTTTGATGTTTGTTTACATTAGCAGACTGAAGTCCGCCCTATGGCGATGTATTTGCCAAAACAAATTAATCAATAACCGTCTCCTAAGAGTAAATAAGTTAAAATACCCGTATTTTGGTTTAGGATTCAGTAAGGAAAAACATGTCTCAAGAATTGATCGCAGAATTAAAAATATTATTTATTGAAGGGTTGCATTTAGAGGATGTCAGTGCAGAAGAAATTGCTGCTGATGATCCTTTATTTGGTGAGGGCTTAGGGCTAGATTCAATTGACGCTTTGGAAATAGCCGTCCTATTAGACCGCCAATATGGCGTTAAAATTACCTCCGAAGATGATCGCAATCAAGCTATTTTTGCTTCATTAAATTCATTAGCTGAATTTGTTGCGGAAAATAGAAGCAAATAATTGGGCTATGAAAGTCGTATTACGTAGCATTATTACCAGCTTACTGTTTTTACTGTATCCGTACCTAGTTTATAGAGGGGTGCAAGAAGGTGTGGTTTGGTTTGCGCCGGCTATTATTGCCAGTATTTACTTATTTCAGGCAATAAAAGCGAAAACTGCGCGAGTACGATTTAATAATTTAGATATTGTTTTTTTGTTGCTCTTGGGCGGTATTTTTTATCAAGACTTAGTGGCTAAGTTAATTCCTATTTTTATACAGCTGAGTTTGATGGATTTTTTTGGTAAAACTTTGCGTAAAGGCAAAGGGCCATCCTTGGTTGAGCGCTTTGCTAGTTTAGACTTTCCTGAAATCCCGCCAGTAATTAGCCGTTATTGTCGTCATTTAACGATAATGTGGACGGGATTTTTTGCTTTTAATGTGGCTGCTTGCATTGTTCTCGCCTTATTTGCGCCGGTATCATGGTGGGCGCTTTATACTGGGGTCATGATATTTCTACTATCAGGGGTGCTAATGATTGGTGAATATATCTGGCGGCATTTTTACTTTCGTACCATTAAAATGGAATTGCCTGATAAACCCATTCCAGGTGTTAAGGACTCAATGAGAAGTATGATTATTAATGGTCGAAGTATTTGGCTAGATGTACGAGCGAGTTAAAAGCTGATGATAAAGAAGATTGCTGTCGTATTTTTATTAAGTTTGCCAGCCATTAGCTTTGCTCAAGAGTCGATAGAAAGCGTTATGGCACGTATGAAGCCTGATATTGCGGTGCAAATTGCTTATCAAGAAACCCGCTATATGGGATTGTTTGATGACGAATGGCATGGCAGCGGCTATTTATACGCTGAGATTCCAGATGTAATGCTCAAACAACAATTACAGCCTGAAATTGAGATAATGGCTGCGCAAGGTAGTCAGCTCACTTACTCAAAACCTGCCACGCAAACCTTTCATCAGCTACAAATAGATGAAAGCAATCCGATGATGGCGAGTTTAGCTGCCTTTAAAGGCATGATGACCGGTAATCTGGTTTATTTGCGCCAGCTTTATGATTTAAAATTTACTAGCTCAGAGTTGTCATGGACGCTAGAAATGCTTGCTAAAGATTATGATGAAAATGAACCTCCGATCAAAATTATTATGCAGGGCTTGAGTGAACAGGCAGCCAATAAAATGTCCGTTATCCTGCCTGATGGTGATCGCAGTTCCTATGAATTAAGTCAACCGCAACAAGGTTTGCTTATTAAAACTAAGCTAGTAGTTTTATTACAGTCACTTAAAGGCCAATAGATATGCGTCCTTCTTTGGCTTCGTTGTTCTTTTTTCTATGCTTACCGCTATTAATCGTTGTAGCCGTTTTTACTACGCATTTTCAAACGAATATAGCTGCCTTTGTTATAGCGGGTGATAATGCCGAAGAGATATTATTAGCCAGCGAAATACAGTCTGGCACTTTATCGCGGCGCTATATTCTGTCGGTTGATGCAGGAGAAGGTAAGCAGGTATCTGCGGTTTTTATACAGGGATGGCTAAGTCAGCTAAAATCTATCTCAGGAGTGGTTGATGTCTGGGCGACTGATGAAAAAAGAGGCGCTTTAAGCGCATTAGCTAGTTTATATGCTCAACATGGCGCGCAATTATATAGTCGTACGCCGGAGCAGGCACTCCCAGAAATATTGACTGAATCCGCGTTAATCGAGCGTGCGGCAGGTTTGAAACAAGCTTTGTTATCACCGCAAGCGCAGATGATTAAAAAGATAGTAGTGCAAGACCCCTTGCTACTGTCTTTAAATGGTTTTAAATCGATTGCTAATCAGTTTCAAACTCAAAATAACACCACACCACAGTACGCCAATTTCATTTTAGAAACCAAAATGTCTGGCATGGACGTGCCTGAGCAAATACAGATTCAAGAGCAAATTAATACGACTTTTGCCGCTCAAAAAGAATTAAGCCAGCAAAGCTATCAATTAGATATGACCGGCATTCCCTTGTTTGCAGTTGCCACGCAATCAATGATGGAAACGGATATTAAATTTGTTAGCATTATCTCAACGGTCGCGCTCACTTTATTATTTCTGTTTATTTTTCGCTCATTTCGAGTCATGTTCTGGGTTTTTTCCTTACTGATGACCGTTATGGCGGTGGCTGTTATCGTCACTAATCTTATTTTTGGCTCAGTGCATGGTATGACCATTGCTATTGGATCAACCTTGATTGGCGTGTGTATTGATTATCCAATTCATGTCTTGGTGCACGGGCAAGGAATGGAACTAGAGCAACGGTTGGCGGTTATCAAAAAGATTTTTCCTAGTTTGCTGATGGGCGCATTAACTACTTTAATTGGGTATGTCGCGCTAGGCTTATCGGGCTACCCTGGATTTCAACAAGTGGCGGTTTATACTGGCACAGGTATTGTCGTTTCGCTGTTATTAACGCGTTATTTATTTCCAAAATTAATGACGGCAGATGCTAAGGTCGTCGCGCCGTTTCGCTTTATTGCTTTTTGGCCTGTGTTTTGCCAACGTTACCGATGGGGCTTGATCAGTGCTGTGTTAGTACTATCGGTGGCGGGTATCGTACAACTAGATCGTTTGCAATGGATGCAAGATTTACAGCAATTAACCCCCGAACTGGATTACCTGAAAGTACAAGATAAAAAAATCCGCGAGCGCCTCGTTAGTATGGAGCCAGGGCGCTTTGTATTAGTTAGCGGTGATTCTCTTGAAGCAACCTTGCAGCGTGCCGAGCAAGTGTATTTACGTTTAGATAAAGTAAAAAAAGAGGGGGGCTTAGAGGATTACTTTGGGTTGTACCCTTGGGTGTTATCGCAACAACAGCAATTAAAAAATCAGCGAACTCTATTGTCTGCTTTAACACAGAAACAGCGTGACTTTTGGCGCAATGCCTTACAAAAGCAAGGATTATCGGTGCAACGCTTAGGTGAGTTGGACTATACACAGAGCGAAATTTTGACGGTGCAGCAAGTCTTACAGTCGCCTGTGGCTAAGCTGTTGAGTAACCAGTTGGTGTTATCTGACCAGCAGAATTTATTAATTATCTGGCTGACTGCACATCAGCCAGAGGCTTTACAGGCTGCCTTAGTTGACATGCCGCATGTGCACTACTTTAGTCAACGCGATATGCTCAACCGCATGGCGGTGGATTATCAGCAAAGAGCACAAGTCACTTTATTAGCAGGTTTGGCTTTAATCGCCTTTTTGTTATGGTTGCGCTATAAAAGTGTTTTACTGACGCTACAAACTTTATCGCCCGCTTTTTTAGCGGCCTTATTAATTTTAGCCTTGTGGGCATGGACGGGCGAAGCAATTAGCTTTTTGCATTTAGTCGGCTTTTTATTAGCCGTCGCCATCTGTGTGGATTATGGTATTTTTTATCAGGAAAACCGCAGTGGTCATTTAGTTTTAACCTATCAAGCGATGGCAGCATCAATGTTAACCAGTGCTCTAGTTTTCGGCTGTTTGATTTTTGCACAAACTTCGATGTTGCAGACTTTAGCTAAAGTCGTGAGCTGTGGTGTGGTTTTAGGTTTTTTATTGTGTCCGGTATTGATTAGACCTAAAAGTGATTAGCCGCGTAGGTTGGGTTGGTATTTTTTCAACCCGACATTTATTGCGCAATGCGTTGGGTTACGAAAAGATGTAGCCCAACCTACACGCTAGATAACCTAACCCAGCGATACTGCAAATTGCGGTCAGCCGCTATCAATGATAGCATTATATTTTTTAAAAGTTCCCTATGGTGATATATGGCTAATTTGCTTGTTCGTAATATTGATGAAGATATTGTAAATGCGCTTAAAGCACTGGCTGGTAAGCATGGTATTAGTGCGGAAGCTGAGCATCGTAAAATACTTGAATCGGTGTTAAAGAGGCCAAGAAAAAGAAGCTTTACAGAAGTTTTGCAGTCTATGCCTAATGTAGGCGATGACCAAGATTTTTTGCGCGAGCAAGATGAACGGGTAGAAAATGTATTTAATTGATACTAATGTTATCAGTGAAGTAAGAAAGCAAAGTAGAGCTAATCGTGGTGTTATCAATTTTTTTAAGGTAGCGAAGGAGCAAGAGGCGCGTTTGTTTATCAGCGTCATTACTGTGGGTGAGCTAAGGCGTGGTGTTAATATTATTCGTCATCGAGGTGATAAGTCGCAAGCTGATAGTTTGGAACGGTGGTTGAACCTATTGCTGAATGAATACGCTGATAATATTCTTGATTTTACTGCTACAGAAGCTCAGGTATGGGGGCAGTTACGAGTTCCGTATTATGAAAATGCTTTAGATAAGCAAATTGCAGCGACTGCATTGACTTATGGCTTATCCGTTGTCACGAGAAATGAGAATGACTTTATTGGTTGCGGCGTTAGTATTGTTAATCCGTTTGAATAAATGATATTTCTCGTTCCCAATTTCTGTTTGGAAATGGAGTGGAAAGTAAGCTCTGCTTACCTAAAAAGTGTATTGAGAAACCTTGAATAAGTTATTTTATGAAAAACAATCAAACTTTAATACCCCCTGTCGCAATAACCGCCTATTCAGCTCTAAGTGCTAGCGGCTTAGGATGTGACGCTTTATATCAAGATTTAAAGGCTAATCACTCTAAACTAGCCCCTCTGTCTTTATTTAATGTGCCGTTCCCCGCTTATGTAGGTGAAATTAAACAGCCTTTGCTGAGTATTCGAGAAGAGTTAGCTGAATATAACTGCCGTAATGCCCAAGTGGCTTTGACTGCATTAAATGACGAACAAGGTGGCGTGCGCGCAGCGGTTGAAGTGGCGAAAGCAAAATATGGCGCGCATCGAATAGGCGTTATTATCGGCACAAGCACTTCCGGGCTTTATGAAACAGAAGACGCTTATGGCGTTTTGTTAGATACCGGTAAAATGCCTGATGATTTTCATTTTGTTAGTGAACATGCTTATCAAGCGACAGGCCGATTTGTGCAATTGGAGCTGGGTTTAACGGGTGTTTGTTTTGCTATTTCCACGGCTTGTTCTTCAGGAGCAAAAGCGATTGCAGCAGGGCAACGACTGATTAATTCAGGATTGTGTGACGCAGTATTAGTTGGTGGTGTAGATACTTTATGTCGTTTAACCTTGCGCGGTTTTCGTAGTTTAGAATTAGTCGCTAACCAGCCTTGCACGCCGATGGATAAAAACAGACAAGGCATTAGCATCGGTGAAGCAGCAGGGTTAATGCTGTTAGAGAAACCACATACGGATAATGCTGACAAAATGAAAGTACTGTCTGTCGGTGAGTCGTCAGATGCTCATCATATGAGTACACCGCACCCAGAAGGCGAAGGTGCAGCTTTAGCAATGCGTAATGCATTGCAACTGGCAGGTTTACAAGCTGAGTCGGTTGATTATTTAAATCTACATGCTACAGCGACCAAAATAAATGATCGTATGGAAAGCCGTGCGGTTTTTAGTGTTTTTGCTGATACTGTGTCTTGTAGCGGAACAAAAGGCATTACCGGGCATACACTCGGTGCCGCGGGTGCATTGGAAACGATTATTGCTTTACTCGCTTTGCAACATCAGTTTATTCCAGGCACACAGGGCTTGCGGGAATTGGATGAAGAATGCCAGTGTCAGGTGGTTAAAGCACCTTTGAAAAAGCAAAACATGCAAATTGCAATGAGTAATTCTTTTGGTTTTGGTGGCAATAATGCCAGTGTGATTGTTGGGTTATGATGAAACAACTATTTATAAAATCTTATGCTATTTGTTGTCCAGATGCTGAGCTATTAGCACCTTTTGGGTTACTGGGTAGTGATATTGATAAAAGTCTAATCCCTGCTGCAATGCGTAGGCGTACGAGTATGACTACGCGTATGGCCATTACTGCAGCTAAACTAGCTTGTACACAAGCGAATATTGATAGCCAGCACCTTGCTTCGGTTTTTGCCTCATTAGGGGGGGAAATACAGGTTACTGATGCACTATGTCGTTTATTACCTGATGAAAATGAATTACTGTCGCCGACCCAATTTCATAACTCTGTCCACAATACAACGGCAGGGTATTGGGCGATTTTAAATAAATGCCAAGAACCAAGTACTGCGATTGCAGCTGCAGATGATACTTTTGCCATGGGCTTGATTGAGGCCTGGTCGCAATTGCAACAGCAAGGTAGTGGCGAGCGTTTACTGGTTTGCTATGATGAACTCTGGCCGCAGTATTTAGCAGCTCCTATAGGTCTGGCTGCGTTTGCTTGCGCTTTTGTACTAAGCACTGATGCAGAGCAGGCAATAGGATCAATTAGCTTGCCACAGGTATGTGAACAGACTGAGCAAAGCTTTCCACTTGAGTGGTTGATGTTAACGGAATCGGCTCCAGCAGCTGCAGTTATTCCTTTATTAATGGCTTTACAGCAAGAAACACAAAAAACAGTTCCTTTGAATATTAAATCGCCAATTTGGAGTAGTTGTGTCAGTGCAAGAGAGTTTGAACATGGAAAGTAATCAGTATGATGTCATTATTGCTGGCGGTGGACCTGCTGGAACTACAGCGGCAACTTTATTAGCGCAATACGGACATAGCGTGTTATTGATTGAGCGCGACCAACACCCGCGTTTTCATATTGGCGAGTCTATGTTGCCGATGTCTGAGCCCGTGATGAAACGCTTGGGTATTGATTGGACGCAAGGAAATTTAAAAAAGGGTGGCGCTGAGTTTATTGATGAAGTCTCAGGTCGGTGTACTTATTTTCCCTTTCAGGGGGGGTACCGTACTTTTCAGGTTGAACGATCGGTGTTTGATAAGCGTTTATTTGATAATGCGCTTGCTCATGGCGTAGTCGCGCATCAACAAGAGAAGGTTAATAGTGTGCAATGCATGGCGAATGAGGTGCAAGTCAAAACGGATAAAGGCTTATATCAAGGTCGTTATTTTATTGATGCCACAGGGCGTGATGCCTTAATGGGAAAAACATTCAAAAGTATTAATAAGATTAATAACCTAGGTAAGTTCGCACTATATAAACACTATAAACTCGCTAATTCGCTTGAGTCAGAAGCACTTTTTGCTCACGGTAATATAAAGGTTTTATTGTCTGACATAGGCTGGATTTGGTGTATTCCATTAACGAATGGGCGTTTAAGCGTTGGTTTGGTTGTGCAGAAAGAGGTGCCAGAAAATTTGAAGCAAGATGCTCTTTTTGAGCAGTATATTCAAGCCTCTCCTTATATTAGTGAGCTTTTGCAAGAGGCAGAGGTTTTATCTGAAGTACGAATAGAAGCCGACTTTAGTTACCGAAACAGCCAGCGTTACGGTCAGCGTTTTGCTTGTTGTGGTGATGCGGCTGGTTTTTTAGATCCTGTGTTCTCATCAGGCTTCTTCTTCGCAGTAAAGACAGCAGAATTTGTTGCAGACCAATTACATCAGGGGTTAAGGCAAGGAAAGGAAGCTGACCCAGAGTTACAGCAAGTCGGTGATGAATTTTATCAAAAAGGTTTTAAAACGATGCATCGCTTAATTGAGCGGTTTTATTGTTCTAATTTAGTAGAAAATCTTTTTTTTGAATCGGATCGACAGCTGAAAATAAAACAAGAAATAGTCGCTCTATTAGCGGGTGATTTATGGCAGGAGGAAAATGGTTTTCAACAGGGATTGTTAGCAGGTAGAAGTAGAAAAAATTAATTTATTGGAGAATATGATGAAATTTTTTAAGTTATTACCGCTGTTTTTGATGTTATTTATAGTTGCTTGTGCAGGAAATAAAACGAGCGAAGCGCCCGTATCTGAAGAGCTTTCCAGCTCCCCAAGTACGGGGACGGGAGCTTTAAATATTGCGCCCGTAATATTTACTAAAGGTTTAGAGGTTAGGGAAGCTGTGCGTAATGAGTGTCAGTTATTAACCAAATTACCGGCCTTTATTCAAAGCTATGGAAATGGTCAATATGCGGCTATTAATTTACAAGCTAAACAATCTAATAAGGCAGATTTTTTAACAATAGAGGTAGTTGATCTTCCTCGGTATAAGAAAAATGTTTGGGCTGGACGTGGCGGTCAGTGGGTGACTGTTAAAGGCTCTTTAATAAGAAAAGGTAAGAAAACGGTTTCATTTAAGGCAAGTCGAGCCTCTATGGGTGGGTTTATGGGCGGTTATAAAGGAACTTGTGCATTATTAGGGCGTTGTACTAAAACTTTAGGTAAAGATATTGCCTTGTGGTTGAAAAATCCTGTGGATAAAGCGACTTTAGGTGATATGTAAGTGCGCTAAGATTTTATAGTTTATTTTTTATTAAAATAGAATTGAGGTAGTTATGTTACGTATATTAAAAGTAATAATGTTATCTATGTTGTTTGGTTTAACTGCATGTCAAATGATGGAGTCTAAGCCAGAGCAATTACCAGCAGGTGTACAGTTGGGGGGAACTTACTATACACAAATGACGATGATGTACGAAAAAGGTGTTTACCGTACGACCAATTATCGTCGAGGTATTTTGCTAGCTATTAATACGCCGGTCGAATTATTAGAGATTGGGCCTAATGTGATTAAAGTTAAGCTGACTCAAATGAATACAGAGTTATTAGTTAAGAGCGTTACCAAGCATACAGGGGATGATGTATATCAAACCTTTGCTAAACTTTTTGCAAAACAAGAGGTGAATTTATCTCGTTTCAATCATCTGGAACGTGACAATATTAAAAAGGGAACTGTAGCCAAAGGAATGTCTAGGGCGGCAGTGAAAGTTGCTATTGGTTATCCGCCGATAGTTCGAACTCCATCTTTGGACTCAAATGAATGGACTTACTGGAGTTCGCGATTTAATACCTTTATTGTCCATTTTGAGAATGACAAAGTAAGTCGTATTCAGGATTAACAGCAGCAAAACTCATAAATAATGCAACAGATAATTCCTAAAAAATGCACCGTACTGGTTATTGGTGGAGGTCCTGCGGGAAGTAGCGCTGCAACACACTTAGCTAAAAGTGGTGTGGATGTTGTGCTACTTGAACGCGCAGAGTTTCCTCGTAACCAAGTAGGCGAAAGTTTAATACCTCATTTTTGGAAATTTACCGATCAGCTAGGTGTTTCTGAGAAGATTCAGCAGCAAGGGTTTCTTAGAAAAGCAGGTGGCATTACGGTTTGGAATGATAAAGTTCATCAAATTTTATTTTCTGACTATGGCTATACGCGACCTGGGCTGCATGTAGAACGGGATATTTTTGATAACCTCTTGTTGGAGCATTCTAAACAGCAAGGCGCGTTAGTTTTTAATCGCGTAGCCGTTAAAAAAGTAGATTTATCGACAGCTGAGCCTATTGTTTCTTATATTGATACTCGTGGAGAGTTGAATGTAGCGAGAACTATTCGGTGCCGATTTGTGGTTGATGCCAGTGGTCATAGTTCTTTGTTGGCACATCAATTAGATACGCGGCACAGTATTAGTTCTGAGATGAATTTTCTATCGTTATGGGGTTATTTTAAAAATTCTCGTTATGCGGGTGTGGATCGTCAGAGCCATGTAAGTTCAGAGCTTAAAAACATAGCTCCGGTGACTTTTGTTATGTCCCATGACGATGGCTGGCTTTGGCATATTATTTTGCGTGAGAAAACCAGTGTAGGCTTGATTGTTCGTTCCGATAAAATGAAAGGGTTGGATAAGCAGCAGCGTGAACTTTATTTTCAGCAAAGCTGTGCGCGCTTACCGCATTTAAAAGATTTGTTACGCGATGCGCAGTTTATTGAAGGCTCACTGCAGTATCGTCCTGATTATTCTTATTATGCAACGCAAACGTGTAAGGAAAATTATTATTGTATTGGCGATGCAGCGGGTTTTGTTGATCCTGTTTTTTCACATGGTATCCAGAATGCTTTTTATAACGCGGCAGTGGCGTCTTTAGCCATTTCAGAGTCTTTAAAAAATACGTCTAAAAGTGCGCGTTATGGGCAACTATGCGAAAGTCGAATACAGCAATTTTACGGTTTTTCTCGCGCTTTATCCTTGGGCGATTTTGGTGTGAATGGGGTGAACCGAGGATTGGTTAAGTCCTTAATGAAAGCTATGCCACCATTAGAATTAGAATTGATGTTAGTGGCTTCCGAAATGACTAACCGTTCAGAAAACTTTAAACAGTTAGCGCATGAAGCTGGAGTGTGGGAGAGTTTTTCTGAACAGCATGAGCAACAAAAACGTGGCGTTATTGAGGATTTGAAATTTTAGGGTACGCATTGCGTACCTTTATTCAAGATTATTTAACTCATTAAAACCAAAGTTGGGTTCATAGTGTGTTCCCCAATCAGCTGAATATATTCCTTGTTTAACATAACGATGGAAGCTGGAATAAGGATAGTCTGATAAGTGTTTTACTATTCCATGTTTAATTGGGTTGTAATGCAAATAATCAAAGTGCTGGTTATAGTCAGCTTGGCTGCTTAAGGTATGTTCCCAAAATCGCCGTTGCCATACGCCACGACGATAATAGCGTTGTTTTGACTTAGAAATACTGACTTCTGAACCGCCCTGTTTAAGCCAAGATTGAGTGAAATTTTTTTTGATGATCCCCCATCGTTTTGAATAATCGGCATCACCTTCAGGCAATGTCCATATTGCATGAATATGATTTGGTAGCATGACGATTGCATCAATTGTAAAAGGGTGGTTTTGCATGCAGTGGCAAAAAGCCTCACGCAAACACTTTCGGGCTAAAGGATTATTTAAAATAGGTCGTCGCTTTTCTGTCACTACGGTAAAGAAATACGTTCCACCTTTAATATAGTTCCGCCGATAATCAGACATAAAATCCTCATAGGGTTATGCTGTTCAAAATAGGTACGCAATGCGTACCCTACAGTAGTATGAGTATAAAAATGTGGGTTTTAATTTGTAGGGTACGCATCGCGTACCTTTATAGATTGTTCGTTGGGTAATATCCTTTAGTCTGCGGCAGCCATCTAGGCACATTATTCTTATATTTTTCCCATTCAGTACCAAACATCTCTGCTGCCCAAGGCTCTTCATGCGTTTTTACTCTAAAGTAAAATGCGATAAATAAGAAAATGGTAAAGCCGGAAATAAGCGGTGATGCTGTGCTAATTGCCCAGCCTAATAGAATAAAGAAAACCCCGACATACATGGGGTTTCGAACGTATCTGTACAAACCAACAGTAACTAGATGTTTAGGTGGGTCCCAGGGCGCTAAGGTGCCTTTTCCAGAGATATAAAAGTCACGTACACACCATAGTAATGTCACTAAACCAATAGCAAGAACGGCTAACCCAGATAGGTTGCCTTGACCCTTGTAAGGGTCGTAGAAGGACAGTATAAAAGGTACAATCCCCGTGACGACAACAGGAACCATTAAGAAAGCTAAAAGGGCGCGTAGGAACATAACACAGTAGTAGTGTGAATAAAGAGGTAAGGAATAAGGTATATTATGCTTTACTTCTATATCCAGAGCCAGTGCCCATTAAAGCGGCAATCATATTTTTTTGTATTTCCGATGAGCCAGAAAATAAACGACTGGCCATGGCATCCTGCACCAAGCCGGTCATTTTATTTTCTTCGAGTAAACCTGTTGCCCCGAATATTTGCACAGCATCTAAGCTCGACTGTAAAAAAGCTTCGCTAGCGATTAATTTAGTTTGTGCACTGGCTAAGCTAATGCGTTTGCCGGAATCTTTTAAACGTGCACATTCATTGACCCATAATAAGCAAGTATCTACACGGCATTGCATATCGGCAATTTTATGGCTGATGGCTTGATTTGCACCTAAATGCGCTCCATTGCTTTGTCGCTGACGGCTGAACTTTACAACTTGTTCTAATTGCCATTGCATAATGCCGATAATACCCGCAAAAATAAAGGCGCGTTCTAGCTCTAATGCGTTTTGTATCATCATGCCGCCAGCGCCCGTTTTACCTAATTGGCGATCTAAAGGTATAACACAGTCTTGTAAAATAACATCGCCCATTGTGGCGCTTGCACAACCAGTTACGCTGGGTTGATCGCTGAAATTTGCGCCAATATCTTGTTTTTTTACTAAGAAACCAGAGAGCTTTCCGTCTAATTTAGCGTAGATCAGCAGTGCATCGGCAATCGGTGTATTAGTTATAAAGCGTTTGTGACCGTTTAAGGTAAAACCAGATTCAGTTGCAATTGCCGTTGCTGTTAGTGAATTAACATCTGAACCCGCTTGAGGTTCGGTAATCGCATGACCTGCAATAATCTCACCGGATAATAAGGAGGGCAGCCACGCTAGTTTTTGTGCTTCGCTACCATAAAGTATTAACGGGAAGATCGAGCCCCAGATATGCGCATTCAAGGATAAAATTAAGCCAGTATCTTGGCAGTGTTTACCTAAATTGAGATGTTCTTTGACTAGCTCTTGAAAACCATCGCCATGTCCATTAAATTCAGCGGCAACAGCATGTTTTAACAGTTCATTTTGAGCACAATATTGCAGCCGAAGTTTAGAGTCGTTAAGGCCGCCACTAGGAGGAAGTTGCTGGTAATCAATCATGAAATTATTTTGTTGGTAGGGCGGACTTTAGTCCGCAAGTGATACGCACATTGATATGTAAAGCGGACTGAAGTCCGCCCTACGTCTTAAACAGGTCTTGTATCGCCTGATAATCAGTTTTTCCATTAGATAGTACCGGCAAATTATCCACCACTACAAATTTACACGGCTGCATATAAGGCGCAAGTAAGGGGCGTAAAGGTTTTATCGCTTCGGCTAAAGATGCACCAGCGACTAACACCACAACTGCTGCAGGCCGTTGCCCGCTGGTGCTGTCTTTAATGCCAATAACAGCAGAGCTTTCAATGTATTCGAGTTGGTTAATGCACTGTTCAATTTCAGCTGGCTCGACGCGATAACCAGAGCATTTTAACATGCGATCCAGGCGGCCATGATAATCGTATTCCCTGTACTGATTAAGTGATACTTTATCGCCTGTTGGGTAAGTTGCTGAGTTCAGTGCTTGTAGTTTGCCTTGCAGCCAATAACCAGAAAAATTATTCAAACTGTTGACCTGTAACTCACCTGTATCGGCATCTATTGTCAGCTGTGCATCGCAAGCAGCTAACCCAATTGGGATAGTGTGTTCGACATTTAAACGATTCCTATCTACCGGCCAATAACAGCACACATTAGTCTCTGTCGGGCCGTATAAATTATATAATTTAGTTTCTGGGAGTAAGTTTGCCAGCTTGATTAAATGTTGAGTAGGGAAAACTTCACCGGCAAATAAAATACGTTTTAAATGAGGCAGTGGTGTTGTCTCTAGTGCACCTTTAAGCGCAATAAAACTTAATAAAGAAGGAACGGTATACCAGCTGCTAATCTGTTTTTCAGCTAGCCAAGCTGTTAAGCGGCTAGGTGATAAACTCAAGCGGGAGGGCAGGAAATAAACGCTTGCCCCGTTAGCTAGACTAGTAAATAAATCAAAGATAGAGAGATCAAAATGAAACGGCGCTAGGTTGGCAATGCGGTCTTGATGATTAATAGCGAAGGTTTGACTTGCCCAAGTAGAAAAATTGCTTAGTGCTTGGTGACTTAAAGCAACACCTTTGGGGTTTCCCGTAGAACCTGAAGTGTAAAGGATAGCGGCTAATGCGCTGGGGGTAACGTTAGTCGGTGTTATATTTTCGGCTGTGGTGCAAAGCAAGGCTCCGATATCTAACCATAACTCTGTTTTATCTAACCATGCTGGCGCTTCGCCTTGCCCAATAATATAATTAGGCTGGGCATCTTGGATAATAAGGTTTAAGCGTGTTGCTGGGTTTTTAATATCTAAAGGTAGGTAAATAGCGCCTGCGCTTAATACTCCATAAATAGCACTGGCGGAATTTATCCCACGATCTAGGGCGATAGCGATACATTGGTTTTGTGCTTGCTTGGCTTGCAGGGAAGCTGCTATTTTTTCAATGCGTGATTTAAAGTCAGCGTAAGTGAGTGTTTGATCTTCTTCAACGAATGCCGTTGCTTCAGGAGTTTGAGCGCATTGTTGAAAAAAAGGGGTAACGATATTCATTTGAGTCTCTGTTTTTCTATATTTCGTAAGCGCCATAGGGACTACGGGTTGAAGGCAGTAGGGTGGATAGTGTAGCGTTTTCCACCATTGGTAGCAGTCCGGGCCATCCGTGACCAGCAATATGCCGGAAAACGCTACGCTATTCCAGCCTACGTTCGGCTTATGTGCTGTTCAGCTTGAGGTATAAAATTTATTTCAATTTGATACCCCATTGCTTTAGCATATTCCTCAATAGTGGATAGTTTTGGAGAAATATTAGAATTAACATTCTCTAGCCTAGAAATATTACTTTTCTTGGTATGTAAAATTTCTGCAAGCTCTTCTTGAGTGAATCCGGCGTCCTTACGTATTTTAATTAACTGCTTTCTAAGAGTGTAAGCAGGGGTAAGGTTTTCATATTCTTGCTTTACCTCTGAATTTTCTAATGCCTTTTTCTTGAAATCTGTGAATGATGGTCTCATGATTTAACCTCTTTTAACCTTTTACGAGCTATTTTCATTTCCTTATTAGGTGTTTTCTGAGACTTTTTAATAAAAGAATGCAGAATAATGACTTCTTTGTCCTTAACAGTACAAAAGAATGACCGTCCAATTCCTTCAGTGCCTTTGGCTCTGATTTCAAAAAGACCGCTACCTAAAGATTTTGTATACGGTAAACCAAGTGCTGGACCACATTCCTCTATCATTTCAGCTATGTGTAAAAAGTTAGCTAAAATCCCTTTCGGAAAAGACAGTGTTTCAGCCTCTACTTTTTGATTGTAAAACGATATATGCCATTCCATGAGTTAAATGGTATCATTTATGATAACTATGTCAATAATCTTGGTTGGTCAGTAGGGTGGAATAGCGTAGCGTTTTCCACCATTGGTAGCAAGCCGATTTATCCATGAGCACAATATGCCGGAAAACGCTACGCTATTCCAGCCTACGCCCGGCTTAAATAATATGTTTTTCTCCAGGCTTATTTATCGTGCAATTCGTTGGGTTACGAAAAGATGTAGCCCTAGCACCGCTGTGAATGATGGTCTCATTGATAAAACCTAATTTTTTTAACCGAATTTTTGCCACACTACGTGAAACTTTATATTTGTTCATTAAAGGAGTCGTCACATTATAAAACGCATCAATATTACACTTTTGGTTATCAACGTAAAGAATTCCGAAACCTTTATTTGGTATTCCATACCTTGCTATGACCTCTAAAAATGACTGAACAAACTCATTTTTAGGAAGTAATAAATAAGATGCAAATTGATTAGCCTGCCATTCCATTCTCATAACATCTCTAATTCCAATATCGCTAGGGTTTTCTAGATTTAATGATGACTCATGGCATTTTTCGCTAAGCATATATTCTGAATGACCTAAGAGAAAATGACCAATTTCATGTGCGAGGGTAAATCGCTTACGAGCTTCATTTTCATGTCCTTTATCAATTTTAATTACTAATGGAGAAAATGTAATTTGCCCAAGAACTCCATACCCCATATCTTCAGTTTCTAATACATCCAATCCGTAACTTTCTTTTAAGAAAAGGCATATTTTTTTTAACGAGACAGCTCCAGAATTGTAACCTATCTTTGCAAGCAGAGATTCACAGATGCTTTCAATTTCTGGTTCTTCTCTAAACTTAACAACCCATGACCCTTTGGTGTTAATTGACTCAACTTTAGCTAAGGATTTCAGGAAATCATTATCTTGACCTTGTTTTACAAGGCTAGACATAAAAAGCTTTATTGAGTTTGTGTAACTATGGTTTACACAACCATAAAAATCGAAATATTTACTATCAAAGTTTTCGTAGCGTAAGCCTTTATAGGCAATTGAACATCCATTTAAAGCATAGCTTGACGATATTAAACTTGACGGCGACCTTGTTAAAACCCAATCAAGGTTACTTCGATCATAGTACCTTAAAAGGCCAATATTATTAGATGCTGAAAAATTAAATGCTCCTTCTTGAAATGCATTATTTGAAACAACAATAGCCTTTATATTTCCACCTGACACTTGGTGAGCCTTCATCAAAAACGACTCTACATCACCAACAGGCACTTTCTTATTATAATTTTTACACTCAATAAGTACCAGTGAAGAGAATGTGAGTTGCCTAGGCAAAAATATTTCTATAGCAATGTCAAAAATAATGTTTTTCTTTCTGGATTCTGAATAATACCCTTTTTTTTGGTATATCTTACAGCACTCTTTTTTAGCCCAAAAACGATCATTTAAAATATCTTCACGGAATAAAGCGTATATTTTATTTTCTAGTTCATCACCTTTTTTTGTTGTATCCATTCGAAAATATTACTTTTGTTATGTTTTTATGAGGGGCTGGTGAGCAAGGTTAGATTGTGGTTCGCTACTTTCATATTATCTAACTTTGTTCGTTAGTACTTTTTTTCTGAACTAAGAGAAATTGTAACTTTAG
>Ga0209494_1000391_pt1 | contig 19044 bp, 19 predicted proteins | sample EN1Hudseemescosm_FD_184628 | JGI IMG/M metagenome (GOLD analysis project Ga0209494, IMG submission 184628) | Methane-oxidizing microbial communities from mesocosms in the Hudson Canyon - EN1B Hudson Canyon (SPAdes) (version 2) | ecosystem: Environmental > Aquatic > Marine > Cold seeps | place... | reverse complement strand
TCCGCAAAGCCTTTTTCATAAGCATCGGCAATGATTTTTTGATAGACCGCTGCATGCTCACCACTCATCAATTGAGCGATGACATCTGCTGGATCTTGCGAAGACAAGCCGTCTGCTTGCGCTTGCAGAGTCAAAGCGTTTAAATCCCCACCTAGGCCCCAGGCGGCGTTCGCATCAAGAGAGCCCCAAGCATTGGTTAACGTGGGAGTAGTAGGTGCCTGATTGAGGTCTAATCCGGCGCTCATATTGGCCTGATTCATGCTCATGTTATTAGACATCATATTGTTGTAGTTCGTGTAAGGCATAGCGCCATTGACGCCCATCATTGGCATCATATTGTTGTAAGCACCGAATGAGCCCCAATTGTTATTACTGCCAGCCATCCAATTATTATTTGGCATATAAGGCATTGTGTAGTTGTAAGGCATATAAGCCGTATTAGCGCCGCCCATCATTTGCATCATGTTGGCGTTGTTATTGTACGGCTGCCAATTGTTTGCTCCACCGTAATTAGGCCAATTATTTACACCCATCATATTTGGCATGTAATTAAATGAAGTGGCTGGATTTAGATTAGGATCAGTAACTGTATTGGCGCTAACTCCAAGGGACAAACAAAGTATTGTCAGAATGAATGTTTTTCGTATAACTCTCTCAATTTTTATCATTTCAAATGAGGGTAATAAGTATCGGTTCGAAGTAATTATACTGAGATGCGTGTGTTTATGGGTCAACATATAACCAAACCACCCAGATGTTTCTTTGGATGGCCGATTAACAAAGAAAATAGGGTGGTTTACTCGAAGGATTCTATTAATGCGTCACCAAACTCTGAGCACGATAGCAGAGTTGCGTCATCAATCAAACGCTCCAAGTCATAAGTAACTGTTTTGTTCTGAATCGTTTTTGACATTGCGTCGATAATCAAATCTGCCGCCTCGACCCAGCCAAGGTGTCTTAGCATCATTTCAGCTGAAAGAATGAGCGAGCCTGGGTTAACTTTGTCCTGTCCGGCGTATTTAGGAGCGGTGCCATGAGTTGCTTCAAAAACCGCTGCAGTATCGGACAAATTTGCACCTGGTGCAATACCAATACCACCGACTTGGGCTGCCAATGCGTCAGAAATATAGTCGCCATTAAGATTAAGCGTAGCAATGACTGAGTATTCCTCTGGACGCAATAGAATTTGCTGCAAAAATGCATCGGCAATAACATCTTTAATGACAATTTCCTTGCCTGTGTTTGGATTAGTAAAACTAGACCAAGGGCCGCCGTCAATCTCAACAGCGCCAAACTCATCTTTAGCTAATTGATAGCCTTGATCTCTAAACAGGCCTTCAGTAAACTTCATGATATTGCCTTTGTGCACAAGGGTTACCGACGGCTTATCATTGTCAATAGCGTACTGTATTGCGGCCCTCACGAGGCGCACAGTGCCCTCTTTAGAGACCGGCTTAACACCAATTCCTGAGGTCTCTGGGAAGCGAATTTTAGTAACGCCCATTTCCTTTTTAAGGAAATCAATCACCTGATTAACTTCATCTGAGCCCGCAGCAAACTCAATGCCTGCATAAATATCTTCAGAGTTTTCTCTGAAAATAATCATATCTATTTTTTCTGGCGCCCTGACAGGCGAAGGAGTGCCCTCAAAATACTGAACTGGTCGCTGGCAGACATAAAGGTCTAGTGCCTGACGTATAGCAACATTTAGAGAGCGCATACCACCGCCAACAGGCGTGGTTAGAGGGCCTTTAATAGATACGGAAAACTCCTTAATTGCATCAAGTGTTTCCTCTGGTAAATACTCACCATAAATACTATCAGCCTTTTCTCCTGCGAAAATCTCCATCCACTGAATTTTTTTCTCACCGTTATACGCCCTATCAACTGCAGCGTCGACCACCTTAAGCATTACAGGGGCCACATCGACACCAATTCCATCGCCCTCAATGTAGGTGACAACTGGGTTATTAGGAACCGTTAGAGCTCCATTTTTAATGTTGATTTTTTCGCCGCTCTCAGGCACTTTGATATTTCTATAAGACATAAGTATGTTGAATTTATTTCTATTAAGGTATAAGTAATTTCATTATTTTAGCATCTTCTCGATTTGAATAGTATTTTTCCCTTATGCCAATACCCTTGAATCCTTGCTTTTCATAAAAATTAATCGCAATATGATTTTCTACCCTAACCTCCAAAATCAGCGCGTTGACAGCCGCTTGTTTTAATTCAGTCAACAAATGCACTAATAGTGTCCTACCAAAGCCCTGTCTTTTGTAATTCGGGTGTATGCCAATATTAAGCAGGTCCGCAGACTCAAGAGCAACAAGAGCCAACGCATAGCCAATCAATTGCTGTTCTACGATCAACCCGTATGTTAGGGTATTTCTGTTGTCCACGCTCGAGGAAAAGTGAGAGGCGGACCAAGGGTGCTCAGAGTTTGTCGTTTCGATATCAACTAAAGATTTGACATCACCAAGCAACAGTTTTCTAAAGGAAGTATTGATAGGCCTTGTTGTTGCTTTCATTATGATAAAAATAACCAAGCTCATCAAAACGTGCTTCAAGTTCGCTTGTATCACTCACTTGTAAGCCGATCAATACTCGACCAAAATCAGCACCATGGTTACGATAATGGAACAATGAAATATTCCAGTTTGTACCTACTTTCTCTAAAAAATCTAGTAATGCACCAGGTCGCTCAGGAAACTCAAATCGATAAATAACCTCGCTCTTTGCGTTAGCCCTGCCGCCAACCATATAGCGAATGTGAGTTTTAGCCATAGAATTATCACTCATATCAATAATTTCAAAACCATCTCGCAGTTTCTCGATTAAAGCCCGCTTCTCTTGTTCGCCATTACTAAGCCCCACACCAACAAAAATACGAGCTTTGCCACTGTCTGCATAACGATAGTTAAACTCGGTAATAGACTGCTCTGCAAGTAAGCGACAAAACTTGAGAAAACTGCCTGGTTCTTCAGGCATCGTTACAGCAACAACAGCTTCTGTAAGCTCACCTAAATCTGCCCTTTCAGCAATATAACGGAGGCGATCGAAATTTACATTAGCGCCTGAAATAACAGCAACAAGGTTTTGATTTTTGATTTGATGGGTTTGGATATACTTTTTCACGCCCGCTGTTGCCAACGCGCCCGCAGGTTCGGCAATTGAACGCACATCCTCATAAATATCTTTCACTGCCGCGCATATCTCATCGTTTGAAACCAAAATCATTTCGTCAACCGCTTCTTTGGCGATCTCAAAAGGTATCTCGCCTATTTGTTTAACCGCTACGCCATCAGCAAATCGACCAACATCAGAGAGGATCAGTCGCACGTTATTCTCCAAAGAGTAGGTAAGCGTTGGAGAGTCTTTTGGCTCTACACCAACAACCTTAATATGTGGTGCATAATGTTTAATATAGCACGCCATACCGGCAATCAAGCCGCCACCGCCAACAGGCACGAACACTACATCGATTTTATCGAGTTGCTCTAGAATTTCCTTTGCAACCGTCGCTTGACCAGCAATAACTTCAAGATCGTCATAGGGGTGAATAAAGCATAAATCACGCTCTGCTTCGAGTTGCTTTGCGTAGCCATAAGCATCATCATAAACGTCGCCAAAAAGCAACACATTACCGCCCAAACGCTCAACAGCATCAACTTTGATTTTTGGGGTACTTAAAGGCATAACAATATAAGCTTCAATATCCAATTTTTTGGCAGCCAATGCCACGCCTTGGGCGTGATTTCCCGCAGAAGATGCAACAACACCTTGTGCCATTTGAGCGTCTGTCAATGAGGACATTTTTTGATAGGCACCCCTTAGCTTAAAGGCGTGAATGCTTTGCTCGTCTTCCCTTTTAAGGTAAATCTGATTGCCAAAACGCTCGCTCAACTGGGCGGCATTTGACAGTGGAGTCACTTTTGCCACTTCATAGACAGCGCTATTATCAGCCAGATTAACAATTTTTCTCATGTAACTCCCTTAAATACTCAACGCTCACATAATGATGAGCACTTGGATTGCCACTTATAATTTCAAACGGCTCATTTTTTTCGCCCAAATGATCAACAACAACCAGCGCACCATCAAATGCAAAGGGCTTAGTATACTCGCTAAGGGTTACAACAGTTTTAAGACCGACAACACTGGCCGAAGCAAAACCAACAGCAGAATCTTCAAAAACAATGCACTCGTCGGCTGACAGTTTTAACTCATCCAGTACATACTGGTAAATATCACCAGCGGGCTTTTTGTTCTTAACCACATCACCTGCAGCTATCACCTCAAATTTAGAGGACAAGCAGCCCCCGACGAGAATCGCTTCAACGTTTTGCAAGCTGGTTGTGGTTGCAATGGCGAGCCTCAAGCCACATTCAATCGCCTCATCTATCAACCGCTGCACCCCTGTTCTAATAGAGACGCAGCCTTGCGCAACATAGCCAACAAAAATGTCCGTTTTAAGCTGATGAATTTTAGCTATATCAGCTTTGCTCAACGACTCTTTCATTACGGGGTTGCAATAGTTCATATAGTAGGCGATCCGTTCTTTGCCGCCCGTTACCTGTAATAAATTTTCATAAGTAGCATCATCCCAGTGCCAGTTCATATTGAGCAATTTAAAAGCCTCATTAAAAGCGCGCAAATGGCCGCCTTGTTCAGTGTTGGCAAGTGTGCCATCCACATCAAAAATTAGTGCTTTCAAAGACATAGGCTATATAATAATAAATTCATTATGAAATTAAACATTGCTATTTTAGGCATTTTTTGGTAAAAACTACCTTTTTTTGTAAACTATCGCAAATGACTACTGAGCCAAACTTCGAAGAGATCCCTGCATATATCCCACAAAAGGATGAAGAATTCATGGGTCAGGACCAACTGAAGCACTTTATTCACAAGTTGGACGTATGGCGCAATCAGCTGGTTTTTGAGGCTGAAAACACCATTAACCACATTCAAGAAGACTCTACCCCTGTAGCTGATATCAACGATAGAGCCACCATCGAAGAAGAGTTTGCGCTAGAGCTTAGAACACGTGATCGTGAAAGAAAACTCATTGCCAAGATTGATAAAACTCTGCATTTAATCGATATGGGTGACTACGGTTATTGCAAAACTTGCGGCATCGAAATCACTTTACAAAGATTAGAGGCTCGCCCAACTGCAGACCAATGCATCGATTGCAAAACAATTTCTGAGAAAAAAGAAATCTAATCTAAAAATGTTGGTATGACCTACCAATATTTTTGGCACCGACAATCTCTAAATCACCAGACTCGCAAATAACGCCAACCTGAGTAATTTTGACGCCACAACGTTTTGAAATACCGCTGAGCATTGTTTGGTTTTTTACGGGAACTGTGAAGCACAACTCATAATCATCACCGCCATTAAGTACTAGTGACCAATCATTTTTTTTATTAACATGGTCAGTCAATACTTTTGCTAGCGGTATTTTTTCCACCTCAATCCTAGCACTCACTTTTGAGGCCTTCAGAATATGGCATAGATCTTGCTTTAAACCGTCCGAAATATCAATACAAGCCGAGGCAATACCTTGCAGTGAACGACCCAACTCAACTTGTGGCATGGGTCTGTTTAACTTAACCAAACAGCCGCTATCGGGTGCGTCATTATTGTTTAATTGCCATAGGGAAAACGCAGCATCACCGATGGTATTAGAAACATAGACACCATCACCAATTTGAGCACCAGAGCGGCGCAACGCTTTACCGCTTTCGACCCAGCCGACAATAGAAATGGCAATCGACAGTGGCCCCTTAGTTGTATCTCCACCAATTAAGCTTACACCGGATTGCGTGGATAATTGCTGCAGCGACTGCGAGAAATCCTCCAACCAAGATTGATCCACCTCTGGCAGGGTTAGTGCCAAAGTAAAGTGCTTTGGTAGCGCACCCATTGCCGCCATATCACTCAAATTAACAGCAAGCGCCTTATGAGCAATGTCCGCCGCACTGGTAGATTTTGGAAAATGAACGCCAGCGATTAAAGTATCAATACTGGTCACAAGCTGATAGCCTGATTCAACATCGCATATTGCGCCGTCGTCGCCAACACCAAGAACGACCGAGGTGTCACTTAAAGGCCATGAGAAATACTTACTGATTAAATCAAACTCGTTCATCTTTACTCTTGAAGCCCATATAAATGCTCTATTACACTTTCCGCAAGCGCAACCAAGTCATAACCCCCTTCTAGAAAAGAGATAATTCTTCCTTGGCAATGCCTATTTGCAATGTCAACAATGTCTTTTGTTAGGCTGAAATAATCCCTGGATTCTAAATTAATATTGGCCAAGGGGTCTCTTTGATGCGCATCAAAGCCGGCAGATAATAAGATGATTTCAGGTTGAAATTTATCAACATTATCTAAAATTCTACTGTTGAATATTTTTAAGAAGTCTTGACCACTTGTGCCTGCAGCAATAGGCGCGTTAAAGATATTACCAACACCCGTCTCCGTCTCCGAGCCTGTCCCTGGAAATAATGGATACTCGTGTATCGAGCCGTACAAGACACTGTTGTCGTTATAAAATATTTCTTGTGTACCGTTGCCATGATGAACGTCAAAATCGATGATTGCAACTCTCTTAATTTGATGTTTATTTTGTAAATATCGAGCAACTACTGCGGCATTATTAACAAAACAAAAGCCATTGGCTCGAGTGGTTTCGGCATGATGGCCTGGCGGCCTAACAGCACAAAACACTCTTTTTACATCACCTTGAATAACGCACTCTGCCGCAGCAATGCCTGCGCCGCAAGCTCTCAAAATTGCCTCCTCGCTATTGGGGCATAAAAATGTATCGGCATAAGGCTCTTGCTCGACACTAGCCAAACCAGAAGTTGGGATCATTGCAAATACGGCGCCTAGATACGCCTCTGGGTGAACTGAGGCAATATGATCAGGCGTTGCAAGGGGTGCATTTTTGATTTCTACATCAACGTCATTAATGCCTTCAATAGCCTCAAGAACGACCTCTAACCGCTCTTTTCTTTCTGGGTGGTTTGAGCCATTATTTTTGAGTAGACAATCCGAATGTGTGTAGACAATTATTTTTTCCACTCGTTCACCCTAGGTTTGCTCATATACCAATAATTCATTTGAGCATTCTAACATTTACAGGAAAAATCAAGTCGAATGATAGAGTACTCGCCCTACATATAGGCGTTTTCTGTTTTAGAGTGGTCCGTGACGTCAAGCACCGCAGTAATCTCTGGATAAAGACCCATCAGTTGCGCCTCAACACCGTTTTTAAGCGTTATTTTAACGGAGCTGCAACCCTGGCAACCGCCGCCAAAATTAAGCACTACTTCGTTGCTCTCGGTAATCTCAACCAAGTCAACAAAACCACCATGGGAGGCAAGATTAGGGTTGATTTCAGTAAGAATCGTAAACAGAATTTTTTCAGCCAAAGGAGCGTCGTCTTTTGGCGCCTCACCCTTGGCATTAGGTGCAACAATAGTGAGTTTTTTGCTCGCACCCTCTTTCTTAAGTGCCACTTTTGAATCTTTTAAGTATTCTTTATTGCTGTCGTCTATATAGGCACTAAACCCTTTAAAAGGATACTCGGTGTACGTACTCGGCAACTCACTAGCAAAGCAAAAATTGAATGCCACCGTGGCAACTGGTGTACCGGGCTTTTCAACATCTACCTTAAGGCCAAGATTTTCCTCATCCTGCTGCTCAAAAAGGTCGGCCACATAAATTTCCGCTTCATCCGTAATACTAAACATTTGATCTCCTAAAGACAATATTGTCAATTAATCGGGTTGCCCCTAATTTTACCGCTGATACTATAATCACATCAGCACTTGAAGTTGTGATTTTTGTAAGGGTATTTGCATCAAGCATCTCAAAATAATCCAACTCAAAAGGCTTTCCAAGATATTCTTTTGCCCTACTAATGACTTGATCTAGCACCATATCACTCTCATAATTTAATTTTGCCTGACGTAGCGCTTGATTAAAGTTTGGCGCCAACATTCTCTCACTTGCGCTTAAATACTTATTTCTGGTACTCATTGCCAAACCGTCGTTTTCACGGACAATCCCTATGGATGCAATGTTTATTTTACGTTTTTGACGCCCAACCAGCTGCTTAATTATTTGTAACTGCTGATAGTCTTTCTCGCCAAAAACAGCAACATTAGGTTCAACAATATCAAAAAATCTTGATACCACTTGAGCGACACCCTTAAAGTGAATTGGTCGAGATTTGCCGCACAATAATTCCGCTATTTCACCCACCTCATAATCACTTGTTTGATTTTCAGGGTAAATTTCCTCTACAGAGGGTAAGAATAAAACGTCAGCCCCTCTATCCATTAAGCCTTTTTTATCAGCCTCTGGGCTATGAGGATATTTATCCAAATCTTCGTGAGGTGCGAACTGTGTAGGATTAACAAATATACTTGCCACCACAACATCTGCATGAGATTTTGCCTCATCAATTAGCTGTAAATGACCCTGATGCAAACCGCCCATTGTCGGCACCAAGGCAATGGTTTTTCCCTGATCACGACACTGCTTTAAGCACTCCTGAAGAGCATCTATCGTTTCAATAATGCGCATTAGTAACTCTCTTTCTCTGACGGAAAAGACTGGTTTTTTACCGCTCCAACAAAGGCTTTAATTGCCGCAGGAATGCTGGGGCTATCCGCAGTAAAATCCCTAACAAATCTTGGTAATTTACCCTGAGTAATGCCAAGCATGTCATAACAAACCAACACTTGTCCATCGCAATCTTTACCAGCGCCAATGCCTATTGTAGGAATGGATATTTGGTCGCTCACTAGCTTAGCAAGAGAGCTGGGAATGCATTCTAACACTAAAACATCCACACCTAGGGATTCAAGTAGAAGGGCATCTTCAACAATCCTTTTGGCGCCACTTTGATCTCTACCTTGAACTTTATAATCACCAGCTGCCTTCACTTTTTGTGGTTGTAGACCCAGATGAGCGCAAACCGCAATGCCACTTCCTATTAGCGCCTCAACAACCTCTTGTCGTTCTGCTCCACCTTCAAGCTTAACCATTTGTGCACCTGCGGCTATGAGTAATTTTGCATTCTCAAGAGTCATTAATGGGTCTTCGTAACTCTGGTAGGGCATATCAGCAACAACTAGAGCTTGATCACAAGCCTTGGCAACCGCCTTGGTGTGATAAATCATCTCCGGCATGCTAACAGTGCGAGTGCTCTTTTCACCCTGCACAACCATACCAAGAGAGTCACCAACAAGAATTAAATCAAGATCGCAATCATCCATTAGCTTCGCCAGCGAAGCATCGTAAGCTGTCAAACACGTTATTTTCTCGCCACGTTGTTTGAGTTGTATTAAATCAGCGGGTTTCATATTTTTTCAATATCTGATAATTCAAGTTGCTCTAAGCATGTTCTTAATGCACCAAAAGTCGGTAATTCTAACGTCGGGTCAATTTCAGCAAGTGGCAAAAGTACAAAGGATCGATTAATCATTTCTGGATGTGGCACGGTTAACCTTTGAGTCTTATGAATTTCATCCCCATAAAGCAAAATATCCAAGTCAATCGTTCGAGAGCCCCAATGCACACCTCTAACCCTGTGTTGCTTGTTCTCTATATGCTGACACAAGTCCAATAATTCAAGTACCTCCAAACTGGTGTCAATTTTACACACAATATTCAGATAATCTGGCCCAGGCATATCCAAAAGCGGCTTTGAACGGTAAAAACTGGATGCCTGAATAAGTGCCACTTTCTGCGCTTGATCAAGCGCAGAAAGTGCTTTGTTTATTTGACTCCTTGGATTGTCCAGATTGGAGCCCAAACCAATAAACGCTAGCAATGAATCAAGGTCCCTAAGTGCTCTCCCGATGATAACCGCGTGAGCACGTCATCCTCTCGCCCCCAAGCAATGGTAGTTGGTGTCTTGGATGTTGTTGCTTGTTTTGCCGCCATAACTTTCGAATACATACCGCCAGAACCTAAAGCGCCGCCAGTTTTGCCTGCAACTTGCTCTAACCTTTCGTCTGCAAAATGGATCTTTTCAATAAGATTTGCTTCGCTATTTGTGCGTGGATCATCATCAAAAACACCGTGTTGATCAGTCAAAATAACAAGTTGGTCGGCATTGACAAGATTAGCAACTAAAGCGGCCAAAGTGTCGTTATCGCCAAACTTGATTTCATCGGTGGCAACAGTGTCATTCTCGTTAATAATTGGCACCGTGCGCAACTCAAGTAAGTTAGTCAGTGTTGCAGAGATATTTTCATAGCGCTTAGCGTCCATTAAATTCTCCCTTGTTAGTAAGATTTGCGCTGTGTGCACATCATGAATTGCAAAAAGTGACTCATAGGCCTGGATTAAACCCATTTGCCCAACAGCGGCTGCAGCTTGCAGCTTGTGTACATCATTAGGTTTAGTATCCCAACCAAGACGCTTCATGCCCTCGACAATAGAGCCGCTTGACACCAAAATAACGTCAATTTTCTGAGTACGAAGGGCGACAATTTGTTCGGCCCATTTCGCAATTAACGCTTTATCGATACCAACGCCATTATTGGTTAGTAACGCCGAGCCAATTTTAACTACCCAGCACTTATTCTTCATTCGACACTTGCTCAATTAACTCTGACAAACCATATATTAGGGGCTTGCAACCCAAGCCGTTAAGGGCGGATATATTAAACGATTTTCCTTTGTAACCAATGGATTCTAGTAATTGACTAGTGCACTCTTCGCGCTTTTCTTCGGCAATTAAATCAACTTTGTTGATGGCCAATATTCTTGGCTTTTGGAAAAGACCTTCATCAAATTTTGCCAACTCTTGCTCGATAGTTAAATAATTATCGGCTGGATTAGAGCCATCTGCCGGCAAAATATCAACGACATGAAGCAATGCTCTTGCTCTTGATAAATGCTTCAAGAACTCAAAGCCGAGACCTGCGCCCTCGCTGGCTTTTTCAATTAAACCAGGAATGTCCGCCATGACAAAATGCTGCGTACCCGCTTTAACAACGCCCAAATTCGGGTGCAGGGTCGTAAAAGGGTAATCAGCAACCTTAGGCCTGGCGCCGGATATTTGTCGAATCAGGCTAGATTTTCCAGCATTTGGCATGCCAAGCAAACCCACATCCGCCATCACGCTCATTTCCAAGCCAATCTCTCTCACCTCGCCTAACGTTCCAGGCGATGTTTGTCGTGGCGCGCGATTAATGGAAGACTTAAAACGGGCATTACCTAATCCATGAAAGCCGCCTTTTGCAACCAACAAGTTTTGACCTTGCGTGGTAATCTCACCAATCAATTCGTCTGTCTCAAGATCAAATATTTGGGTGCCGAGAGGAATTTCAACGTAAAGATCCACGGCAGATTTACCACGCTTGTCTCGACCCGAACCAGGCTGGCCATTTTTTGCCCTAAATAAGCGCTTATAACGAAATTCACTAAGCGTATTTAACCCCTCTTGGCCGCAAAAAAAGACACTGCCGCCGTCTCCGCCGTCTCCACCGTCGGGGCCGCCGTCGGGAATATATTTTTCTCTACGAAAACTAAGACAACCACTGCCACCCTTGCCTGCTTCAATTCGAATAGTTGCTGAGTCTACAAACTTCATAAAATAACGCTAAAATAGTATCTAACTATTATACCTTTTCCGGCAATCTTTAGCCACACTGATGAATAGAACTCTTTACTCTTTACTGCTTTGGCTGCGCTTACCTTTTGAAGTATTTAAACTCTACAAACTTGAGAAGAATACGGATGCATGGAAAGCCAACCTTGCTCAACGAATTGGCATAATTAAGGGTGCCCCAAAAGGCTAGTTTGGTTTCATTGCTCATCACTTGGTGAGCTGAATACTGCTAGTGCCCTTATATCAGCACTTATCAAGGATCATCAATTACTAGTAACAACAGCGACGGGCGCCGAAGCAGTGAGGAAAACATTTGATGATAAAGTTGTCCATTGTTATTTCCCTTTTGACTGCAGATCGTTTGTTAAGCGGTTTTTAAGCAACACCAAGCCAAAAGTTTGTAGCTTGATGGAAACTGAGATTTGGCCGAATTTGGTTCATGAGTTAGCCAAACAAAAAACACCGATTATTTTGATTAATGCTCGACTCTCAGAGCGCTCAGTGGGTCGTTACTTGAAGTTCGCACCCAAACTTATTCGCACCACCCTTTCGCACTACACCTTGATTGCCACCCAAGACCAAATAGCCCACGATAGATTTTTATCAATCGGCGCGCCAAAAAACTCCCTATATCTTGCGGGCAATATTAAATATAGCATCGGACAGGTGACATCAATGAAGTAAAGGTTGTGATTAATAACAGAATGGCTGTTGTTTTTGCCAGTACACACCCAAAAGAAGAGCTTGAAATAATTACAAGTTTGAGCAAGTACCAAGATCAACTTAACGGGCTAATTATCATTGTGCCAAGAAAGCCTGAACGTTTCGATGAAGTTTATGCCAGAATAACAAAAGCAGGCCTAACCGTGAATAGGCACTCCTATAATCAGCCTTGTCTTGATGAAACACAAGTCCTTCTTGATGACAGCATGGGCGAACTATCGGTGTATTTTGAAGAGTCGAGCATTGCATTTATTGGCGGCAGTTTGGATAATACGGGAGGCCACAACATGCTGGAGGCTGCCGAGCATTCAAAACCTATTATTTTCGGACCCAACGTTGATAATTTTGCAGAAATCTCTCAATCTTTATTGAATGATAACGCCGCAATACAGGTTCAAAATGCCGATGAACTGTTTGAAAAAATTATCGATTTACTCGGGGATAAGGAAAGGCGCAATCAACTAGGTGAAAACGCCCATACAAACCTTACGAAATACAGAGGTACCGTAGATAGATTACTGAAATTATTAAGTCAACTTAATCATTGGTGGGGGCGCATTTTATTAAGCACCCTCTTTCATATATATCTCACTGTCATTCTCAAGGAATTGCTCGGATTTTTTATCCATTTCAATCTGAATTTCCTGAATCTTGGCCACTTGCACATCATCAAGGCTATTGATTTCTTGAGAGATTTTCATTGAACAAAACTTTGGCCCGCACATTGAACAAAAATGCGCAGTTTTTGCAGCTTGTTTTGGCAGTGTTTCATCGTGAAACTTTCTCGCCGTATCCGGGTCAAGTGACAGATTAAATTGATCCTCCCAGCGAAATTCAAAACGCGCCTTAGAAAGCGCGTTGTCACGAATTTGCGCCCCTGGATGACCCTTTGCAAGATCAGCAGCATGAGCGGCAATCTTGTAAGTAATAATGCCCGTTTTAACATCGTCTTGATTGGGTAGGCCTAAGTGCTCCTTCGGTGTCACGTAGCACAGCATCGCACAACCGTACCAACCTATTTGAGCAGCACCAATCGCAGAAGTAATGTGATCATAACCCGGTGCAATGTCGGTGGTTAAAGGACCCAATGTATAAAATGGCGCCTCTCCACATTCTTCAAGCTGCTTTTCCATATTGTGTTTAATCATGTGCATCGGTACGTGGCCAGGACCTTCAATAAAAGTCTGTACATCATGTTTCCAAGCAATTTTTGTGAGTTCGCCTAATGTCTCAAGCTCGCCAAATTGTGCCGCATCGTTAGCATCAGCAATGCAACCTGGACGCAGACCATCACCCAAAGAAAAGGTGACATCGTATTGCTTCATTATGAGACAAATATCTTCAAAGTGCGTGTAGATAAAACTCTCTGTATGGTGAGCTAGACACCACTTTGCCATAATTGATCCACCACGAGAAACAATTCCTGTTACTCTGTTTATTGTCAATGGCACATGCTTTAAACGCACACCTGCATGAATAGTAAAGTAGTCCACACCCTGCTCAGCTTGCTCAATTAACGTATCTCTAAATACTTCCCAAGTTAGGTCCTCTGCCACACCATTTACTTTTTCAAGAGCTTGATAAATTGGTACCGTACCAACTGGCACCGGTGAGTTTCTAATAATCCATTCGCGGGTTTCGTGGATATTTTTACCGGTAGATAAATCCATGATGGTGTCAGCACCCCAACGGATACCCCAAACCATTTTTCCTACCTCTTCGTCAATTGAAGAGCCTAGGGCTGAATTACCAATATTACCATTAATTTTTACTAAGAAATTTCGACCGACAATCATCGGTTCAGTTTCTGGGTGATTAATATTATTAGGAATAATTGCACGTCCTCGTGCCACTTCATCTCTAACAAATTCAGGTGTAATTATAGGAGGGATTGAGGCGCCAAAATCCTCACCTTTGTGTTGGCCGATTTGATCTTTGTATTCTTGCCAAAGGCAATTTTCTCGAATCGCAATAAATTCCATTTCAGGCGTAATAATGCCTTGTTTTGCATAATGCATTTGAGTAACGTTTTGCCCTGTTTTGGCTCGCCTTGGTGCGCGTGTATGCTCAAATCTTAATTCGTCAAGACTTTTATCCTGCAAACGTTGATTGCAAAAATTTGAACTAAAATTTTCAAGCTCTTCGGTGTCTCCACGTTCTGCTATCCACTCAGATCTAATTCGTTCAACACCCTTTCTCAAGTTGATGGATTTGCTTGGGTCAGTGTAAGGCCCCGAGGTGTCATAGACATGAATGGGATCATTCACTTCAGCTAAGTCACCAATGGTATTGGTGAGCTTTATTTCGCGCATCGGTACTTGGATATCGGGGCGAGGGCCTTCAACAAAAATTTTGGTCGAATTAGGTAACGGCTCTATAAAAGCTTGGTTAACATTGGACAAACGAGTATGAGTTTCGGAAGTTTGGTTCATTATTGTATAATTTAGGTTAAATTGTTAGGATAAATCGAAATGCCCATTTTAACGCATAGACCGCGCAGAATGAGAAAAGACAGCAGCACTCGCTCATTGATGCGCGAAAATATACTGACGGTTGATGACCTCATTTACCCAATGTTTATTATTGAAGGAAAAAACACTCGAGAGGGCATTAACTCAATGCCGGGAATTGAGAGGTTAAGTATTGACCAATTACTTAGTGAGGCAAGTGAAATAGAGGCATTGGGTATTTCAGCAATCGCCCTTTTTCCTGTCATTTCTGATGAAAAAAAATCACTGGAAGCCGAAGAATCGTACAATTCAGATGGCCTTGTACAAAGAGCTGTCCGTGAATTAAAACGTAATTTTCCCAAACTCTGTGTTATCACTGATGTAGCACTGGACCCATTTACAAGTCATGGTCAAGATGGCCTTATTAATGACAAGGGCTATGTTATCAATGACGAAACAGTAGAGGTACTGGTAAAGCAAGCACTTTCTCACGCTAAGGCTGGCGCAGATATTGTCGCACCGTCCGACATGATGGATGGCAGAATTGTTGCAATTAGAGAGGCTCTAGAGAATGAAAGATATATTCATACTAAAATTCTTGCCTATTCAGCAAAATACGCGTCATCGTTCTACGGCCCGTTCAGGGAGGCTGTGGGATCTGGGGGCAATCTTGGTTCGGCCGATAAAAACACTTATCAAATGGATCCTGCCAATAGTAATGAGGCTATTAGAGAAGTAGAAATGGACATCTTGGAGGGTGCCGACATAGTGATGATCAAGCCAGGACTACCATACCTTGACATTGTATCAAACATTAAACAAACCTTCGGCATGCCAACTTTTGCCTACCACGTTAGTGGCGAATACGCGATGTTAAAAGCTGCTGGAAAAAACGGCTGGATTGACGAAAAAGCAGTCACTTTAGAAACACTGCTTTGCTTTAAAAGAGCAGGTGCTGACGCCATCCTTACCTATTGCGCCAAGGAAATTGCACAATGGCTTAAAACAGACTAATATGTCGTATAAAATAAGCGAAGATTAAAATTTTTTAAATCTCATTACACAATCGGAGAAACTAAATGGAACAAAAAGCAAACATTGCTTCAGTGGTACTAATCATTGCACTAATTGCAAGCTATTTTTTCTTTCAGAATAAAATTGATACACTTGAGTCACAATTAGGTTCGCCAGATGTTGAAGAAGTTGATGGCTCTAGTTACTCCTCTTCAGATGACAGTCCTCTTGAGTCACAACTTGATGACTTGAACAGCCAGCTAGTTGCCGCTAGAGGCGAGTTGCAAGCCGTTCAACAAAAATTAATTCTTTCAACAAGTAAATCTCAGGTGTTAGAAGATGAAGTAGCACAAATGAAAGACGCCCGTCCAGAGGTCCAGACCCTTAAAACACAACTTGCAGCCACAGAGGAGCAATTAGTAACGGAAGGTAAAGTGGCACAAGTTAGCCAAGAAAGGTATGATGCATTAGCTGCCGCCCTAGCTAAACAAAATCTTAATGTTGCCGTTCGAAACACAAATCGAATTGCCAACCTTAAAGAAACTACAAGTGCATCTTCAATTACTGCCGTAGCTGTACCATTGCTTAGTATTGCCACCTTAATTGACTACACGCGAAGTGAGATAAAAAATTACTGTTCAGATATTGAAGAAATGCTTACCCTTGAAAACGAAGCACTCGGTGAAATCAGATCAATTACTGGTATGGTTATGGAGAAATTTGAGGCGCAATGTCGCTAATTAACCTCTACTAATACAAAAAAAAGAGCGGCAATAGCCGCTCTTTTTTTGACTTCTGTTAAATTCGATTATCGATTAAATCTTCAATTACAGAAGGGTCAGCTAGGGTAGAGGTGTCGCCTAAGTTCGAAAAGTCATTTTCAGCAATCTTCCTCAATATTCGACGCATGATTTTTCCAGAACGTGTTTTTGGCAATCCGAGGGAAAATTGAATCTTATCAATGGTTGCAATAGGTCCAATTTCTTTACGCACCAAAGCCACTAACGCATCGCGTAAAGAGTTGTCACTTTCAACACCACTCATTAAAGAAACATAAGCGTAAATACCCTGCCCTTTGACGTCATGCGGCATACCAACAACGGCCGCCTCACTAACCGATTCGTGCAACACCAGCGCTGACTCTATCTCAGCCGTACCCAAACGATGACCTGAAATATTCAATACATCATCCACTCTACCGGTTATCCAATAATAACCATCGGCGTCCCTCTTAACACCATCACCCGCAAAATATTTACCGGGATAAGTTAAAAAATAAGCCTCCATAAAACGCTTGTGATTATTGTATAAGGTGCGCATCTGTCCAGGCCAAGAACGCGCCAGAACCAATACACCTTCTGCCTCGCCCTCCATCACCTCGCCCTTTTCGTTTAAAACTTGTGGCACAATGCCAAAAAAAGGCTTTGAGGCCGATCCTGGTTTTAATTCGGTTGCAAAGGGCATCGGAGTAATCATATGACCGCCGGTTTCTGTTTGCCACCATGTATCAACGACCGGGCATTTACCCTTACCAATAACATTGAAATACCACTCCCAAGCCTCGGGGTTAATCGGCTCACCAACAGTGCCTAAAATCTTTAAACTTGATCTGTCCGTTTTCTCAACAAATTCATCACCTGCACCCATCAATGCTCGTATCGCCGTTGGTGCTGTATAAAAAGTATTCACTTGATGTTTGTCGACAATTTGCCAAAAACGGGAAGCGTCGGGGTAATTTGGCACGCCTTCAAACATTAGCGTGGTTGCGCCATTTGCCAAGGGGCCGTAAACAATATACGAGTGGCCTGTTACCCAGCCTACATCGGCAGTACACCAATACACATCGCCTTGTTGATAATCGAAGGTATATTTGTGCGTTATTGCCGCGTAAAGCAAGTAGCCACCCGAGGTGTGTAACACACCCTTTGGTTTGCCAGTTGAGCCTGAGGTGTAGAGAATAAATAAAGGTGTTTCAGCATCAAACATTTCACACGGACAATCAATTGATGCGTCCGCCACCAAAGAGTGATACCAAACATCGCGCCCACCCCAAGACACTTGGCCGCCTGTTCGTTCAATTACTACAATTGCACTAACGCAATCACACTGAGCAACAGCCTCGTCAACATTAGCTTTTAGTGGAATAGGCTTGCCACCTCGAATACCTTCATCGGCGGTAATAACAATCTTGCACTCAGAATCCAGGATTCGGTCTCTTAGGGCGTCGGGGGAAAATCCACCAAAAACAACAGAGTGAATGGCGCCAATTCTCGCACAAGCCAACATCGCAATAGAGGCCTCAACAATCATTGGCATATACAGGCAAACTCGGTCACCCCTGACAACGCCGAGACTTTTCAAGCCATTGGCAAACTTGCAAACCTTTTCATGCAGCTCGTTGTAAGTAATCGACTCACTATCATTAGGATCATCACCTTCCCAAATAATCGCCACCTTCTGACCACGTTCAGCCAAGTGTCGATCTAGACAGTTGTAAGCAACATTCAAGCTTGCCCCTTCAAACCAAGCAATCTTACCCTGAGAGTAATCGACATTAGAAACGCAATCCCACTCCTTTTCCCAATCAAGGAAAACTCTGGCCTGCTCCGCCCAAAATGCATCCGGCTCCTCAATGGATTGCTGATACATTAACTCATATTTCTCTGGCGTTATAAGAGGCGCTCTATCTGATGGAATAATCGAGTAAGTCATTACTGTTTGCTGATAATATTCAATTTAGATTCATGTTACCAAAATCACTCGCGTAAACCTTGATAATACGGAATTTTCGTTGGACGAAAAAAAATGACGCTTTCGCGTCATTTTGATTATGAATGACTAATGAAACCTATTCTTCGTCAACAGCTAAGTCATCACTTTCGGTGTCAAGCGCTGTTACAGAAAGCTCTTCTGCAACTTCACCCATTTTTTCCTCAGAGATGCGTTTGTCATGGGCCGTTAACTCTTCTTCCATTGCGTACTCTTCAGTCAAGATAGAGGCGTCAATCAAACCTGCTTCAATCTCTCTCAAAGCCAATACTGTTGGCTTGTCTTTAGCACTATCCAACGTAGATCTATAACCACCCGAATTCAACTGATGGGCGCGCTTTGCCGCAACCAAAACCAATTCAAATCTATTCTCGACATGCTCTAAGCATTCTTCAACTGTTACTCTTGCCATAATCTTAAAAAACCTTAATTACTGAG
>Ga0209494_1000389_pt1 | contig 19122 bp, 18 predicted proteins | sample EN1Hudseemescosm_FD_184628 | JGI IMG/M metagenome (GOLD analysis project Ga0209494, IMG submission 184628) | Methane-oxidizing microbial communities from mesocosms in the Hudson Canyon - EN1B Hudson Canyon (SPAdes) (version 2) | ecosystem: Environmental > Aquatic > Marine > Cold seeps | place... | reverse complement strand
AGATAAAGAGTGTGATAACCCCTGCGACCATAGGGGTTTTGAGGATGGTTAGGGCTTTTTTTAAGGTGAGTTCTAATCCAACGGTGAGCAAGTGGTTTTGCACGCCGGTGGCGGTAGCGTGCTTAAAGCATTTGTTAAGTTGCAATATTTTTTAATTGGTTCGTCAAATTTCATCCTAAAATGTAAACTATTTCTATGATTGATGTCCCATATAGTTTCACAGTAGCATGCTTAATGGCATTGGTGGTTTCGGTGCTGGTAATTGTTATCGGCCGACCATTAGCCATTAAGTTTGGTCTAGTGGATGAGCCGAATTCTCGTAAATTGCATAAGGGGTCTGTTCCCCTAATAGGAGGGGTGGCAGTTTTTGTTGGCACAATAGCGCCTCTAGCGCTTTTGTTTGAGTTGTCTGATAAGATCTTTTATCTGTTTGCAACGGGGTCTTTTATTTTATTCATGGGTTTGATTGATGACCATAGAGGACTAGGCATTAAGGTTCGTCTTTTTGTTCAAGTGATGGCTAGTGTGATCATGATAAAAAGTACGGGATTGTATGTAGAGAACTTGGGTAACTTGTTTGGCTTAGGTGATATCTATCTGGGGCAATGGGGTATGGGTTTTACCGTTGTTGCCGTTATAGGTTTAGTTAACGCCTATAATATGATTGATGGGATCGATGGTCTTTTGGGGTCTATGGTTATCATGGCGTTAGTCGGTGCGGTGTTATTTCAAGTAAGCAGTGGCAGGATTTTATTGATCGAACATATAGCAGTATTAGTTGCTGCCTTAGTACCATATTTGTGTGTGAACTTAGGTTTTTTCAGTAAACGGAAGATCTTCATAGGTGATGCAGGGAGTATGTTTTTAGGTTATCTTTTGGCGTGGTTTTTCATCTACCTTTCCCAGAGTCCGGTAGATGCAATAAAGCCGGTCAGTGTTTTGTGGTGTCTTGCCATTCCGGTAGTAGATACCCTAGTCGTTATGAGTAGAAGGATTTTAAAGAAAAAGTCTATTTTTGCTGCGGATCGTGAGCATTTACATCATGTTTTTCAGTTAGCTAAGGTGTCTGATAGGAAAGCACTTTTAATTATTAATCTGCTGGCTTTGTCTTTGTTGCTACTTGGGCTTGTACTGGTGTCATATGGAGAGCAATATAGTTTCGTTGTTTTTTTTATTTTTTTCTGTATTTACGCTTTTTCGATTTTGCATTCTTGGCGGCTGCATAAGGGTCTCAAGCAGTTTAAGTTTGTTCGAGGTAGAAAAAAAAGGGCTAATAAGTTATAGCGGTTATTCGGAAAAGGAGAAAGTTTGAAGAGGTGATTACTAGTAGTAATAATCGATATGTGGAACATTAAAAATAAAGCATTCGCATCATTAGTTAGTGAGCAAAAGTGGTTGTTTTATTGCCCAACTTTATGCAAGATAAACAAACAGTTAGGGCAGTCTTAGCGCTATTGTTTAGAGTGTGTAAAAAGTTAAAATATTTATGTTGGCAGCGCTTTCCAGGATAAGAAAGGAGTGTGATAACGCCTGCAGTAATAGGAGTTTTTGAGGGTGGTTAGGTCATTTTAAGGTGAGTTTTAACCTAATGGGGAGTAAATGATGTTGCACGCTGGTGGCTGTAGCGTGCATAACGCTGTAGTTTAAAGCCCTACCCGAGTGGTAAAAATGCTAGGATTATCAGATGTTTAGCATGGTCATGATAAAGATATTTAATTTTTTTAAAAACCTGCTTAAGGACCGTAAAGTAAAGAAACCTATGTTTGCCAAACTTGCCAATTTAAGCCGCTTTAAAAAACGCATCCTAATGGTGTTGACGGATTTGTGTTTGGTTAATAGCGCCTTGTGGTTGGCTTTTAGTTTACGTTTGTGGCAATGGTATGTACCCTCTCAGGTTGAAGGGCTGTTGTTTGCAGTCGCATCGGGTCTCTGTATTCCTGTTTTTTTAGCCCTTGGTATTTATCGAATAATTCCTAGGTTTATCAGTTATAAGGGCTTGTTAATTATCGTCAAGGCTTCGGCCTTACTGGTGTTGTCCTGGTTGTCGGTTATTCATTATTTTTTACCATTTTATTTCGACGTTAATGTCACTGGCTTTCCCCGTTCTATACCGATTTATTATTGGCTGGCTCTCAGCTTGTTGGCTGTACTGAGCCGTGTGGCGGTAAGGTGGCTGATTTTACGGGGGAATGGCAGCGGTGAACGAAAACAAGCGGTGGTGATCTATGGCGCTGGGTCTGCGGGGCTGCAATTGGCCACGTCGCTGGCTCAAAATAATGAGGCGCAGGTCCTAGGTTTTATTGATGATGATGAACGCTTAAAAAAATACTGGATACAAAACTTTAGAGTGTTAGGAACCCGCTCGGCGATTGCCAAGCTACGTAAAAAATACGGCGGGCTGACGGTTCTGCTGGCAATGCCGGCAATCAGTCAGGCAGATAAGAAATCGATCTTGACTTATCTGGAAGGCAAGGCGGTCAATGTCAGAGCCTTGCCGTCAATGGATGATTTGGTCTCCGGCCGATTTAAGGTCAGTGATTTACTTGCAGTCGATATTGACGATCTGTTGGGGCGCGAATCCGTACCCCCTAATGCAGCTTTATTGTCAGCGGCCATTACCGGTAAAAATGTATTGGTCACCGGTGCTGGGGGCTCGATTGGGTCTGAACTGTGTAGGCAAATACTAGCGTTAAAGCCTAAGGTCTTAGTGCTGTTTGATCACTCAGAATACAATCTATACCAGATTGACAAAGAACTTGAGCGCCATTGTGCGGCAATTGATTGCGGTGTGGATATCAAAGCAATTTTAGGTTCAGTGGTGAATGAGGCGCGGGTTAGGGATGTACTGGAGGCTTTTAGTATCCATACCATTTATCACGGCGCGGCCTACAAGCATGTTCCCCTGGTTGAATACAATGTCTGTGAGGGCGTGAATACTAATTTTTTCGGCACCTACTATGTGGCGAAAGCCGCCCTAGAATTTAACGTTGAGAATTTTGTTTTGGTTTCAACCGATAAGGCCGTGCGGCCCACCAATGTGATGGGGGCCAGTAAACGCATGGCTGAGTTGGTGGTTCAGGGCTTGGCTCAACGCGTCAGTGAAAACAACTCAGGGTCTAGAGTTAAAACCCATTTCACCATGGTCCGTTTTGGCAATGTTTTAGGGTCTTCCGGGTCGGTGATTCCGTTGTTCCAAAAACAGATTGAATCAGGCGGGCCAGTCACGGTAACGCACCCCGATATTACCCGGTTTTTTATGACCATTCCAGAGGCGGCGCAACTGGTTATTCAGGCTGGGAGCATGGGCCTTGGCGGTGATGTATTTGTACTGGATATGGGCGAGCCAGTGAAGATCAATGATTTAGCCAAAAAGATGATTCATTTATCAGGCTATGTCGTTGAAGGTACCAATACCAATACCAATACCAATACCAATACCAATACCAATACCAATACCATAACGATTGGCTATACCGGTTTGCGTGACGGTGAGAAATTGTATGAAGAACTATTAATTGGCGATAATGTTCAAGGCACAGCGCATCCTAAAATCATGACGGCCGATGAAGTCAGTTACCCCTGGCCGGAGATGGAGCGTATTCTAAAACAATTTCAAATAGCTTTGGCAGAAAGGAGCAGTAATAAAGTTAGAGAATGTTTAAAACAATATGTTTCAGGGTTTACCCCGCAATGCGCTAATGAAGACTTGATGGCCGAGCCAGTCAGGGTGAAGCCTATGAGGCCCTTGACAAGTATTGAGTCTAGAGTAAAGAAATAAAAAAATTGGTTTTTATTTCGTATGAAGGTGGTAAATAAGAAGCTATAATCACCATAAGTATGTGGTAATAATGTTGAAGCTACTAGGTCGTCGAGAGGTACTTGAAATAACTATTTTGAGATGAGTGGTGGGTATGAAAATGCAACCTAGAAATTTGGCTAAATCGGTAGCAGTAGAGTAAATAATGAAAAAACACTTCTTGTCTTTAGTCCTCCTTACCCCAGAGGTAATTAAAATGGCAACGGTAGCGGGGAAGATTTTGGGTGTAGAGCTAAACATTCAGCCTTTGCCAAAGAATACAGATAAGGTAGAGCTAGTTAATTATGAAACAGCTATTCAAGATCCCGATGCCCGTTTTGTACTGGTTGATTATCAAAAATTTAAATTGTCAAATAGTCATAGGTTTGAGGATAAAATTATGATAGATACAATAGGGGGGTGGGGTGATTATGTCGTCAGTAGTAGCATTAATAGGTCGTGAGAAAGAGTTGTTTTCACGCGATATTGAAAACAATGAAATACAACTTAAAAGCATTGTTTCTAATGCTAAATTTTTAGTGTTGGGAGGAGCGGGCTCAATCGGGGAAGCTGTAACTAAAGAGATAATCAAGCGAAATCCTCTTAAACTACATGTTGTAGATATAAGTGAAAATAATCTTACCGAGTTAGTTAGGGATATTAGAAGCTCGTTTGGCTACATTGATGGTGACTTTAAAACCTTTGCACTAGATATTGGCTCAACAGAGTACGATGCATTTATTCAATCTGATGGCCAGTACGATTATGTTCTAAATCTGTCTGCACTTAAACACGTTCGCAGCGAAGAAGACCCGTTTACCTTGATGAGAATGATTGATGTAAATATCTTTAATACTGACAAAACAATTGGGCAATCAATAGAAAATGGCGTCACGAAATACTTTTGTGTAAGTACAGACAAGGCGGCAAATCCAATCAATATGATGGGTGCGAGTAAGCGCATTATGGAGATGTTTTTGATGCGCCGCTCTTTAGATATTAATATTTCAACAGCCAGATTTGCCAATGTTGCATTCAGTGATGGATCGTTATTATACGGGTTCAACCAAAGAATGGAAAAGAGGCAACCAATTGCCGCACCGAGTGACATTAAACGATATTTCGTGACACCGCAAGAGAGTGGTGAGCTTTGTTTGATGAGTTGCATTTTTGGTGAAAATAGAGATATTTTTTTCCCAAAGCTAAGTGAAGCGCTTCATTTGGTGTCGTTCTCAGATATTGCCATAAAATATATTGAAGACAAAGGGTTTGAGCCTTACCTATGCTCTACTGAGGATGAAGCTAGAGAGATGATCAAGACTTTGCCAGAGCAAGGAAAATGGCCGTGCTTGTTTACCAAGAGTGATACAACTGGTGAGAAGGATTTTGAAGAGTTCTATACAGAGAAAGAAACGCTCGATATGGAGTGTTTTTCGAATTTAGGGGTGATAAAAAACGAGCCAAAATATAATGAGAATCAGTTAAATGACTTTGAGAGTAATATTGGTGAGCTTAAATCTAGTATGAAGTGGAATAAGCAAGCGATCGTGGGCGAATTTTCCAAGATAATTCCTGAGTTTGACTATCATGATAATGGTAAATACCTTGATGGAAAAATGTGATGTTTGAGGATATTATCGAATTTATTCAAGAAACCTATCGAACCAAAGATTTTATTCCTTTGCATGAGCCAAAATTTGTAGGCAATGAAAAGAAATATTTGAACGAATGTATTGACTCTACATTTGTCTCATCAGTGGGCAAGTTCGTAAATGAGTTTGAAGAGAAAATTGCAAACTACACTGGTACAAAATACGCTATCGGAACCAGTAACGGAACTTCAGCATTACATATATCATTGCTGTTGGCTGGTGTAGAAAATGGTGATGAGGTGATTACTCAGCCACTTACGTTTGTGGCAACCTGTAATGCAATTAGTTATTGTGGTGCTGATCCGATATTTGTTGATGTTGATAAGGATACCATGGGGTTGTCTCCAGTTGCATTGCAGGAATTTTTGGATAGCAATACCACTATAATTAATAATAAATGCCTTAACAATTCCACAGGAAAAGTTATTAAGGCATGCGTACCAATGCATACATTTGGAAACCCTTGCAGAGTGGATGAAATTAAAGCTATTTGTGATGAATATAATATTTGTTTGATTGAGGATGCCGCAGAGAGTTTGGGAAGTCTTTACAAAGGTAAGCATACTGGCACTTACGGCGAGATGGGGGTGATGAGTTTTAATGGCAATAAAATTATTACTGCAGGCGGTGGTGGCTGCATTGTTACAGACAATGAAGCTTTAGCAAAACAGGCTAAACACTTAACGACAACAGCAAAAGTACAACATAAGTGGGCGTTTAATCATGACCAGGTTGGCTATAATTATCGCATGCCTAATCTCAATGCAGCACTACTTGTTGCTCAACTGGAGCAACTTGATTCATTTTTGAATAGTAAGAGGAAGCTTGCCACCCAATACAAAGAATTTTTTGCAAACAAGGGAATTGGTTTTGTCACAGGAATAGAGGGGGCAAAATCGAATTATTGGCTAAATGTGCTTATGCTGGACAATTTAGAGCAAAGAGATTTGTTTTTAGAGGTTACTAATGCAGCAGGTGTGATGACCAGACCTATATGGACACTTATGAGTAAATTACCGATGTTTAAAGATTGTCAAAAGGGTAATTTAAATAATGCAGAATGGCTTGAAGATAGGGTTGTTAATATACCGAGCAGTGCTATACCATGAAAGATATTATATTAATTGGTGGAGGCGGTCATTGCAAGTCAGTGATTGATGTCATTGAACAGCAACAGGAATACAATATTGCTGGGATTATTGACCAGCCTGAAATGCTTGGCAAGGAGGTTTTGGGATATAAAGTAATTGGTAATGATTGTGATTTAATAGATATGGCCAGAAAATATGACAATGCAATTATCACTCTTGGACAAATTGGCAATCCCTATAAGAGAATAGAGTTATTTAACTTGGCGATTGAGTCTGGATTCGAATTACCAGTAATCATTTCTCCAAGAGCCTATGTTTCAAAGCATTCCAAGGTTGGCAAAGGCACAATTGTTATGCATGATGTGTTAATCAATGCAAATACAGCAGTGGGTGAAAACTGTATCATAAATTCAAAGGCTTTAATCGAGCATGATTGTATTATTGAATCTCATTGTCATATTTCTACACAATCCACAATCAATGGCGGTGTTTCAGTTGGGGAGCGAAGTTTTGTTGGTAGTAATTCAACGACTAAGCAGGGTATTGTTATTGAAAAAGAGAGCTTTATAAAAGCAGGCAGCGTTGTTAAGTGAATATCTTTATAAAAGTATTTTGGTTAAAAATGGGTGCGATTTGAAGTTAAATAATGTTGCTTTTTTGACGACCATTTTCCCTATGAAAGAGCAGTTTTTGATAGATTTTTTTGGTTCGCTATCCAAACAAACTAATGAAAAATTTGATGTAGTCGTGGTTAATGACGGATATAGGGGCTTTGATAAAATAAAAGAGCGATATTTTAAATTAAATATAATTGAGTTATCTTGCTTAAAAACGCCAGCTAAGAACAGAGAGTTTGGAATTAATTTTTGCAAAGATGAAGAATATGAGTATTTAATTTTTGGAGATAGTGATGATTACTTTTCTGATAATAGGGTTGAGTTGTCATTAAGTGCATTGAGCAATAATGATATAGTGGTGAACGATGTTAGTTTGTTTGATGATAGTGGAATATATGAAACTATGTATATGTCTAATAGACTTGAAGACAATTCTAAAATAAGTTATGAATATATTCAAAATAAGAATATATTTGGATTGTCTAATACAGCTGTCAAACTTGATATATTAGAAGAAGTGGTTTTTGATGAAGATTTAGTTGCAGTTGATTGGTATTTATACAAAGAACTGTTAAAAAAAAGATGCAGCGCTTTGTTTATCAATAAAGCAATTACTTATTATAGACAATATAAAGACAACACTGTCGGATTACAGGCTGTTGACGGAAAACACTATCTTTGGTGGGAACAAAAAGACGGATAAACAAATGAAATTAACTAAAGATAAAAACATTCTAAATTTTAGTAAGCCATATATTATTGCGGAATTGGGCTCTAACCATAATGGAGATATGAAGCTCGCAAAACAGCTAATCATACAGGCAAAAGAGTCAGGTGCTGATTGTGTGAAATTTCAAAGTTGGAGTAAAAATTCTCTTTTTGCACAAAAGAAGCTTGATGATAATTACTTTATTGCGGATGATTATAGAGATAGAGATGATTACACGCTTGAAGAGATTGTAGAAGAGTATTCAATTTCTGAGCAGGAATTGTTAGATATGAAAGAGTTTGCCAATCAAATTGGTATTGATTGCACATCAACCCCTTTCAGCAAAAAAGAAGCAGATTTTTTGGTGGATAAGATGCAAACGCCTTTTATTAAGATTGCCTCTATGGATTTAAACAATTATCCGTTCTTGGAGTATCTTGCGAAAAAAGGAAAGCCGATAGTGATTTCTACTGGTTTAAGTGAATTGCATGAAATTGACAGGGCTGTCAAGACAATAGAAGACGCAGGTAATAGTCAAATAGCAATTTTGCACTGTGTTGCAACTTACCCGCCCGAAGATGGTGATGTTAATTTGAATAATATTAAAACTTTAATGTCAATATATCCTGAATATCCGATAGGCTTTTCAGATCATACATTGGGGTCAACTATTCCATTGGCAGCGGTTAGTCTTGGCGCTTGTTTAATCGAAAAACACTTTACTTTAGATAAAGAAATGGAAGGCTGGGATCATAAAGTTTCTGCCACCAAAGATGAAATGCAAGCGATAGTAGAAGGCTCAGAAAGAATAGTTAAGGCTATGGGCTCATTTAGAATTTCTGCAACAGAGACCGATGAAAAGAAAAAGGAGTTTAGGAGGGGTATTGTTATTACAAGAGATATGACTAAAGGTGATACGATCAAAATTGAAGACATTGATTATAAGAGACCTGGTGGTAATTTTGACCCAGGAATGACAGACTTTATTGTTGGTAGAACTGTCAATAAAGACATTAAGAATGATCATATATTGACCAAAGAGGACATTGTTTAGCAATGTTAGCAATTATTCCAGCAAGATGTGGCTCAAAAGGACTACCCGGAAAAAACATAAGGGGCTTGCATGGAAAGCCAATGATTGCCTATACAATTGAGGCCGCACTGGAGTCAAAATATATTGAGAATGTAATAGTTTCTACTGACTGCAAAGAGATTGAAGATGTGGCTAAGAAATTCGGTGCAAAAAGTCATTTTCTAAGGCCTGAAGAGTTGGCGTTGGATGATTCTAAGGCAATTGATAATTATATTTATACAGTAGATAGGCTTAATAATGAGTTTGATTACAGTATAGATAGTTTTGTTGTTTTGCAACCAACTTCACCGTTCAGAAAGGCGAGTGATATAGACAACGCTATTGATATTTTTAAGGAAAAAAGTGCCGATTCTGTCGTTAGCTATACTAAGGAGCAGCACCCGATTGAGTGGCATAAACATCTTACAGAAGAAGGGACGTTTGAAAATATTTTTGATGAAAGGCTTTTGAATAGACAAGAATACAAACCTAGCTATTTTCCAAATGGTGCAATCTATGTGTTTAATTATGAGTTAATAAAACATAATTTGTATTATAGTGACAATTCGTACGCGTATATTATGCCAAGACATAGGTCTGTGGATATCGATACACTGGAAGATTTTAAGTATGCTGAATTTCTCATGATGTAGGTCCCCAATAAATAATATAAGCTGAAAGTAGAAAATTCAAATGCACTAAATGAAGGTGTTTTCTATGAAAAAGATACGACATACCGACAGCCAAATACTAAGCATCTTAAAGCGAAACGAGATGGGTGAATCCTTTCCCTTGCCTTTGTAGCAAACACGGCATGAGCAGTACTTGTTTTAATCAATGGCGATCAAAATATGGTGGAATGGATATGTCATTAATGAAGCGAATGAAGGAGCTTGAAGAAGAAATCCGCGGGCTTAGAAGGGTGTATGCTGAAGAATGCCTTATGGGTGAAATGGCCACGAGAGGCGCTTGAAAAAAGTGGTAAAGTCGTCTCGACGTAAAAAGATAGCACATCATGCTGTCGCGTATCATCAAGTAAGTATCAGAGTTAATCCTTTACTTTTAATTTCAGTTATAAATGGGAGATTACAATGAGGCAAAAAAATGCTTGAAAATTTAAGTCAGATTAAGAAAATATTTGATTCAGGCGGGAATATTATAGAGTATCTGAAAGAGGCCGATGTTAAGCAAGAGATAGATGATATGGTGCTCATTAGTTACGATTTTCAAGCTGGAAGTTATATAAAAAAGTCGGAAGAGAACCCTGAATACGAAGAGGAAAGAGCGAGTGTCTATTCAGAAATTTTTAATAACTTAGGTGATTTCGATTCTATTATAGAAGTTGGTGTTGGCGAAGGAACTACCTTCTCTAATGTGATCAAAAAGTTGAATAATAAGGATGTTGCGTCTTTTGGTTTTGATATTTCTTATTCACGCATCCAATATGGGTGGCAATACCTTAAAAGCCAAAAAATAGATGGCTCCTTGTTATTCACAGGAAACTTTTTTAATTGCCCAGTTCAAGATGATGCTATAGATATTGTTTATAGTGTGCATTCGTTGGAGCCTAATGGAGAGAGGGAAAAGGAGATACTGACTGAGTTATATAGAATAACTAGAAAATATTTGGTCTTAATAGAGCCGATATATGAATTAGCAGGCGAGCAAGGAAAAGCGCATATGGATAAGCATGGCTATGTCAAAAATATCTATAAAATAGCACAAGAATTGGGATATAAAGTGGTTGACTATCGCATTTTGTTTGAAAGTAATATCCTCAGCAATAATAATACTGGGGTGGTACTTATTGAAAAAAACTCTGAAACATTGGACAAACGAGAAAATATAAATCCATTGGGCTGCCCTGTTACGAAACTGCCATTGTCATTGCATAAGGGGCATTATTATTGTAAGGACAGTATGTTGCTCTATCCAGTTGTGAATAATATTCCTTGTTTGTTGCCAGAGAACGCCATTGTTGCAACTCATTTCTTAGGTTAATCCCTGTGTTTGGAAAATTGAAAGAAATTCAAGTCCTGAAATCTGCGTCTATAAGAGAGGCTATCGTTATTATGGATGACGTAGGCTATGGTTTGTGTGTGTGTGTTGATAATTCAAAAACAATTATTGGTATTATGACAGATGGAGATTTTAGGAGGGGTGTCTTAAATGGCATCGATTTAAATAATCCTGTTGAATCAATTATTAATAATCAATTTATAAAGGTAGAGGAAGGATTTAGTCAAGAAGATATAGAAGGTATATTTTTAAATACAGTTGCAAGGGCTGTTCCTGTTGTAGGTGTTAATGGGGCTTTACAAGATATTATTTTGAAGGATGTTTTTTTTGATGGGAAAGGAGAGGCCCAAATTAAAGGAATGATGTCTTATCCTGTTGTTATTATGGCAGGTGGTGAAGGAACTAGATTAGCACCATTTACTAATATTCTACCAAAACCACTGCTTCCACTCGGAGATGATCCCGTTATTAAGGTTATCATGGATAGGTTTAATGCTGCTGGTGTTGACGAGTTTTATATTGCTGTCAATAGTAAGAAGCAAATGATTAAAGGGTATTTTCATGATCACAAATCACCGTATAAAATACATTTTATAGATGAAGACGAGCCGCTTGGCACAGCAGGAGCATTAGGGCTAGTCAAAGAAAACATCAAAACAAATTTCTTTGTTGTTAATTGCGATATTGTTTTAGATGTTGACTACGACGATGTAGTGAGATTCCATAATACTGAAGGCTTTGATCTTACATTAGTTGCTTCATTGAAGCACTTTACTGTTCCTTATGGCGTGTGTAATGTAGACAAGCAAGGTTTGTTAGTATCAATGCATGAAAAACCAGAACAAGATTTGTTGGTAAATACAGGGCTATATTTCGTAAATTCAAGTGTTCTTAATTTTATTTCAGGAGATGAATTCTTGCATATGACTGATCTTATTCATATATTGAAAGAAAAAGGATTTAAAGTTGGAGTATATCCAGTTACTGAAAAGTCATGGTTAGATGTTGGTCAATGGGAAGAGTATTCTGAAACCCTTAAGCAATTAGGTTGGTAATTAGGGGTTTATTAAGGTGGATAAAGAATTTTCACATGATATGTATATATTTACTGAAAAAGTAGGTGAATATTTGCCAGAAGATGCACACAAGATAATCAAGCACCGATATCAAATTGCAGCAAAGTTATCCGAAGGGAAGAACACACTAGAAGTAGGTGTCGGCCAAGGATTTGGAGTGCGGTCAATTGCAAAATCTTCAAGTAAATACACAGGAATTGAATACAGTAGTGAAAATATAGCTTACATTAATAAAATTCAATCGAATAATAAAATAATACAGGGTGATGCTCACAACATGCCATTTCAAGATTCTGAATTTCAAACTGTTAATGCATTAGCAATGATTTATTATTTAGATGTAGATAAGTTTTTTAAAGAGGTGCAAAGAATTTTAAATTTGGATGGAACGCTTTTCTTTTGCACAAGTAATAAGGATGCACCTGGTTTTGTTAAAGCTCCTTTTACGACAAAGTATCACTCTATTCCAGAGTTGAATAAGTTGTTAACGAGTAACGGTTTCGAGGTTAAATTTTATGGGTCTTTTGCTAGGTATGAGCAACATGAGTCTTTTGAGCAATGTAAAGTTGTTATTAAAAATATTGTAAAGAACATAATCAATACGCTTCCTTATGGAAAGAACATATGGAAAAGTATGAGAAATAGACATTTGGGCGGGCTGAAGAAACTACCGATGAGTATAGATGACATTGAATTGGATGAGCCTTGGGAAAGTGACTTCAATGTGCTAGAAAACGAAGTCTATAATTCTCAGTATAGAATTATTTATTGTATTGCAAAATTAATAAAAAAATAGATTATGAATCAGAATATCCCTTTCTTTAAGTACCCGGATTTGTTTGCACCGCATAGCAAAGAATTGACCGAGATATTTCAGACAGTCTCAAGTCGTGGTGCATTTATTATGCAAGATGATTTATCCAAGTTTGAAAAAAAGTTGGCTAAATACACTGGCGTTAAATATGCACTAGGCGTTGCTAATGCAACAGATGCAATGCAGTTATTACTCAAGGCGGGTGGTATTGGGAACGGTGATGAAGTGATATTTTGTACACATACAATGGTAGCAACGGCATCGGCAATTAAATTTACGGGTGCGATACCCATACCTGTGGAGGCTGGGCCTGACCATTTGATGGATGCAATTTCAGTTGAGGCAGCGATTACGGCTAAGACAAGGGCAATTATGCCAACGCAGTTGAATGGCCGTGTAGCTAATATGGATGCAATCATAAAAATTGCTGACAAACATAATTTGCAGGTGTATGAAGATTCAGCACAGGCGTTAGGTGCCAAATATAAAGGCCAATCAGCGGGTTCGTTTGGCATGGGTGGCTGTATTAGTTTTTATCCTGCTAAGGTGCTTGGGTGCTTTGGCGATGGTGGCGCTGTCTTAACTAATGACGAAGAAATTTATAAGACGATTAAGTTAATGCGTGATCATGGTCGTGGTGAAGATGGCAATGTGAGTGTATGGGGCTACAACAGTCGATTGGATAATTTACAAGCAGCGATATTGAATTATTTCTTTGATGATTATGAGGGTATTGTTGAACGAAGAAGAGTGATTGCTAATTTGTATGCCGAAGGTTTAAAGGATGTAAAAGAACTCACACTTCCCCCTGCAGTGGATAGTGATGTTAACCATTTTGATATCTATCAGAATTATGAGGTTGAAGCCGAAAAACGTGATGAATTAAAAGTATATTTAGCCGACAAGGGTATTGGTACTTTAATCCAGTGGGGTGGTCAAGCAGTGCACGAGTTTAGGGACCTTGGTTTTACTCAATCATTACCATATACAGAGAATATCATGAGAGTGGGGTTGCTATTGCCAATCAATATGTCAATTACGAACGACGAGATTGATTATGTTTGTCAATGCGTTATGGACTTTTACAAATAAATTTAGAGGGAATTTGTAACCCTCCCCTAAAATCAGAATAGATTTAATAGAACTTTTAATGTATTGATGATTTTAACCTTGGGTCATTGGCTATTGAAATTGATAGCAGTTTACCGACGACACAAAATACCTATATTGAACGATTTAATCGCACCTATAGAAATGAGGTATTAATTGTTATTTATTTAAATGCTTAGTGACGTTCGTGACATCACTGATGACTGGATGATTGATTGTGATTTCGAACGACCTCACGAGTCACTTAATGATTTGCCACCGAAGATTTATGAACAGCAATTAACTTGAGATTATTCTATTTGAATTTGTTCTAATTTTGGGAGGGTTACAAATTTTACTCGAATGTATCAAAGGATATAGTTCATACTAATAATTTAAATTAAAAAGGTGTTATGACTCAAGAATTAGCTCTAAAAATTAGAAAGCATGCTGTTAATATGACAAGCACTGGCGGGAGTTCGCATATTGGGTCGATACTTTCTATTGCGGATGTGTTGGCGGTGCTTTATGGGTCGGTGATGAATTATAGGGCGGATGAACCGAAGTGGCAGGGCAGAGATAGATTTATCCTGAGTAAAGGGCACGCTGGGGCTGGCGTATATGCGGCATTGGCAGAGTCTGGCTTTATGAGTGTGGATAAACTCAAGACGCATTATCAAGATGGCTCGGATTTGTCAGGACATGTGTCACATAAAGGTGTTCCTGGGGTGGAGTTTTCTACAGGGTCTTTAGGGCATGGCCTACCTGTTTCTATGGGCATGGCGCTTGCCGCTAAGATTAATAAAGACAAGCACACAATCTATGTGTTGATGAGTGATGGTGAGTGTGATGAGGGCTCAAATTGGGAGGCGGCTTTGTTTGCACCACATCACAAGTTGGGTAATTTAGTGGTTATTATTGACCGAAATAAATTACAGAGTATTCATTCAACAGAAGATACTTTAGGGTTAGAGCCTTTTGTTGACAAGTGGCAGGCTTTTGGTTGGAATGTGCTTGATGTTGATGGGCACAACCATGAACAGTTAATCAATGCTTGTAATTCTAAAGAGGCGGGAAAACCATTGTGCATTGTGGCGAACACCATCAAAGGCAAAGGCGTATCGTTTATGGAAGATAATGTTTTATGGCATTACCGAAGCCCTCAAAATGAGGAATACGATGCGGCAATGAAGGAGTTGAAAGATGCGTGATGCTTTTTTAGATAAGCTGACGCAGCTGGCAAAAAAGGATAAAGATGTAGTTTTGCTGACTGCAGATTTGGGGTTTGGTGTTTTTGAGGCTTTTGAGTCCAGGTTCCCTGGCCAGTATTTTAATGTGGGCGTTGCTGAGCAGAATATGACGGGTTTGGCGGCAGGTCTTGCGCTTGAGGGTAAGAAAGTCATTACTTATTCAATTGGCAACTTCCCAACACTGAGATGTTTAGAACAGATTCGCAATGACGCTTGTTATCATGATTTGAATATTACGATTGTTGCTTCAGGTGGTGGGTTCAGTTATGGGCAACTTGGCATGTCTCATCATACAACGGAAGATATTGCAATTATGAGGGCCTTACCAAACACAACAGTAGTTGTTCCTAGTAATCCGTGGGAGGCAGGTGAAGCAACAGAAGCATTAATTAAGAACGAAGGTGTTGGTTACTTGCGTTTAGATAAAACAAATGGCAATCAGGATAATGCTGGTAATAATTATAAATTAGGTAAATCTTTGAAAATCACATCCGAAGGTGATAGCGATGTTAGTTTCTTTGTATGTGGTGGAATTATCAAGGAAGTTATTGAAGCAGTGGAGTTATTGAAAGAGTCGAAAATTTCAGCAAGTATTATAAGTATGCATACTATAAAGCCAATAGATGAAAAATCTATACGAGATGCAGTCAAAAATACAAAGCTGTTAGTTTCTGTTGAAGAGGGCAATATTGTTGGCGGATTAGGTTCGGCAATTAGTGAGTATTGTATGGACAATCGGCAGATTCCCAGTGATTTTTTAAGGATAGGGTTGGATGATAAATATTCATCAATTGTTGGAGATCAAGCTTATTTAAGAAAGCAATACAAAATGGATTCACAGTATATTGCGAAGAGAGTTAAAGAAAGGATTTTGGCGGAATTATGAAAATATTACATAGCTTTATTTTGTTTTCAATAGAGATAGGCGGAGGCACATCAGATTTAATGTATAAGATTTGTAAGGCTCAAGCGAAAGCAGGGTTAAAGCCAACAATATTATCAGGCAGTTATGCTTTTGATAATGAGTTGGCCAGTACACTGGAAGGGGTTGATTTTCATGTAGAAAAGACATGGCTACATAAGCAGGGATTTTCGCTTATGCCAGGACTTATCTTATGGTGTAGAAGAAATCTAAAACAATATGATGTTGTGCATATGCATGTGTATAGAACATTTCAAAATATTGTTTTATATTATTATTGTAGAAAATATAATATTCCTTATGTGATGGATGCTCATGGATCAGTCCCTTATTTCACAAGAAAAAATTTAGTTAAAAAAATATTCGACATATTAATTGGTAAGTCTATTTTAAAAAATGCAAGTACTTTGGTAGCAGAAACAGAAGTTGGTGTAGATGAATATATTGACCTTGATAGGGAAATTAATAGAAATGAGGTTGTTGTTTTATCGCCACCATTTGACACTGATGAGTATCTGCAACTTCCTAAAAGAGGCGGTTTTAGGAAAAAATACAACATTCTTCCAGATGAGAAGGTTGTTAGTTTTTTAGGCAGAGTTCATTACATTAAAGGTAATGATTTTTTAATTAAGGGGTTTGCAGAGTTTATCAAGCACAATCAGAATTCTAAGCTAGTTATTATTGGTCCGGATGATGGTCATATGACTGAATGTAAAAAAATTGTTAGTGATTTAAATATTGAAGATAGAGTTGTTTTTACTGGATTTTTAGGCGGTGAATACAAGAATTCTGCTTTAGTTGATTCTGATATTGTCGTTCAGTTATCCAGGCAAGAGCAAGGAGCATGGGCTCCACTAGAGGCGGTATTATGCGAGACGCCTATTGTCGTTACAAATCATACTGGTACAGGTGAAGACATTAAGAGAATGGATGCAGGCTATCTGGTGACTTTTGATGATGTGATGGGATTGTCTAATATTTTTTCTGAGATCTTTAATAACTATAATTTGGCAATGGATAAAACTTTAAAGGCAAAAAAACATATCGAACAAAACCTATCGTTTAATTACAGGGTAGGAGAATATACAGATATTTACAATACCAGTATTCAAAAATAGAGGGTCAGAATACATTATGCATCCCCTTTTAAAACCTCTTAGGTTTATTAAGCATTTCATTGTTGATAATGCAATATCATTAACAATATTAGTCTCAAAAAGTCGGCTGAAATATAGCATTCCTGAAACACCTAATGGAAGCAACATCTTATTTAACACTCAATATCATTGGTACCACAGTTGGGTTGATTATACATTAGCTGCCGCACTTCAATATCGAGGCCATAAGGTCAAAATGTTAATATGTGATGGTGCACCATATTGCGAACAAGAGACGTTAACAGTTGAGAGACCTAGCTGTTCAAGTTGCTATAAAAACACCAAGAGTAAAGCCGAGTTATTTGGAATTGATACTATTAAATTAAGTCAATTGATATCAAGAGAAGAAAGGCAAGAGTATTTTGATTTATCTACTCAATTAAGCGTTGAGAATTTAAGTGCTTATCAATACCTGGGCGTTGGTGTAGGTACGATAGCAGTTAGAAATTTTACCCACTATTACAAAGGTTTTTTTAAAGTGGATGCCTGTAAAGAGTCAATATTTAGGAAATGTATGGAGTCTGCTTTGCTAGTTTGCGGAGCAACAAATAATTATTTATCTAAAAACAAAATAAACAAAATAATCACTCCAAATGGTAAATTTATTCAGTCTGGCATTGCTGTAGAGTTGGCAAAATTAAATAACATTAATTTCTATACTTGGGATGTTTTTGCACAAAATGGCGCAGCTATTTTTAGTAAAAACAATGTATCTCATGATCAGGAAATTGACGACATATGGGATGATATTAAATACACCCCGCTTAGTATCAAACAAAGAAATGAGGTGGATGTTTTTTACGACTTGCAGTCTAAAAGCTTAAGTACCCCGTACAAATATTATGATGATAGGGTTATTGAAGATGTTGTAGAAATTAAATCAATGTTGTCCCTAAGAAAAAAGTCCAGAGTAATAACATTATTTCCAAACGTTGAGTGGGATTCAACAGCTATGGGTCAAGATTTACCCTACAGTGATATGTTTCATTGGGTGAAATCGATGGTTGATTTAGCAATACTAAATCAAGATATTGATTTAGTTATACGGGCACATCCTGGAGAGCTCAAAGTGCCTATTCATTTACAAACGCAATCACTTATTTGCGATAGAGTATTGGATGAATTTCATAATCTTCCAGTTAATGTGAAGCTAATTACTCCAGAAGCAGATATCTCTAGTTATGCGTTGTCAAGTATTTCAAATATTGTCATGGTTTACACATCCACTTTAGGGTTGGAATTTGCTTTGATGGGTATTAGGCCATGGCTAGCTGCCAGACCGTATTATTCCGACAAAGGCTTTACTTTTGATGTGACTTCTCATGAGCAATTAGTCAAGATGGTTGAAGATTTGAAGATAGATAATAAGTTGAATGAAAAAGAGGTGGAACTTGCAAAGAGGTTCGCATATGTAATTAAATTTCGTCGGCTTTTTAATTATCCAGTTTTTGATGACAAAGGGAAATTTCGATTATTTAGCAATAACATACTTGTCTCTGGTAATAGTGAAGGTAGCATGGTGATACAAAATGTTTGTGATTTTATTGAAGATAAGCGGAATTACTTGGATTTGGGTCCTTCGGCCGTTAAAGTTTAATTGTATTTTTAGGGCTTTGTAGATGTTTGATAATAAAATAATTCTAATTACCGGCGGAACAGGGTCTTTTGGCAATGCTGTTGTTAAGAGATTTTTAAAGTCGAATATTAATGAAATTCGAGTATTTTCTAGGGATGAGAAAAAGCAAGAGGATATGCGAATAAGTTATAACAACGATAAGCTTAAATTTTATATTGGTGATGTTAGGGACTATAAAAGCATAAATCAAGCCATGAGAGGAGTAGATTATGTTTTTCATGC
>Ga0209494_1000385_pt1 | contig 19142 bp, 16 predicted proteins | sample EN1Hudseemescosm_FD_184628 | JGI IMG/M metagenome (GOLD analysis project Ga0209494, IMG submission 184628) | Methane-oxidizing microbial communities from mesocosms in the Hudson Canyon - EN1B Hudson Canyon (SPAdes) (version 2) | ecosystem: Environmental > Aquatic > Marine > Cold seeps | place... | reverse complement strand
GGGGGTAATCGTTATGTGGCCCCGTCTTTAGATTATTGCTTTGCCCTTAAGTACAGTATATAAAAAATGACTAACAACATAGAATACTCTACGGTTAGAAGAAAAAAATTAATAAAACACCTTAATTCTTAAGGAGAATAAGATGAAAAATTTTATAGTGGCTTTTATTGTTAGTGCGGTATTACTATCCTGCACAACAGGCCAAAGCAAGAAGCTCGACGTAGTCGTGCAGATAAATCAAGATATTCTGCATAGCCCATCCGCTGCAGGTGGAAATGGTATCAACTATTATGTCTGTAATGATGGGGATGATGTTAATGATGGGTTAAGCCCAGAGACCCCATGGAAAACCTTTGATAAAGGAATGAGTGTATTCAATACGCTGAACGCTGGTGATGCAGTTCTTTTTTGTACAGGAGGAACATTTACTGTATCAAGCCGAAAAACAATATTTAATAGAAATTGCGATGCATACTCACCATGCATTATTTCGAGCTATCAAAATTCAGAAGAAGTAAAAGATAAACCAGTTTTATATAACCCTAATGGAGATGTTTTGCGTTTTGCAGATTCAGGAGCGTCAGATAGGGATGGAGGCTACCTTATTGAAGATATAAGCTTTAGAGGCGCTGGAGTAGGTATTGCGTTACATTTTGCAAATGATGTTGATGATGTGGATATTAAAAATGTAGAAATTGATAATTTTGCATATGGGGTTAATATTGGTGGCTCAAATGAACCTAAGGAAGGTAGTGATAGTAATGCACTTAATGAAAGGATTATTTTAAGTGATTCATTAGTAAAAAATAATACAAAGAAGGGATATAACTCAAAATGTACAGAGGGATGTGAACAGAGTAATAATGTATTTCAAAATAATAATAATGATCCATTGGATGAAAGTGTAATTATGGATAGTGTAATTGCGAAAAGTGAAGTAACTGTCGCACCAGTAGTTAAAGCTTTATCAAGGCCTGAAGGCTTTAAAGGAATGTTGTATGTTTGTGATACAGGCTCAGATGAAAATGATGGAGTAAGCCCAAGTTCTGCATACAGAACTTTTGATTATGCTATGTCGTTTTTTAATGAATTACCTGCAGGTGGTGGTGTGGCATTTTGTCGCGGTGGTATTTTTGCTGTGGAATCCAGTGCTACTATTTTTAATAAATCATGTAATGCAGCTAATAAATGCATAATAACGGATTATGGAAATGATATAAATAAAGAACGTCCTATTTTTGAAAGTCCAAATGGTGGTGTCTTTAATTTTGCAGATCGTGGTGATCCAGATCATGATGGTGGGTATTATGTATCAAACTTAGTCTTGAAGGGTGGTGGACTAGAAAATGGATTTTCATTTGCAAATGATGTAGATGATGTCGTGGTAGAGAATGTAATTATAGATAATTTTAAGCGTGGTTTTGCAGTTGGAAATAGACAGGAGCCGAATGCAAATAGTGATGGAAATATGGATAGAATCATTTTAAAGCGATCAAGTATAATTAATTCGCAGGGAAATGGATATTTAGGCGGATGTGATGGTTGTCAAATATTAAATAGTTATTTTGAGAATAATGGAGTGGTAGTTAATTTTCACCATAATATATATATAGGCTTTGGAAATAAAATAATCCCATTTAAAAATATGAAGATTGAAGGGAATACACTCTATAAATCGAATTCAATAGACGGGCAGTGTCGTGGAGTATCTTTAGTTGTGCATGGACGTATTGATGGTATTAATATTGAAGGAAATACTGTAAAAGAGGATTTAGGTGAGGCAGTAATGGGCTGTTGGGGGATTTCATTAGATCCAGGGTATGGTGAGGATGAATACTTTAAAAATATTACAATAAAGGATAATTTTTTATTAAATGTTGGTGGTAATGGAATTGGTTGTGCATCTTGTGTGAATGTTTTGATTGAGGGTAATACGATTAGAATGCAGTCAGCTCAAAAAATGAATGGAATTAGGGTTCCAATAAAAAAAGATAATTCAACTAAAACCACTAATGTAGAAATAAGAAATAATACGATAGAATTGGAGTATTCTAGTGAAAAGCCCAATATGAATACGGGAGTCTATATAGCAGAATCAGAAGGAAACTATAGTATTTCTGGGAATAGGGTGAAAACGTTAAATAAATTTGGTTTAAATGAATGTATTTATGATGAAAATATTATTTCTGGATTATTATCTAATGTAAGTCAATCTAATAATTTATGTGTTAGTTACTACTAATTAGTAAATGGTTTTATTTGATTTAATAAACCCTTTAGTACGGAATGTATTAAAGGGTTTTTTTATGTTAAATTATATTGTGGTCGATTAATGAACGGTGAGGCAAATTATGCCAGAGAAGTTTAAAGCTTTAATTGTTTTACTGATAATTATTCAAATTGTTTTTAGTTTATTAAAGCCAGTTTATAAAGAGCTACTTGGCATAGTTGAATTTAACAATATTAAATATGTTGTGTTTATAGTAAATATAATTTCATTTGGTGTTGGTAATTATTATATATTTGTTTTATTTATAGCTGCTTTATCTGTTTTTCAAAGTAAAAATCCTAAGGATAGAGTTTTAATCTATTTATCTTTGGTTTTATTATTACCTATCTTAAAATATAAAATACCTGGAATACTAGGTATTAATAACATGGGGGATCTTACCTATCCTCGCTTATTGGTTATTTTTATTTTAATTCCCACATATTTTTATATTAAAAAAAGCAGTCAATATAAAAGTTTTTTTTTAGCCCCTAGTGATAAATATGTTTTAGGTTTTATTCTGTTAAAATTTTTATTGGCTTTCCATGAAATATCATTTACTGTGGCATTGCGATCACTGTTCTATTATTGGTTAGATATTTTTATTCCTTATTTTGTTGTCAGTCGTTCTATTAGGAATATTGGAGAGTTTAAACAGTGTATTATAGTAATTTTAACAGCATTATTTATTATGGCTAATGTGGCCATATTTGAGTCATTTAAGTATTGGCATCTTTTTTCGGGAATGGAGAGAGGTTTAATTGTAGTAAACAAAGGGAGCGACTATGCAACAAGAGGCGATTTGTTACGCGCAACTGCAAGTTTTTCTGGGCCTTTAGTGCTTGGTTTTATGATGAATATAGGAATAGCCTGCTTGTTAATATTGCAAGATAGTATTAAAAATAAAAGAATTTTATTTTTAATTTTTATTATTTTTGTTTCAGGGTTAATAGCAACCTATTCAAGAGGTGCTTGGTTAGGCTGTATCGTACTACTAACAACATATTCATTACAAGGTAAAAATAAATTCAAAAAACTAATTAAGGGCTTAAGTCTATTAATAGTGATTAGTATGGCTATAGCGGTATCGCCACTAGGTAACAAGTTATATGCTATGTTACCTTTTAGTGATAATGGTGAAAAGCATTCAGTATCAACTATAGACTATAGAGAGAGATTATTAGAGAAGTCATTAATAGTTATATATAAAAAACCGTTTTTTGGAGATATCAACTTTATGGATGATAAAGATATGCAAAGTTTGATTCAGGGGCAAGGAATAATTGATATGGTAAACTCATACCTGCATATTGCATTAGCTAGTGGGGTAGTAGGGTTGTATTTGTTTATAATGATTTTTTATGTGAATTTTAGGGGGTTAACAAAATTAGCGAAAATCTATAATTATAATAATAATTTAGATACTATAATTAAAGGGTTAATTTCAATTATAGTATCTATGGCAGTAATTATAGCAACAACAAGCTTGGTTGGCAGAGTGCCAACTATGCTATGGATTTTTGCGGCTCTAGTCGCTAGCTTAATTATGATGAATAAAAATACGAATGAACAACTCGGTTAAAAACAAGGTAATTAAGGCAAGTGCCTGGATGATAGTAGGGTATGTAGCATCACAGGCATTACGATTTTCAGGGAACTTAATTCTAACTCGATTATTAATTCCAGAAATGTTTGCTCTTATGGCTGTGGTCTCAGTTATTCAGCATGGCGTTTTAATGTGTAGTGAAATAGGCTTGCAGACGAATGTGATTAGGCATAAAAGAGGCGAGGATGAAGAGTTCTTGAATACTGCTTGGACTATAGAAGTGATAAGAGGTTGGCTATCATGGTTCATTATGATAGCCATAGCAGGAGCATTAATTTATTATCAAAAAAATAATATAGTAGAGGATTTAGGTTCAGTTTATTATGATACTAACTTACCTTTATTGATAATAATTTCAGGTTTTTCTAGTGTAATAACAGGGTTTGCTTCGACGAAACTATGGTTAGCTAAAAGAAGTTTGCAGTTATCACAAATTACGATTATTAATTTAGTAACACAAATTATTTCCTTAGGTATCATAGTTATATGGACGTATTTTGATCGAACAATTTGGCCGATGGTGTATGGGGGGCTAATATCAAGTTTATTGTTTATGCTAAGTTCACATTTATACCTTAAGGGTAAGAAAAATTTTTTCTTTTTCGATAAAAATATAGCTAAAGAGCTCTTTAAATTTGGTAAGTGGATGTTTTTATCAGCTGTATTTACTTTTTTTGCATTAAATAGTGATCGACTAATATTAGGAAAGTTAATATCCTCTGAAATACTAGGTATCTATATGGTCGCTTTTTTTCTAATCCATGCAATTAAAATGGGTATAAGAAAATACTCAGCAAGTGTTATTTTTCCGTTATTAAGTCAATTACATAGAGACTCAACTGGAAAATCTAAAGATTTGTTTTATAAAATACGACAGAAGCAAGATATATTAATTTTTTTTATTGCTGGCTTTGTATATGTAACAGGGCCAACGATTGTTAGTGTTTTTTATGATTCAAGGTATATACAAGCTGGAGAGATATTACAAATTTTGTCTGTGTCATTAATAGGCGTGTCGTATTCCTTGGGGAATACGATGATGACTACTATGGGGCATCCATACATTGGGACTCTCATTGTTTTATCTAGGGCGATTTTATTATGGGCTTCTGTTCCATTTATATTTATGTATTATGGCTTGTTGGGTGCTATATGGGCTATATCTGCAAATATTTTTATTGAAGTTATTGTAATATGGGGAGCATTTTTAAAGTTTAAGGTAATTAACTGGGTAAAAGAAATATATTTACTACCTTTTGTTGGGGTCGGCTATGGTGTAGGCTATGCTTGTATCCAATTGTATAAATGGTTAAATCAATGAAAATAACTTTTGTAATTGCACGTGCAGGATTAGCTGGAGGAAATAGGGTAGTCGCAATTTATGCTAAGAAATTAGCGGAATTAGGACATAATGTCAATGTTGTTTGTCCCCCGGCGAGAAATAAAAAAATAATTGACAAAGTGTTGTTTTTTTTAAAATTAAAAAAAATACCTTTATCTCATTTTGATTTGATGAATGTACCCGTTAAATTTCTAGAGTCGCATAGAAATGTTGTAGATACAGATGTGCCTAAAGCTGATATTGTTATTGCTAATTGGTGGAAAACCGCAGAATGGGTGGCAGATTTTGGGCAAGATAAAGGGCGAAAAGTATATTTTATTCAACATTATGAAGTTCATGCTGGGCATGATGTTGCTAGGATAAAAAAAACGTATAGTAACGGTATGCATAAAATAGTTATTGCTACGTGGCTAAAGAAAGTAATGGAAAGAGAATTTCATCAGAAACATATAACACTAATAGCTAATAGTGTTGATAATGAAGTGTTTTATGCTGATGTTAGAGAAAAAATAAAAAATCCTAGTATTGGTTTTGTTCTTTCGAATAAAAAATTTAAGCGAAGTATAGTTGCCCTTGAGGTGATAAAAAAGCTAAAAATATTACATCCTGGTCTTCGTGTGCAATGCTTTGGGGATAAGCAACCTAATAATGAATTGATACTACCGGAATATGTGGAATTTTCCTTATGTCCTCAGCAATCAAAAATTAGAGAAATATATGCTAGTTGTGATGTTTGGATAGGCACTAGCAATACAGAAGGGTTTTATTTACCATTATTAGAAGCTATGGCTTGCCGGACACCTGTTGTATCAACAAAATGTGGTGGTCCAAATGATTTTGTGAATCATTCGGAGAATGGATTTTTAGTCGAAATAGATGATGTAGAGCAATTGGTTTTTTATTCTAATTATTTATTAATGTTAAAGAATGATGCATGGCTTGAATTTTCTAAAGAGGCATACTTAACAGCAATAAGCTACACATGGGATGATGCTACAAAATTGTTTGAAGCAGATTTGTTAGCGCTTACAAAAAATACTTAAACTAGTTTATTATGATGACGAGAAAATTAGATTTTTTAATTATTGGTGCAATGAAGTCTGGTACGACGACATTGCATGATTATTTAAGTACGCATCCAGGTGTATGTTTGGCTTCTCCAAAAGAGCCACAATATTTTAGTCGAGATAATGTATTTGCAAAAGGTGAATTATGGTATAGCACTTTATTTTCAGCTGCAAAGATAGGACAATTATGGGGGGAATCCTCTACTTGTTATTCACGATCACCAAAATATAAAGATGCAGCTAAAAGAATTTATGACTATTCACCTAAGGCAAAAATTATTTATATAATGCGGCACCCTGTTGATCGGGCGTATTCACATTATGGACATTTAGTCTTAAATGATGGAAAACAATTTAATTCATTTGAAGACGCGATTGAGCAGGAAGAAGAGATTATATCTGCAAGTAAATATATGTTTCAGATTCAGCAGTATATGAATTTTTATTCAAAAGAACAGTTATTATTAATTGATTTTGACGAATTTGTGAATTCACCACAAAAAATACTCATGCAAGTTCAAATATTCCTTGGGCTTGATTTAGCAGAACTATACAATGTGAAAAAGATATCTAACGATGCGGGTAGTTCAAAAATAAGGCGTAATACCATTAAGAATATCAGGTTAATAAGGAATTTACCGCTAATAAAATTCCTCATTGATCGTGTTTTAACTAAAGAAAAAAGGGAAGATATTCTTAATTTTATAACAAAAAATATATTAAATTCTAAAATAATTAATTTTCAGAAAGAAAAATTAAAATCTGAGCTGGGAGCTATGAGTATTGAAACTCGCAGTCGCTTATTAGTTGAATTGCATTCAGACACAGAGTTGTTATTCAAATTTTGGGGGCGAACAATACCCGCTTGGTTTAAATAAATTTTATAGTTTTTATTGGAGAATAAAATGTCAGAGATAGAATTGATTAACCCGATTGATAAAGTAAAATTTAAAGACAATCTTATTGACTTATCGCCTTTTCCTTATTTCTGTATTGACAATTTCTTGGATGAAGATTTCGCCAATGAAATTTATGAGGCATTTCCGTCCTTTCAAGAGTCACAAAAAGTTGGGCGTGAGTTTAATGCGGTTAACGAAAAAAAGAAAATACAAATTACAGACTCCACTAAGTTTCCTCCAGCAATACTAAAATTACATAAACTCTTAGCGTCTAAAGAATTTTTAGAGATGATGAGTGATCTAATGGGAATACCAAATCTAGTGGCAGATCCAAAGCTAATTGGCGGTGGCATTCATGAAACTAGTAGTGGCGGTCGCTTGGATGTGCATGTTGACTTTAATTATTTAAAAGATAGAAAGCTGTATAGGCGTTTAAATATCCTAATTTATTTTAATAAAGATTGGAAAGAAGAGTATGGGGGGGACTTAGATATTTGGGATAAAGATGTAAAGAATTGTTGCGGTTCTTTTGCCCCTGTTTTTAATAGAGCCTGTGGATTCGCAACCAGTGAGGTAAGTTATCATGGAGTGATGCCTGTTAACTGCCCGGATGGCGAAATGCGGAAATCATTTGCAACCTATTTCTATACAGCCGAAGCACCAGAAAATGGTGTTTCTGATTATCATTCAACGATATTTAAAGCACGGCCAAAAGAATGGTTTAGAGAGGGGCTTTTGATGCCTGCTGAAGGTGTAATTAGAAAAACTAGAAGTCAATATAAAGCTATTAAACATAAAATAAAAGAATTAACCAGCTAGTTTTTTGAGCTGAAGTATTTTAACCATTTCTCATCAGTTGGATATTTATATGAATCACGAATGTGGAGTTATTACCTTAGCGGTAGAAAAGGATTATAAAAAAGCTATTGCTCTAGCATTAACATTAAAAGAGCATAGTCCATCTTTACCGATTTCTATTGTTTGTTCTAATAAGTTAACAAACTTTGTTTCTCCTTATTTTGATAAAGTGATTATTGAAAGGTCAGACTTGAAAGGTTTTGAGCATAAGCTTTATTTGGATGAGTATTCGCCTTATATTAATACTTTTTTTTTTGATGCGGATATTTTAATTATTAAAGATATTCTTCCTATCATTAACCTTTGGTCCGGATCAGACTATGCCGTTAGAGGCTACATTATTACAAAGGAGAAAGGGAAGAAAATTAGTAATTTTGGCTTGGATAGAATTAATGCTTTACAGTTAATAGATAAAAAAGAGTTTTCAGTTATTGATGGAGCAGGACATGCGTATTTTGAAAAGCCTGCTTGTAAGGTTTTGTTTAATACGGCTAGAGAAATTCTAAAAGAGTATCCTAAATATAAAGCGAATAGCTTTGCTGATGAGGATGCGGTTGGAATTGCTATGACAAAGTTAGATATAAAACCTAAAGATAATAATGCATTTCTTGGTAGCCCGTGGTGCGCACAAAAGGGGAGCTTTAAGATTGATACGAATAAGGGAATTTGCACCTACGTAGATAAGCAGGTTGGTATAATTGACCCCTATGTAGTACATTTTCCTCGCTTTGTTTATCCTTATATTTATACAGTAGAGCTTAAAAAAATATTTAAAAAAAATAATGTACGAATAGGGGGGCTATATTCAAATATGCTAGTTGAAATTTTTACAGGTCGTGTGTTATGGCGATTATCCAGATTAAAAAAACGCTTATTTTAGGATGCATAAAATGCATGTGAATACTATTGATGGGCTACGAGCTATTGCAATTATTTCTGTTCTATTAGTTCACGCAGGAATGCCTGGCTTTAGTTTGGGTTGGCTAGGAGTAGATTTATTTTTTGTTTTGAGTGGTTTTCTTATTACTTCATTATTAATTAATGAAAAGAGAACTAAGGGACATATAAATATATATAAGTTTATGGGGAGACGAATTCTACGATTGTTTCCTGCTTATTATTTTTATATTAGCTTGATTACGCTAGCGATATATCTGGATTTTGGCGAGTTAAGGGCAGTTGGACCGTGGGAACCTAGTGTTATTATGGCTTCTTTGTGGGGATATTTTAATAATTTTATTCCTCGAGGAGGTTTTTGGGAATACGATACATTATTAATACATTTATGGTCGCTTTCTTTAGAGGAACAATATTATTTAATATGGCCACTGCTGTTAATAGGTATTTTAAAAATAAGAAATTTTTTGATTCTTCCTACGTTGGTTATGTTGATTTTATTAATATTACGATATTGTGGGTTGGATCTTGATTATGATGATAAGCTTCATACTCGAGGTATTGCCTTATTTTTTGGTTCGTATATGGCATTACTCTGCTTACAATTTAAAAGTTTAATAGTTTTTTTTGAAAAATATCAGAATTTGATTTTCGTTCTAGTAATGTTTTTTTTACTTGTAGCTTCATTATGTAAATTCTTGGGAGTTATGGATAATAACATGCTCAGGCGTACACCTATAATATTTTTAGATATTGTTTTTTCTTTAATGATTGCAAGTCTTTGGTATGGCAATAGTAGTTTTTTATCTAGACTACTGTCTGTTTCACCGCTAGTTTACATAGGGAAGGTCTCGTATGGGATTTATCTTTATCATATGTTTTGCCATTTTATAGTATGGGATATTTGGTATTTTGAAGTCGCCTTATTGCCTAATTATATCAATTATTTAATACGATTGATTATCTATATATCAATGAGTGTGGGGATAGCTGCTTTGAGTTATCGATTTCTTGAACTACCTTTTTTACGATTTAAAAATCAATGTAGATGATTTTAGCTGAGGAAATAATTGGATGAATAGTCTTATAGAAAGACAAATAGAGCACTTGAACGCATATGCTACTAATGATATTTTAATTAATGATGATAGTTTTACTTTGCGTGATAAATTACGTCCTTACTATAGACGGGCATTCAAGGGTGTATATGATTTTCAAAAACCTGATGTAAAGCTACCAGGTTTTTTAATTGTAGGCTGTCAGAAATGTGGAACAAGTTCTTTACACCATTACCTTAGTAATCACCCCTCCGTGTGGAGCCCAGGCAAGAAAGAGCTGCATTTTTTTGATTACTATGATGACCTTGGCTTATCGTATTATAAAAATTTTTTTAAAAATCAGCCAAGTAATATTGGTGATTTATTAGTGGGTGAGGCAACGCCAGAATATATTTTTCACCCGTATGCTGCAGAACGAATTAAGCAGGCTCTTCCAAAAGCTAAGGCGGTAGTATTACTTAGAAACCCAATAGAGCGTGCATTTTCAGCATGGCGAATGGGTATACGTCAAGGCTGGGAAACATTAAGTTTTGAGGATGCTATTGCATCTGAAGCTGAACGAATAATCCCTGACCTTAATAAAATGGCAATCAGCGAGCATTATTATGGCTATGAATGGAATCATCATTCTTATTTATTGAGGGGGCATTATGCTGAGCAAATAGATAATTGGCTGTTACATTTTAAACGAGAAGATCTTTTAATTGTCTCTGCAGAGCAGTTTTTTACGAATACAAAAGTTGAATTTAAAAAAGTATGTGATTTTTTAGAGCTTGATGAGTGGTATCCTGATGAGTTTCAAAATATGTTTGTTGGTGTAAGTAATGATTTAGATTTTAAAACTAAAACTATGCTTGAAAGGTATTATTTACCATTTAATAAGCAATTATTTGAGTTTTTAGGTGAGGAGTATGACTGGTAATTTATTAAATCAGAATTTCTTAGGTTTGGGATTTAAAAATAAGTTAAAAAAAATAGCCCCAGTTAGGTTTAATGGTCTCGTATCTGAAAAAGAGAAAAGGCAAGTTTTTATTTCATTTTCTCCTCAGCGTTCAGGGCAGCACCTGATTTTGCGCTGGTTATGTGAGAATTTAGAGACTATTGTGCATTATAATCATTGTTGCTTTCAAAGAAGAAATATTTTTTTTAATCTGACTCCTAAAAATGGAAAGCGTATTATTTATAATTCAGGCCGAATTTACGAGAATGGTTGGCCAGGTATTGATGGTATGGATAATAAGGTGTTAAATCAATTTGAACTTTCAAAATTTATTTATTCTCTTGAGGATGAACCATTAAGTAACCCTCTGGTTCGTCGAGTTATAAAAAATGAAAAAAATATTAGTCCATTAATAATCTTAAGAGATCCTTTTAATTGGCTGGCTAGTCTCATTATGAAGGATGGGGAGTCGATTGATAACCTTCTAAGAAAAAAAGAGTCATATATTCAATGTCTTGAGCAAGCACTTGGTGTGGTTGATTATTTAGGTGCCGATACATGTTCAATTAACTATAATCAATTTATTGTTGATTTCAACTATAGACAAAACATATGTTTAAAACTAGGGGTTGTATGCTTAGAGAAAGCTGAGAATTCATTGGCAGAAATTCCAAATTTTGGGCGAGGAAGTAGCTTTTCTGGGGTTAATAAAGATGAACAACTCCTGGACTCTGTATGTACGCGCTGGGTGGGGATGCAATCAAATGTTATCTATAGGCGACTTTTGGATGATGAAAAGTTACTTTCTCTTACAGATCAATTTTTTGGAGATTTATCTTATTATTATGAAATAAAAAATAAATTAAATTTTTAATTAAGTTGAGTGATAAAAGTATATATATGTTTAAAAATGACGAAAGTATTTTATGGGTACATTTCATTAGAGTTATAGCAACTTTTTTCGTGATTATGGTTCATACTTGTTCGTCAACAATAAATGGATATAATGACTTACCAATTGCAGATTGGTGGATTGGTAATGTTTACGCATCAACTGTTAGGCCATGTGTCCCTTTATTTTTTCTTTTAACAGGATATTTATTGCTCAATAAAGACGAGTCAATAAAGAAATTTTTTATCAAGCGTACAAGTAAAGTTATTTTTCCTTTATTTGTATGGTCGTTATTATATATTTTATGGCATGTTTTTTATTCTAATAAACTTTTGGAATTGGATAGTTTGGTTGTTTTTTTTCTAGCGCCGGCGCATTTTCATTTGTGGTTTTTGTATGCAATTATTGGCCTTTATTTGTATATGCCAATTTTAAGAGTTTTTGTTAAAAATGCATCACAAGATCTTATGTATTATTTTGTTATTTTATGGTTCATTGCAGTAGCTGTCATTCCTTTTTTTGAAAAGCTAGTATTAACACCAAGTAAAATTGACTTAAAAATGATTTCTGGTTTTGTGGGTTATTTAGTTCTTGGATATCTAATTGGAAAGTATAAAGTTAATCGGAAATATTTCATATTGGCTGTGTTTGTTGCAATAACTATGATAATAATTACTGTTATGGGAACATACCTATTAACAATAAGGGGCGGAGGAGAATTAAATAAATATTTTTTTGGATATTTGACTCCGAATGTAATTTTTATGTCGGTATCATTTTTTGTTATTCTAAAGTATCTATCTGATAGGCATATACTAATAAATAATAATAAAATTAACTTTATTATACAAAAAATGAGTTCAGCAAGTTTCGGTATCTATCTTATTCATATTATGGTATTGGATGTTTTATATAATGGAGCATTAGGGTTTAGTTTAAAGCCTGAATTTTTTTCAGTTATTTTTTCAATTCCATTAACTGCGATAAGTATTTATTTTCTATCATTTTTTATGGTACTTTTGCTTAAAAGAATACCGTGGGTATGTAAAATCGTTCCATAGGGAGGGGGCTTTTAATGAATATTAAGCAAACAACGCAGTTATCAACAAATGATTTTTCTAATCAAGGTAAGCGTATAACTGTAGGAATATGTAATCCTGGATATGGTTATGAACGTGTAAGTTATTCATTAAATTTGATGGACTTTAACTTTAAGCGTTTATATACGGTACCTCTCTATCGTGTATTCAGATCTGATTCACAATTTTATAAATATACGCCAGTTGTATTCGATTTTGGAGTTAATTTACTTCATACATGGAATTCATTGCCTATTTCAATACACCCTTTTGTTGTTTCTTTCGAATGTGAACTGCCAAGGTATTTAGGCTGTGTTTTTCCATGGCAAATGAAATTTGGGAAAAAAGTTTTAAGATCAAAACGTTGTCGTGGAATTCTTGCCTTATCCGAAGCCGCTAAAAATAAGTTTACTTTAGATTGTGAGCAAGATAATGATGTTGATCTAATAAAAAAGCTTGTTGTTTTTCGTGGCGGAGTTGATTTACCCATAACTCATAAAAATACCTACTCAGTATCAGGTCCATTGAAATTACTGTTTGTGGGTACGGATGCAGTAAGAAAAGGAATCGTTCCATTATATAATGCTTGTCAAAACCTAATTCAACAAGGTGTGGATATTAGCTTGACGTTTATTGGCGGGTTTAATGAGCGATGTTATGTTTATGGCGAGCATATGCCGGATATTAAAAAACTAGATGACCAACTTAAATCCTCTGAATGGGTTGACTATCAAGGTAAAGTACCTGTTATGGAGGTTTTAACACAAATGAAAGTGCACGATATTTTAGCTTTTCCTACCTTTGATGAAAGTCTTGGGTGGGTTCCTATTGAGGCTGGGTTATTGGGTGTACCGACTATTGCTACGGATATTTTTGCGATACCTGAACTGGTAGTTCATAAAGAAACAGGGTATTTAATTTCAATCAGTAAACGAACTGATAGGCGATTTATTGGTTTGGGCACGGTAGGTAATGAACAGCGTCAACATTTGGATGACACTGAAAAAGCGATTGAAAGTGAGTTAGTCACGGCTATTAATTATCTATACGAAAATAGAAAAATAATTGAGAAATGGGGTAGAGCTTCAAGAAGTAAACTTGAAAAAATGTATAGTCCCAAGGTTGCACAACCTCAATTATCTAAGATATATAAGACTTCTCTTAAATAATATTTATTCTGCGGGATGAAATAATTTGGAATATAAATGCATTATCAATTAGCTGTTATCATTATTAATTATAAAACGCCTCATATGGTAATTGACTGCCTTGAGTCTTTATTACCTCAACTGCTGGATATTAATGCGAAAGTTGTGGTGGTGGATAATTGTTCTAAAGATGATTCCATAAAGATTATTCAGCAATGGGTTGATAGGCAATCTACTGGTTATCTAGTTAATCTGATTGCTTCACCTGAGAATACTGGCTTTTCTGGGGGGAATAATATGGGGGTTAAATCAGTAGCTGCTGATTTATATTTATTATTAAATAGTGATACCATAGTCAGAGAAATAGCTGTCTCTATATTGCTTGAGGCCGCTATCCTTAATAAGGAGGTAGGATTAATTAGTCCAAGACTAGAATGGCTAGATTCTACTCCACAAGAAAGTTGTTTTCGTTTTCATAGTCCAGTGAGTCAAATGATAGGAGCGGCTAAAACAGGATTGATAACTAAGTTGTTGAGAAAATTCAATGTTCCCTTTGAGGTATCGAATATCCCTGGTTATTATGACTGGACAAGTTTTGCTTGTGTTTTAGTGCGTGCAGAAGTCTTTGACAATATAGGTCTAATGGATAGCGGTTATTTTATGTATTTTGAAGATGTTGCTTTTGCATATAATGCAAAAAAAGCAGGCTGGAAAGTCTTGAATGTACCTGATGCGCATGTTGTGCATTTGCGTGGAGGAAGTTCTCCGCTTAAGTCACAAGCTAAACAACGTAAGCGTTTACCTCGCTATTATTATGAATCCAGAACACGTTTTTTTTATCAAGCTTATGGTCCTTGGGGTTTATTAATGGCAAATATATTTTGGACAATAGGTTATGGAATATCATTGATGCGTTCATTGTTTTCATCATCTTTTCGTTCGAATATATCAGAGTATCAAAAAACAGATATTTGGATTAATTGCTTTAATCCACTTCGACCTTATGTTCACCCAGATAATTATGATTAAGACATAGTTCCCTACCTGATGAGGACTATAATTTAAATAAACCGTACTGGAGATTTACTAAAGTGTTTTGTAAAAAAACTAATAAATTAAGAGGCTGGAGAGTAATTTTATTATTTATATTATTAGTATCACTTGTTAGTGGCTCACTTGTATTGGGGTTTTATTCTAATAAACTGAAAATAAACCCAATGTACTCCCTTATGTTTAAGGTGGAACGTAAGCTAGGAAAGTTGTTTGGTGAGCAAAGTCTCACTGAAAAACTTGTGAAATCAATAAAAACTACGTTTGTTGAGTTACAAGGGCGTGTTTTTGAGATACCGAATAATGACTATGCTAATGGTGGAGCTTTAACTGAGTGGGGAGAAGATTTAGTCGTTATGACTTATTCGGGTAATATTTATTTTTTGGATGAAATAACGGGGTTGATGAAAACAAAAATCGTTCCTCCTAATAATGGTTTGCAAGATTATATTCAGATAGCTAAGTCTGAAAAGTATTCAAAATTTTTACATAAATTTGATAAGTTCAGATTTAATGATATTCAATATATAAATACTAATACAGTGCATGGTATTTCAATATCTTATACTTTTTTTGACCTGACGCATGAGTGTTATACAAATAGAGTTTCTTGGCTTGCTATCGATAGAGATATTAAGTCAATTCAAGAAGTTGTAGCATCACCTCTGGATTGGGACATCATTTTTGATTCAATGCCGTGTATTAAACTCAATCCGAACTGGACAGCTCTTGATGGCATGATGGCTGGTGGCAGGGTTGCTTTTTCTGCACCCAATACTCTTTTTTTAGGTAGTGGTGATTATCACTTAGATGGCATACATACTTTAGATGTTGGAATTCAATCTAATGATACATCTTATGGAAAAGTTATTGCTATTGATCTCTTAACAAGAGAAAGTAAGATAGTTTCCAAAGGGCATCGAAACCTTCAGGGCCTAACTTTTGATAAGAAAGGTCGGTTATGGGCTACAGAGCATGGTGTGCGTGGGGGCGATGAGCTTAATTTGATTAAACAAGATAGTAATTATGGATGGCCATTAGAATCGCTTGGTACGCTTTATAGTGGTCAGCCAATTCCTAATCAAAAATACTATGGTAGACATCAACTTAATATGCCCCCGGTTTTTGCTTGGTTGCCATCAGCTGGAATTTCAAGCTTAACAAGTATTTCGGGGATTGATGAGTCATGGGATGGTGATTTACTTGCTGGGTCTTTATCATCAGCAGAGTTTGGGCAGAGTTTATTTCATATTAGGGTTAGAGATGAGAGAGTAGTTTTTGTTGAGCGAATTAAGCTAAATAAACGGATAAGGTATGTTACTCAGTATGGGCATAAAAAAATTGCTGTATGGCTTGATGGTAATGAGCTTGTTATTTTTGATGTACTAAGATACAGAGACCCTTTAGTTAAACTTAAAGAGACATTAGATGTGAAATATGGTGCTGTACAAACAAAAAGAATTTTGGGTGTTCTTAGGTCATGTAATGAATGTCATTCATTTGATCAATTTAATCATAAGGGAGCGCCTTCGCTTAATGCTGTTGTTGGTAGAAAAATTGCGGCTACTTCCTTTGCTAATTATTCAAGTAGCTTGCAGTCCCTTTCTGGGAGTTGGAGCAAGAAAAAACTTCATTTGTTTTTAAAAAACCCTGATAAATTTGCACCAGGTACAATGATGCCTAAAACTGGGCTAGATAATGATGAATTATTAAATTTAGTTGTTGATGCATTGAGTAATATTAATACTGTAGATCAGAAGTCTCTGTCGTATAACTAAATACTTATTATGAAAAAGAAACCTGACTTTATTATTATCGGTGCTATGAAGTCTGCTACGAGTACCTTGCATGAGCAATTATCTTTGCAGGAAGGTATCTTTATGACAAACCCCAAAGAGCCTAATTACTTTAGTGATGATGATCAATATGCGAAAGGGCCTGATTGGTATGAGACATTATTCTCAGAGGCCGAGGATGTTGACTTGTGTGGGGAATCTAGTACACATTATACAAAATTACCGGATTATCCTTTAACAGTAGGGCGCATGGTTAAGCGACTTCAATCGCCAAAATTAATTTATGTGTTACGCCACCCTGTTGACCGATTAGTGTCGCATTATATGCATCAATGGTCTCAAAATATTATGCGCTGTGATATTAATGAAGCGATTGATCAATATGAGGAGTTAACAGCTTATAGTTGTTATGCTAAACAATTCGCGCCGTATATTAAGCAGTTTGGTTGTGAAAATATTCTATTAGTTTGTAATGAAGCCATTAGAGATAGCCCGCAAATTCAATTACAACGTGTGGCTGATTTTATTGGTTATAAAGGCGTTGTTACTTGGAAAAATGATTTAGCTTCTCAGAATGTATCTGGTGAGCGTATTAGAGCTTTTAATGGGTATAAGTGGCTAGTTGATTCTAAAATGATGACTATTTTAAGACGTGCTTTAGTGCCGCAATGGATTAGAAATAGAGTTAAGCGACAGTTAACCATGCAAAAACGGCCTGAAATTGATGCGACTCATCTTGAGAAATTAATTACACTATTTAATGCCGATTTAGCTTCCTTAGGGGGGGAGGTGGGTATAGCTTTGTCATGTGATAACTATAAGCAAGTTGTAACTCACCAAGATTTAAACTGGGTACCAAAGTCTAGGAGTAAATAATGGTTTCTATTGAGATCAATATAGCAGTAAAAGAAATGTGTATTACCAAATGATTGGTGCTGTAGTTATTGGCCGAAATGAAGGTCAACGTTTAATCTCTTGTTTAGAGTCCTTGGTTAAGCATATTGATCATATTGTTTATGTTGATTCAGGTTCAACGGATGATAGTTTGCTTGAGTCTAAACATAGATATGTTGAGTGTTTGTCACTTGATTTGAGCTCTCCTTTCACGGCAGCTAGGGCGCGTAATGAAGGCGCTAATTATTTAATTACGAAGTACCCAGAGTTACAGTTTATTCAATTTATTGATGGGGATTGTGAGGTTCAGCCTGATTGGATAAGTAAAGCGAAGTTTTTTTTAGAGAACAATGTTGCATATGCAGTAGTCTGTGGTCGTCGTCGTGAGCGCTATCCTAATAACTCTATGTATAACCAATTATGTGATATTGAATGGAATACGCCGGTAGGCGATGCCCTCGCTTGTGGTGGGGATGCTTTGATACGTATAGATGCATTCAAGCAGGTGAATGGTTATCGAGATAATTTGATTGCCGGTGAGGAGCCTGAGATGTGTTTTAGGTTGAGGTCTGGTGGCTGGGAAATATATAGGTTAGATGCAGAAATGACTTTGCATGATGCAGCAATAACACACTTTTCTCAGTGGTGGAATCGCGCTAAACGAGCTGGGTATGCTTATGCTGGTGGGTATGATTTACATGGGAAATCGGCTGAAAAATTTAAGCGTAAGCAAGTTTTTAGTATTATTATTTGGACTTTTATTATCCCTGTCATAATTACCTTATTGTCTTTTCAAAATTATTTCTTATTATGCCTGTTTGTGGTTTTTCCATTGCAGGTTTTGAGGTTGATGTTTAAGGAAAAGTCTCGATTAAGTTCGTACAAACTTGCTTTTTTTTATGCTTTATCAAATGTTGTTGGCAAGTTCCCGCAACTTTTAGGGGTAATGAAGTTTATTGCGAATAAGACTAGTGGGCGTAAGGCTACTTTAATTGAATATAAGTAAAATTTAGATAAATGAGGTTAGGTTTATGTCGTATCTATTAGTGTCCCCCTGTCGCAACGAAGCAGATTATATGCGATTAACGCTGGATAGTGTTGTTGCACAAACGGTACCGCCTGATTTATGGGTCATCGTTGATGATGGTTCTACGGACGAAACGCCGGCTATTTTAAGTGACTATGCGAGTCGATATCCTTTTATTCAAATTATTACGCGCGAAAATCGCGGACACCGTAGTGTTGGGCCGGGAGTGATTGAGGCGTTTTATCATGGTTATGATCAGGTTGATGTCAGTCAGTTTGACTATGTCTGTAAATTTGATTTGGATTTAGATTTGCCGTCGC
>Ga0209494_1000384_pt1 | contig 19177 bp, 22 predicted proteins | sample EN1Hudseemescosm_FD_184628 | JGI IMG/M metagenome (GOLD analysis project Ga0209494, IMG submission 184628) | Methane-oxidizing microbial communities from mesocosms in the Hudson Canyon - EN1B Hudson Canyon (SPAdes) (version 2) | ecosystem: Environmental > Aquatic > Marine > Cold seeps | place... | reverse complement strand
TGTTTCTTTGACTTTCAAGAAGTCATCTGGTTCATTTAAACGGACTTCCAACATAATCTCTGGCGTCCATTCCACGATATCATTATTTTCTAATTCCACCTTTGCTCACCGTTTCCTTTATTCTTATTATTTCATCATCACCTAACATAGGTAATACTGCTTTTGCCTTCTCTTCAGAATATTTATAGTATTCCATTATAGCAGTTATTACATCTGAATTATCAGGTTTAGCCCATTTAGAAAACCTTTTACGCTTTCTAATTGTATTTATAAGGAAATCGAATTGTAAACGAGAGTCGATATGGTGGTTGATATTCATCTCATTCGCTAACATAACAGTATCTTCAAAGTATGATAATGACCTATTGATAACAAAAGGTTCATATACCTTCTCTGTTACATCATCAATCATTATATCTTTCTTAGTAAAGTTGATTGAGTTTACATAGTCAAAGAGTTTCATTTAAACTCAACCGTACTCATTACTTCAGTAAGACAAGCAACCATATTCAACTCTTTATCAGCAACCCAAGCATCTTTGAATTGATACTCAGCTAAGATAAGAATAGCAGCTGGTATAGTTTGAGGTTTAACATACTCTGTCATTGTATTATATAACTTACGGATGATTACAGGTGTGTCTTGATCTATATTATTAACAACCCATTTACGCATCTGTGAGAAGTCTTTTGCTTTAAGATACTTCATTAGATCTGAGATATTCACATCACCAACTTCAGTTAAGATACCCGCATCAATAGTGTCAGACCCAGAGATAGCATACTTTTGTAGTTCATTTAAAGTTCTACGAAAATCAGGGAAGAACTTTTGTGTTACAGAAATTAAAGCCTTCTCATCATATGTTACTGATTCATCAGCTAAGATATCTTTAATCCTATTAAAGAATCCAGAGGCAATTGCTGGTTTCTGACTCTTAGGAATAGTAAAGTCAATATTAGAACATCTTGAATGGATAGGTTCAATGATTCTGTTCTTGAAGTTACCTGTTAAGATAAACCTACAATTATCAGAGAACTCTTCTATATAGAAACGAAGTGCAGGTTGTACTGATTGTGGATTAAGATAATCAGCCTCATCAAGGATAACAACTTTATGTCCACCTGCAAGGGATACAGAAGATGCGAATTGCCTAATTTTACCTCTTAAATCATCAATCCTACGCCCTTCATCAGATCCATTAATTACAATGTAATCAAGACCCATTTCTTCACAAAGTGCTTTAGCTACTGTAGTTTTACCAACACCAGCAGAACCAGTGAACAACATATTAGGAAGTTCACCTGTTTTGACGATATTAGTAAATACAGATTTTAATGATTCAGGTAGAATTGTATCACTTATCTTCTGTGGTCTGTATTTCTCACACCACAGAAATTCATTATCATTACTCATTATATATTCACCTATTGTTTAATTATATAGTATTATACTACAACTGCTGTCGATTGTCAAGTGTTATTTCGTAACAATCTTTGCAATTATTTCTTCAAACTCTTCTACCTTTTCAGTTCTATTAGGCCAGTAAATGTAATCCTTCTCAGGGTTTGCTTTTAAGTTGCTTAGTAACGGAAGAATAGCATTATATAAAGCATTCAACTTTTCTTCCGTTTCATGAGCAGCATCACCAGAGGTTTTGACAGATGACTTGAGTTCCCTTACAGAGTCAAGTTCATCTTCATTTACCGCAGTAAAGCCAAAATCAAACATTACGGAGCGGCAGGTGCTACTGGTGCTTCACCTTCAGGTGGTTGCTGTGGTGTGTTCGCTTGTAAGAAATTCGCTAGTTGTCCACGAAGTGCTCCTACTTCTGCTAGTTCAGGTCCTTTAAATGCTCCTCTTTCAGAACAAATGTCAATTACTTTTACAGCACCTGCGATCTCATTCAAGCTTAATTGAACTGGTGGTGTTTCTGGTGTTTTTGTTGTTGCTACTGTTTCTTCAGCCATTTTATTTCCTATTTGTTAAATGTAGATGATTTCTCAAGGGCAACCCAATATTTAGATTCTGTATTCTTAATCGCGAACTCGCCAATTAGTTTACTTGAAATCCGAACATCTAGGTCTCCAGAGATGAATTTAAAATTAGAGATCTGAAATACAAATCTAAAATCCTTTTCTGGACATTTACTTGGACTAACTCTAATTGAATACGAGTTAGACGTTTTATCCTCAATATCTTTGACAGATAAAACTAATTCCCCATTATCTGGTGTAACAACAAGTGTATCCGAACGAAATGTTGACGCTGCACGTTTGATATTATTTATATCCACTTCCCCTAACTCAAACTCTAATTCACATTCAGGCATATCAATAGGCTTGGATGGTGATACTAGAATCTCAGGTTTAGAAAAGAAATACTTAATAGATTGTGTTTTGTCTTCACTTCTAATAATGACTGACTTATTCCCATTCTCATATAAGAACTCAGGGTTGTCAATCATATCAATAGCATTTAAGAACTCATTGAGATCATAAATGCCAAAGTCTGCAGGAAATGTAGTATCAACTGTACTAGAAGCCATGATGTTCTTAGCTCCTGATACCGTTTCTAACACATTACCTTGTTTGATTACGATATTTGGATTAATCGTAGCATAGTTATTTAATACATTCAATGTACTTTCAGTTAATTTCATTACAAATCCTCACGTTATTATTTATGTTTACTTCCCACTATTATACACTATTTATACGGTAAAGTCAAATGATTTTTGAGAAATTACCAGTCTTCTTAAACTCCATCTTACTTCTAAACTTGTTTTCTAATATCTCTCCTTTATGACTAATAACAAACAGATTACAATCAGACATTGTAATAAGAATCTTAATAAGGTTTTCAATACCATCTGGATCTAATGATGAATCAAACGTTTCATCTAATATCAAAAGATTAGTAGACATTGAGTTCTTTACTCTAGCTACTTCACGCCATGTAAACAATATAGCTAAATCTATCTTCATCTTCTCACCTTCAGAAAATGAATCATACGAAAAAATATCTCTATGCCTACTCTTAATAGTTTCAGAGAATGCCTCATTTAAGTAAAACGATACATAGAAATCCATTATTTGTAAATAATGGTTGATCATTTGGTTAATCATTGGTAGGTATTGTTTAATGATCTGTGTCTTAATACCAGTATCCTTTAACACTTCATATATTACTGAGTTATAGTTATTCTTCTCACCAAGATCTACACGATTCTTCATACATATCTGGAGTGAATCATTTAATATATTAAGTTCTTTATTAGCCCTAGATAAAGATACATCAGATGTGTCATTACCATCTGTGTTCTGTAAATCAAATATATCAGAGATTAATGTATCTTTAGCTGATCTATATGATTCTAATATACCATTATTTAGATTCACTTTAGCATGTCTATCATGTAACTTCTGTAGCTCAGACTCAACTCCTATATATTTTTCATTTGAATCCATCAGTGCTACCTTACATTGTGTAAGACCTTCTTGTAACTCTACAGCCTTAGCCTTAGATATGGATAACTGTGTCTCTTTGAATATAGTATCTATGTCTTGTTTACAAGTAGGGCAATCATCATGTTCTTCATAGAATTTAGACTCTTTAACAACACGCTTAATACCGTTCTGTATGCCAACATCATACTTTCTAAGCTCATCGTTTTCTTGCCCAATAGTACTTAATTGTTTTGATAGGTCTATTATACTACAATCCAGTCCATTTGTCAAGTTTTTATTTTCAGATTCAAGTGTTGTGATCTTTGAATTAAGTAATTCCACCTCTTTAGACTTCTTATGTATATGTGAATCATTTAGAACTTGAATTTCACGGATATGCCTTTTTTGCATATCTATTGATGTAGTAGTGGTGGAGATAGTAATATCAACATCTTTTAGTTCTTCTTTGATTTTAGATATATCAGCTTTAAGTAAGTTATTCATTACACCGAATACCTGTATATCTAACACATCTTCTATAACATCTCTACGTGATGACGTATTAAGTTGCATAAAAGGTACAAATGATGAAGCACCTAATACTACTATTTGATGAAATGATTTATGATTGAGTTTTAATATATTTTGTTCTAAATAGGATTGATAATCCCTAACAGTAGATGATTGATCTACCATATTATTATCTATGTATATCTCAAACTTATTAGGTTTTAATCCTCTTACTATAATATAACTATGTGATCCTATAGAAAACTCAACAGATACCTCACATGCCTTTTGGTTAATAGTATTAATTAACTGTGCTTTCTTAATAGATCTATGCGGTTTACCAAATAGTGCAAACGATAAGGCATCAATCATTGTTGATTTACCTGATCCATTATGACCTACTATTAATGTAGATGGAGATCTATCAAGTTGTACTGTAGTTGTATCATTACCAGTAGATAGGAAATTAGTCCATTTCAATGTATGGAATGTTATCATATTATTGTATCTCCAATGATTGAGCATTAGTGTATAGTTTATGTACTATATTCTTAACTCTTTCTTTATCTAATTGTGTATCTAAGGCATCTATATATGAGTTTAGTAAATCCCCTGTATCTGTTATATTAGAAGCTATTGTTGTATTCTCTATATCAGATACAAAGATTTCTGATATTTTAAGATCATGCACACCTATATCTGTTATCTTATCAATAAAGACATCGAATAGAAAAGGGTCTGTTTTGTTCTTAACAAACACCTTAATAAACTTATTCTTATAACTGACGACTGAGTGGGTAGTATAATCTGTTACTTCATCATCATAGTAAATGATTTCAAACATCCGAATTGGATTTAATACCTTCTCAATTACTCTAGTTTCTGTATCAAGTACATGGAAATACTTCTTATCATTATGATCATTCCATGTGAACTCTACTTGTGAACCAAGATAACGTATATTACCTTGCTCAGATGCTATATGGAAATGACCCGATAATACTTGATCAAACTTACTTAAAGCCTTAGGTGCTAAGAATCCATGATGCTGATGCATAATACCACGTGATACTTCAAACCCTTGTAATTCTAAATGAGCCCCAAGAATAGGAGCAGATGTTGTAGAGATAAAGTCTTTAACTTTTTGTTGATTCTCAGAAGTAATCCACGGAATAAGAGCTACAGATAAACCATCATAATCAATTTCAACAGGATCCATGTGTATCTTTACATTATTAGTATAATACCCTAATAGTTCTTTAAGAGCACAAAGATTATTAGTATTTTTATGATATACATCATGGTTACCTGGTATGATGTTCATATACATATTCCTTTCAACCAACGGTTTTAGGAACATATTTCTATTCTCATTAAGAGCTTTAAAGTTTACATTCTTTCTTGACTCATAGTAATCACCAAGATGTAGTACCTGAGAGATGTTGTGTTTGTCACAGTAAGGGAAGAAGACTTCTTCATAAAATCGACGCTGATACTCTATAAATATTCCCGAGGAATTACGAGCACCAGCGTGTGTATCATTCAATATAGCTACTTTCATTATATACCTAGTCTTTTATATAAAATTGTTCTAAACCTTTTAACCTTTTAAAGTTGTGGCGTATTTTCTTTATGGCTGTTTTCTTTGCACGATCAATTGTTGATATTTTATCTTTAAGATGTTCAATAGTATCATTAACAGATACATACTCAGTGGGACGATTTATACCTGCTTCTCCATAATGTAAAAAGTTCTCATGATCTGCTTTTAATGTAAATTCATTCTTAATATCAACTTGTTTGTTTTCCTTTTGTATCCTACGCACAAAAGCATAGAAACATATCTGGGTAAAGTAAGAAAACGCATTAGGTAAACCCGTTCGTGTAGTATAGTCATATCTGTAGTTATTAATTGCCCTTAAACAATTCTCTACAGCATCCATAACCATTTCATCACGATAAGTATATCTTGCAAAATTAGATCTATTAGACAGTTTATTAGCAATAGCCATAAAGGAAGTTGCAATATAATCTGTTACAATAGGTACAGGTAGGGAGTTTTCTTTAGCATCGTTACATTCATTAACATAATCGACTACTGCTTGTGAAAATTCTTTATTGTTTAAATAATGATTTGGTTGTTTTTGTTCAGTAGTCATAACATATCTCTTTTTATTAGTATTATATACATTATACACTAATTTAGTTATAATGTCAAGTAAAAATAAACCTTGACAAATACTTTAAAGTGTGTTATAATATTAATACGCCCTGTCGGAAAGGGGAATACTATATATTAATGCAAAGTAGACGTATTTATATAGTAGTGTGCATCATCATCATCATCAATTACTTCAACTTCCTCTTCCTCTTCAACTTCAGTAGTCAATCGTTCTATCATTTTAATGTATTCGAACTTAAAGTGGGGAGTACATTCAAAGGAACATATAATATGATTCTTATTAATATTTAGTATATGATTATCATCACACATATGAAGGTAGAGAGCCCATTCTGCTGTATTACCAGATCTGATAATCTCAAAGGGGGTTTCAACGTGTAGAGCTCGATCAGTTTCTTCTACTATATAACCTACAAGAGATATACCAGTAGTTAGTTGTATTTGTCTTATATCGGGTAATGCAGTCATATATTAACCTCGTAGATATCGTAATCGAATTGTTCTTTAGAGTATATTTTAATACGTTCACCTGAATGAAGTAAAGTATAATTCTGATGTTTTCTATAATGTAAATCATCAGCTATATCAAATACCTCAGTACCTTGTCCTGTTTCAGACTTCCTAAGTCCTCTACCAATAGACTGGAGAACTTTAATCTGTGATTTAGAAGGTGATGCGAATATAATATTATGTAGATTCTTAATGTTAATACCAGTAGAGAATGTACCTAAAGAAGCTATAATAATAGCATCATTCTCTTTTTCAGTTAGTTGACGTATACGTTCTCTATCATCTGTAGGAGTTGAACCAGATACAAAGAATACTTTTCTATTATCAGCTGATTTCTCTGATATCATCTTATATAATGGTTCTCCATGCTTCTTAACTAGATTGAATAGTACTAATGTATTACCATCTTGATCAAGTGTGAGGTTTTTAATGAAGTTATTACGTTCTTTATTAGATACAATAAAGTCTATTTCTTCTTGATATGTTGCCTTTTTTAGTTCTTTACAGACTATTTCTGGATACTTTAATAAAAGAATGTTAATAGACATTTGAGCTAACGTACCAGAATCCATTAATTCTTTTGTAGTTGTTACTTTATATATAGGTCCGAAATGTCCTTCTAATATAAGTTTATGACAATCAGAATCTTGATCAGGTATAGTACCTGTTGTGCCTATACGAAAGTCAGCATCTCTTAATTTAGACATAATGGATGTTAATGATTTTGCCTTAAACGTATGTGCTTCATCTCCTACAACCATACCATAAGGTTTAAACCAATTACTCGGCATTTTGTAGATAGATTGCCAAGTAGTAATTACTACTCTTTTATCTGTATTACGTTCTTTACCTGAATAGATTCTATGTGTATATTCTTCAGTACACCATTCTTCATCATATTTAGAATAATCATCAAAGTCTGTATACATTTGTTCAACTAATGATGTAGTAGGAACAACTAATAGAATAGATTTATCATAATTATCTAAGTACCATCTAATTACACAATAGATAATTAATGATTTACCAGATGCCGTTGGGGATAACAGTAATGCACTCTTGTTATGTATAGCATGCAAAATCCCTTTAACCTGGTATTCTCTTGGCTCTATTCTGACTCCTTTAGATGTTAGATTCAACCCTTTTATGAATTTAACTAGTTGGTATACATCCAAGTCAACTTTAGTATTAATAGATCCGTATGTTGAGCAATGTTCGAGTTCTATATTGTAACCACGGACATCGGCAAATTCTTTAACATAATCATATACACCAGCTGGTATTTCTTTTCTCATTGTGTCATAAAGTCGGAATTTACCATCCCAATATTTATTTTTAAAGGAGGGCATGAATTTGTAACCAGGTACATACCATTCAAAATGAGATGACAACTCCATGTCAATTGATGGTTCTGTAGTAATAGCAAGCATCGCATGATTCTTCTTGCGTACGCGTATAGTTTCCATTGTCAAGTATCCTTACTGTGAGCCGTCTGTAAATTTTCTCCAATCTATAATATTCTTGATATTAGTAGAGCGGAATCTAATATGTCCTATGATTTCTTCTAGTGTTTCTTTAATAGTTTTAGCAAGATCTATTTTAGATGATAGTTCTTGTAGTTCGGGGTCGGCTTTGTAATAGTAGTTTAGATCTGATTTAAGCACCTTTAAACCATTAAGAGGATCCGGACTCCATCCAAGTTGTTGTACTCTATCGGTATCCATTTTTCCTGTGTAATATAACCATTTATCTTTATATGCTATATCCAGTTGTGATTCGAAATACTTTAATTCTAATTTAGTTTTAGTAAGCATTTCAAGGTATTTGGCGTGTAATGTCGCAGACTGTAGTGATGCCACATCTAAGAACATCTCATTAATCACCACATCATCCTTCCATTCTTTAAGTATATCTTCAATATTATAAATTACAATTCTCCTTGTTTAGTCTATATTATACTACATCTTCTATAGAATGTCAAGGTTTATTCTAGGATCATATCCGTGAATTCGAATGTAATATTAGATGTTATGTAATCTACTGATTCATTAATAGAAGTAAATTCTAAAGATCCTATTGATACAGGAAAAGCATTAGTGAATCTTATTTGTTTAACTGAATTATTTTTAGAGCTCATAATAATTAATGTAATATCACTTGATTTCTCTAAAGGTGAGATATCATCGGTAAATACTATATCTTGAATCCAATCATATATCTCTTTATAGTTCTCTAAGTTCTCATCAATGATTGTAGTGATATCTAATGTAGTAAAATGAAGTTTATTGGAGTATAATCTAATATCTCTAGTTGGTGTTGAATACATAGGATTCTCACCTTCAATAGAAATAGAAGGCACAACCACACCAGTACAAAAGTATTCTATATTGGGTATCTTACCTACTACTAACTTATAGTTAAGAGGGGAAAGGAAATTAACATTTGTTGTTTTTTGATCACTCATCTTGATATTACCTATTCTAGTATTAGTACTATTTATAAGATAAAAAAAAGGACTCCGAAGAGTCCTTTTCTAATTAGTTGGTTAAACTAATTCTTACTGAATACCGGCAACTGCGAAGTTACGGAAGTAAGCATTGCTGTTATCAGCAATAGAAGTGTAAGGATTACTTACCATACCGTAGCGAGTTTTGAAACCGATACGAGGTTGGAAGTCATCAGCACCAATGGTTTTAACCATAGTCAAAGGAACGTATGGACAGTAGAATAGACCTGCATCATATGCGTTAGTACCTTTATAACCAACAGTTACATAGTCAGAAGCAGCGTATGGATCAACGAATACTTTGATAGAACCGTTTAGAGTACCAGCAAACAATGAACCAGTGTCATCAACTTTCAAGTTAGTAGACAATGCAGGAGCATAATCCAAAGAACCTGAAGCAGCAAGAGCAGAAGCTACGTTGCTAGAACATAGAATGAAAGAACCTTTACCACGGCGAGTCGCAACAGCGATTGCATTGGCTTCTAGTTCAATTTTCATACCCAAGTTTTTGTAACGCTCAACAGCCCAGCGACCATCATTACCAGCAGTAACAGGTAATGCAGATATATCGATATCATTTGCAGCATTAGCAGAAGAGTTTACAGTCTCTAATACTTCACGGTTGATTTCAGCTAAGATTTCAGTAGAAAGGATATTAGCTAGTTCGCTTTCAGCGTCTAGACCATGAACAGCTTTAAGATCTTGTGCTAGTTCCATTGTGTATTCTGCTTTTAATGCACGAGTTTGTGCAGTAACAGTAGTTTTGTCAATAGTAAAAGCCATTTCAGCAAAAGCAGTACCACCAGAAGTACCCATTTCTTCAGCTACTGTAGTAGCATGAGGACCTGAGAAAGAAGTATCAGGTACATCTAAACCTAGTGCTTCAGTGTCAGCACCGACGGTAGCTTTGTATTTTGCTTTCATAGCAAAGATAAGACCAGTAGGACCAGTCATTGGTTGAACACCAGCGATATCATATGCAATGATATTAGGCATTGCACGTCTAACAAGACTGATTAGGATAGGATCCCAATCTGCAACAGCGCCAGAAGTAGTAGAGTTGTTGTTAGCTTCTGACAAGAAAGCTGTTTGCCCTCTTTCTTCAGCTAGTGCTTTCTCTGTGTTTTCTAAGACTACAGCAGTAATTGCTTTTTTTGCTTTGTCTTGAATTTCTGGAGTACCATCAGCATCAAGTACTGGGCTCCATTTTTCCATTAAGTTTTGTGAACCAAACATTTTGTTTATCTCCAATTATTAGAATTTTGTGTTATTGTTTATAGCAGCAACGTATGCAGCCATAGATGAGCTCATTGATTTATCAGCATCAGTTGCGACTAGAAGTTCTTCTTCTGGTTTAGCAGCATTTACTTTAAAATATGATTCTTTAATAGTTTCGATTTTAGATGTAAAAGATTCTACATCATCAAATTCGACAGACTCTACTAAACCTTTAAGTTTCTCAATATCTAATTCAGTCATACCAACAGTAGCTGTTGCAATTGCATCAACTCTTTGGTGTTCCTTAATAGTTTTTGATAACTCAATACCTTTGTCAACAGATTCATTAAGTTGACCAGATAGTTTCTCAACTTGCTCAGCAAGTTCATCAACTAGGCTAACTTTTTCTTCTGGAACATCGATATGGTGTTCAGCGAATACGTCATATAAAGATGACATAAAAGATTCAGCGATTTCAGTTCTTAAACCAGATTCTACTTGCAATTTGTTTTCTTCAACCCATTGCTCAGCAACGTATGTTAGATACGAATCTACTTTATCAACCAAAGACTCTTTAACTTCAGCAGTAGCTTCTTCTAGTTTAGACTCATAAGACTCTTCTAGTTTAGCAACTTCTACTTTCAGTTTAGATGAAATAGCAGCTTCAAAGATTAGTGCAGCTTTGTCTTTAAATCCTTCAGCTAAAGATTCTTCACCTTCAACTAATGCATTTAAATCATCAGAAAAATCAACACCAGATTGTTGCTCTGCTAACAGTGCTTCAATTTGCTCGTTAAATTCTTCTTGTGATATCACTTCACAACCAGTTTCTGATCCTTCCTTTAGAGAAGAACAAGATTTCTTAGCATGTGCTTTAATCATAATCTCCTGATCGGATCCTATTGTATGCTGTGTTGATTTCATAGCGTTACTATACTTATCATTCCAGCATTTAGCATATGCTTTCTGGTCTTCTTTTACTTCTTCTTCTTCGTCTTCTACTTCTGACTCATCGTCATCAACTTCGACTTCAGCTTCGTCTTCGTCTTCATCAGTATCTTCTACCTTTTTAGACTTAGCTTCATCAAGAATTTCCTCATCTTTAACTTCAACGTCCTCCAACATAGTATCTAGTTGTTCTTCATTGATGTCGGTGATGCTATCTTGCATTTCTTCAGACATTAATTTTACCTCTTTGTTAAAGTTTCGAGAGGAAATCTTGGAACATTTTACTCTGCATCTCTTCAAGATCCTTAGCTTTTGTTCTTCTTATTTCAGTCTCATATTTTTCAATTTGTTGAGCTTTAAGAATACCATTGTCCCATACCCAATCAACACCTTCCATAATCCCATTAACGAAGGCGTTATGTGCTGATGGATCTTGAACTATGTCAATTGTCGCTAGATGAAAATCATCTTTAACAACACTCATAGAATTCTTATTCTCAATACTTCCCATACCACGACTTGACACACCTAACTGCACACCACCTTCCATAAGACCTTTTACAATCTTACCCATTGGAGTGTTTAGTACGAGTGCTTTTCCAACAACATCATTTCCCTCAAATTTGAGATTAGTGATGCGATGTGAAACCTTATCTAAATTAATCGTTGGTCCATTAGGATGATTTAACTCACCTACTGCACGACCTTTAGATACTTGTTCTTCTACATATTTGTTTACAGCGCCTTCCATGATCTTTTTAGGATACATACGACCATTACGGTTCTTGGCTTCTGTTTGCATGAATATACCTTCGATAAAGGTATTCTTTTCACCGGTCTTAGAGTCTTCAGTGAAATACGACAAATCTTCTTGGATATATTCTGTTATTAATTTCATGGTTCTTTATGACTCCGTTTCTGAAGGTGCGGCATCTTGTTTAAGCATTGATGCTCCAACTCCACTCATTTTAGTATTAATTGTATCAGCTATCTTATCATTTATTATAGTCTTAAACATATCAGCTGCGGCAGACTTATTATCAGATACTATATTTGAAATTAATTCATTTGTATTATTCATAATATTTATTCCGTTTGTAGTATATTTATACGAATTGAGTTTTCTAAATTATTCTTCTTCTTTAGGTTCTGGACTAGATTCATCATCCATATCAAAGTCTTCATCATCCTCTACTTCACCAGCTATTTGTTTATCAATCTCTTCAATATCATCATCAGTTTGACCTAAGATATTCTTACGAACATATTGAATAGAGTAGTATTTACCGACATACTCATCAACTTCTCTTAGAGTATTAATACGTTCCCTAATCATTTCTGCTTCTTTTAACTCAGAAAAATAAGTATCCTCTGCAAAGTCTATTGTTATATCATTCCTTAAAGAATCCCAATCTTCTCTAGTAATAATAGATTTAAGTATTAACTGTGTTCTTAATGCTTGTAGGAATACATCAGAAAACTTAGAACGAATACGATCTAAGAACCTTTGAAACTTAACTTCATCTCTTGTTATCTCAGACGATCTACCTAAAGAAAACTGAGCTTCTGATTCTAATCTACCTATAGGTACATTCATCGATTTATATAGTTTCTTCTGAAAGTATATAATATCTTCAATCTCACCTAGGTTTTGACCACCAGGTAATGTTGATATTTCTGTTCCTCTACCACCCTCTCTTCGAGGTAACCAAAAGTCTTCCATCATAGAAAGATGTTTACGCTCATCTTTTAATTCACCAGACTCTGCATCATATACTAATTTATTACGGTAGTTGTTCATAATACCGCGTAGATATTCTTCTGCTTTACCTTTAGTAAGGTTACCTACATCAATATAGAATATTCTACGTTCAGGTGCTCTTGCGATACGATATATCAATAAAGCATCTTCCATCATTCTTAACTGATTAGCGGATTTAATTGCTTTGTCAAGATGTCCTATAACTCTATCTTTCTTATAAGATAGTAAGCCTGATGGGCAGAATATAATAGCATCTTTAGATATCTTTAATGCTTGTGCCGCGGAATGAGTATTCTCATCAGTATACACATAATAATCATTAACACCTACTACTACTTTAGCACCTGTTTCTTGATCAATCTCTTCTTCAAGTTCTTTTACTTTAGTAATCTGTGTTGATTCAATAGGTCTTAATTCTAGAATACCTTTCTTAGGATTCTTTTCATCTATAAGAATATGATAATAGATACGTCCATCTACATACCATCTACGAAACATCTCAGGCCCGTAATGATTAAATCCGAATAGGCTTAATACATTATCAAACTCTTCTTTAAAGATCTTTTTAATCTTATCAGATTGTTCTAACTGATCCATATTAATTGTAACAGGATCTGCTGTATCCGAAACAACTGATTCAGATACAATATCAGTAATAGCTTGGTCACATTCTGGGACTGTTGCTATTTCTCTATATTTTCTTATTTGTGCTGCATCATCAACTAATTGTTCTGTGGACAGATCAAGATATTGCGAAAAATGACCTCCTGCTGTAACGACACCACCACCCTGATCGGTAGGCGGAACGAAGGAGCGTCCCTTTTCGAAATTATCCTTTTTCTTCTTTTTCTTTATTTCAAACCCAAATAAATCTGCCATTTCTCATCCTAGTACTTAAATAAAATAATAGTAGTGGAACCTCAATGATTCCACTACTATATTTATACACATTATATATTAGTTAGTAGTATCCGAAGTCCAGTACTGATACTCTAAAGTTACTGATGATTCAGTTACATTAGTATCGTCATAAGACAACGCCACTTCACCTAACTCTGAAGGCCATGCACCTCTAATAGTATAGGTTTTTACAGGTGTACCTTCTTTATCTAACTGCTCGACAGTCATATCTGCCATATAGTCAGATGTGTTTGTCATTCCGATATTACCTTCATGTGAATTAATACCATCCATCCATCTCTCGAATGCAGATCTAACTGCTAAACCGCCATCATTGATGATAGTAATAGTCCAAGGGGCGAATGTACGCTCACCAGATAGTTTAATTTCACGACCTCTAAACTTAATAGGAAGTGAACTTATTGAAGATGCTGGTAAAGATGCACCCTTACACATAAATGATGCAAGTTCTGAGTCACCTTGAGCAAAGCCCGGAAAATTCGGTGTTACTTTGAACAAAGAACCTCTTGCCCCACCACCGATTAATTTTGATTTAAAGTCATCAACTCCTAATATTGCCATTTCTATCTCCTATTATTTACCAATGATTTCTGAAAATTCAACACCAGTACGAGTAGCGATGAAGTTCAAAGTCATGAAGTTGATAGAACGAGCTGGTTTGATGTATATATCAGCAATAAACTGGTTAGTATCAATTACTTGACCTGTATTATTGGTTTCATCACAAACTACATGGAAATCATATAATCCACGGCGACCTTTGACATCACGCAAGAACGGTTCAACCATATTTCTAAATTGAGCTCTTGTAAACTCATCATTAAATTCAAACAACTGGTACTTAGCTGCAGTAGCAATTGCTTTCTCTAGTACAATAAACAATCTACGGACATTGATTCTATCAAATGCAGATGGTTTAGATTGTGCTGTTTTATCTCCATAAAGAAGTGTTCCTTCTCCAGGGAATGTTACGATAGGGTTAATACGCTTTTTATACAAATCATCTCTTTCAAAATGCTTAGGGTTAAACGCTAGTTTAGTTACCCCAAATAATTGTCCACGATTAAATCCTGCTGGTGACCACCATGGATCAGCAACATCATCTGTTTTAGCACATAAACCTGCAACTGCACCTGATGCAGCAATCCAACGATATACATCAGAATACTTATCATACACATATAATGCGGTTGAATCAATAACACCATATGATGATGATGTTAGTCCATCTGCCCATGTAATAAGATCTGTAGTAGCATTAATGTTTTGTTTAGTAGTTGCTATTGGTGGTGATACAAATGCCACACAATCTTTTCTGTCTTGTGCTATAAAAATTAAATGATTGGCAAGATCACGGTCAGCGTTAGCAGGACCTTGAATTATTAGATTAACATCAACTGTTTCTGTATCAGCAAATAAATCGTATGCATCTTTAAGATCACCTAGATCTAGTACAGGGGAAGCAGTCCCACCACTCAAGACATTTACAGGATCATCAAAACCAGAAAATGGTTTTGATCTGATATAATTTGATGTTGCATTAATAACATCTACAAAAAAGTTATTAGTACCATCAGTACCTATACTTCCTTCTACTGTGGATAGAAATGCAAATGTTTCTATTACCACACCTGGTGCACCGAAGTTACCTAAAGAGTCAACAACTGCAACATGAATTTCATCTGCATCAGGTAGCGTGTCAAATAGGTCAGTAATATCATCAGGGGTTGTAGTACTTTTAACTACATTTACTGTTAACCCATTACCCATTGTACCAGGAAACTTTGCGATCCATGAACCTACAGTTTCAGTTAATGTTGTTAAATTACCATCATCAAAAATATCATCATTACCTACAGTTACCTCATCAACGCCACTACTAGCATTAAGTGCAGCTGTGCTTTCATTTGCACCAGTAGCATCTGCTCGAACTACTCTTAATGATTTACCATACTTCAAAAATGAAGCAGCTGGCATAAAATACGAAAATGTATCGTTGTTAGGTTCCCCAAATCGGGAAACTAATTGTTTTTCTGACCCTACAGTTATAATTTCTCCAACCGGCCCCCACTGAAATGCTCCAGCGATTGCTCCAATTGATGTTGATACTGCAGGGATTACGTTTGTTAAATCTATTTCTTTTACCTGTACTCCAGGTGAAACTTGAAATCCCATTCTATTATCCTCAATAAATTAATTTATATGAATTCATTATACGGTTATATACCCAATTATTATTATTTATAATATCCAGGATTTCTATAATAAATCCCAATTACTTGATCTCTCATCCTGACCATCATCTATAAATCCAAATGGTATCATATCTCTTTCTATTTCTGCTTGTTGCTCATCATATATTAATGACTTGATGTTAATATCATATATCTCATTGAATATACCTAGTTGTACAAAATAACCAAACATAACTAAGTTCATTACTAAATCATCATGATGTGCTTTACCGGCTTCAAATGATGAACCCTTTGATACAAATGTAGTTAACTCATGTATTGTTTCTGAATCATATAATGTTAACTTACCCTCTTCTATAATATCCTTTATATTAGAACAACCAATTCGCTTAACCTTATGAGTCATTGTAATACCAACATCTTTCGATTTAACAAAAGATTCTACATAGGTATGCTCATACTCTAATTCATAATATAACTCATTACCTACTACAGACCCTTGATCATTAGATTCTATAACAACATAACAGTTATTATATACCTTAGCATACTTATGTATAACATCAGGGAATAATAGGGGTGATATAGTATTTACTTGATATACAGCAACTTGCTCAAATACCTCACCTGTAATATCAAGTATATTAAAAGTAGAATAATCTCTACCTCTTCCTTTAGCTACATCAACAAGCATTATATATTGATGTTTTTCTACTGTCTCTTTATATATACGAACACCATCATCCCTTCTATAGAGTGGCTCAGACGATCTTAATGATAATAATGTGTTTGCTGTAATTAATGTATTACCTATTCCAATAAACCTATTACCAAATTCTTGTTCAAATTGAATTTCTGATGTATTAGCTATTGTTTCTTTTTTCCATTCATCATCTCTACCTGGTACATCCCACCAGTCCACACGAAATGGTTTATATGAGTTTGTATTTGTTACAGCTCCTTCCCATAGTTTATGATATACATTACCTAATCCATTAGCTGTTGATGTAATAATAACTCTAGTAGATTTACCTGATGATATTACTGGATATGTTGATGTATAAAATTCCCCATCATTCTCTACAAAGGCGAACTCATCAAGGAACAATAAAGATATAGACATACCACGAATAGAAGATCCTGAGGTAGCAGCTGCAATAATACGTGAATTATTAGAAAACTCTATAGATCCTTTATTAAGTACTTTACAACCGGCTTGAAGAAAGAAAGGTAAGTTCTCTAATGCTAATGTTACTCTTGATAACATTTCGCGAGCAGTAGCACCTTTGTTTGCAAGAATAGCAATAGTCTTATCAGGATGGAATAGTGCATACCATAAAAGATATACAACAGATGATATTGATTTACCTGATTGTCTACAGGCTAATACTATAGAAAACCTATTATCTTCAAAATGCTTAAACATCTTTTCTTGATAAGGGTATAAGTCAAAGGGTGTTAAACCTTTATCTAAATGTATTATTTTAATGTAATTCCGAGCAAAGTATGCAGGATCATTAACACATTTAGAATACTCTTCTACTTCATGTAAAGACCATTGATGTGATATACCATCTTTCTTTACATTAATATTACCTAGATAACCAGCTTGTCCATTAATAAGTTCCATTATATTCTTCCATTATACCATCAACAATCATTTCAATTGCTCTAGTATTATCAGATTCAACAGTCTCTGATCTACATTGATACCATCGTTTTAATTCGTTTAGTATAGACTTTTCTAACTTTAATGTTTCATTTCTATCTAAATCCAGTTTATATGTTTTATAATAAGATAGTAATGGATCAGATGTTCTGTATGCCCTAAGTCTTTGTTCTAAGTCTTTAGTAATACCTACTTTAATTAGGTTATTCTTTATCTTTATAATATAATAAAACATCTTGACATTTCATGAATAATAGTGTATAATATTACTAGTGATGCAGGAAAGTGGGTATACTATACCTTGTTTACTTCGTTCTTATCATGTTCAATAACATCTTTGTCTTTATCAGCTAGTAGTTTTTGTAAATCAGTGGCAGAACCAATAAAGACATTGTTATTAGTAATAGCTTCATTAGGTTTATCAGTTACTTCAATCTTCTTCTTTTCTTTCTGTAGATTCATTAATGATTCAACTACTTCTGCATTAGTTTTAATCATGTTAGAAAGTACTTCAAAGGCCCGTGGATGTTCAGACTCACGTGCTAAATCCATCATCAACTCAATACCTTCCGATTGTTTATCCGAAAGATTATATAAAGATGATCTTATATATTCATAATCCTTATCAATATCTTTTTTCATTCGCTAGTGTTCTACAAAATAATCTATTGTTTGTACTATAGTATGTGCATCTTCTTTATTAGCAGTAGCAGGGTCAACATCTGCATTAAGTGTTTCTAATAATATTTGTGGTGTTCTAGTAGTATCATGTATATTAGCATCTACGTGCTTAATAACACCAGCTTCCTGTACAGCTTGATAAAATCTTAATTTAGTAGTAAAATCTAATGTATATATAATAGATCTACGTGACACAAAATCACCCTCATAATCTTCTGATAAATCTACAGATTGGAGAACAAAAGGAATGTCTGTCTTACGATCTATATTATTATTCTCTATAATAGTAACAGTATAATCCGGTTGGAATAGTGGTAATATCTGTTCAACTATCTGTAAACCTTCATCCATATTCTTAGCTAATATAGAAAGTTGGAATCCTACATTATACGGAGCATATGTTCTAAGATATTGTCGTTTATAAGAATCAGTAGGATGAGCGTACGAATCTCTGATTTGTTTATTAAGTTTGGCTGTAGAATCATAATCAATTGAAGTTATCTCAAAGGCCATCCTTGGTAATTTTAAAGCTATTGATGAAGATAGATTAGGCTCTTCCTTTAGACGAGCTATAAACTTTTGTTTAGGTCCGTAAGAGAGTGGTACTTTATTTGTTTCTAATATATTAC
>Ga0209494_1000382_pt1 | contig 19220 bp, 17 predicted proteins | sample EN1Hudseemescosm_FD_184628 | JGI IMG/M metagenome (GOLD analysis project Ga0209494, IMG submission 184628) | Methane-oxidizing microbial communities from mesocosms in the Hudson Canyon - EN1B Hudson Canyon (SPAdes) (version 2) | ecosystem: Environmental > Aquatic > Marine > Cold seeps | place... | reverse complement strand
ATTCCTGGATCGCGAACACCTTGTGGCTGGAGTGCCATGGCCTGATGCATTGGAACTTGCTCTGCAATCAGTCTCTGCAGTGGTCGTATTTCTTGGCCCAAGTGGTATTGGGACATGGCAGAAACGAGAAATAGGTTTCGCTCTGGATCATCAGGTGCAGGAAGAGAAGGCCGGCAGGATCTTCCCGGTAATTCCCGTGATATTGCCAGGTGCCGACCCGAAGCCCGGGTTCCTGTTCATGAATACCTGGGTGGATTTCCGTACTGGGGAGGTTGACGTAGATGGAGTTCGAGCCCTGGTGCGTTCAATTCGGATTGAAGAAACGGATCAGATAGATGAAAATTTGCTTGAAATAGCTCCGTACCGAGGATTAGAAGTATTTCGCGAAGAACATGCAGCGTTCTTTTGCGGTCGTGAGATTTTCGCAGAACGTCTGCTTGAAGCGGTTCTGAATCGTAGCTTTGTTGCTGTTGTTGGGCCTTCTGGTAGTGGTAAGTCGTCCGTTTGCCAAGCTGGGTTGTTTCCTGTTCTACGCCGTCAACGTCCTCCGATGCAGACATGGGATATCGTTGTTTTTTCGCCTGGTGAAAGGCCGTTTCAACGTTTGGCTGAGTCGCTGATTTCCCTTTTCGAACCGACATTGACTGAGACAGATCGCTTAGCCGAGGCTAAGAAGTTGGGCGAACATCTTGAGGCATGTGATGTTGCCCTGGATTCGGTGATCGGACGAATTCTTGATAAGTCGGACGGAACCAATCGCTTACTTATACTGGTTGATCAATTTGAGGAAATGTTCACCACCGTTCCGAGTGCGGACAGGGTGCCTTTCATCGAACTGCTCCTTGGGGCTTGTGAACGTGCGTCGATGACTCTGGTGGTAACCCTGCGCGCGGATTTCTTCGGGAATGCCTTAAGCCTGAGCCGGGAGCTCAGTGACAGAATTGAGAGCAGTCTTATTACTCTGGGAGCAATGCGGAGGACCGAATTGGAACAAGCGATCGTCATCCCTGCTCAAAGGGTTGGCCTGAGTTTTGAGTCAGGGCTGGTACAACGCATCCTCGACGATATCTGTGATGAGCCAGGCCACCTGCCTTTGTTGGAATTCGCATTAACAGAGATGTGGGACCGAAGACAGGGGAGAGTGCTTACTCACGGAATTTATGACGATATCGGTGGTGTAAGTGGAGCCATGGCTCAAAGAGCAGAGGCGATATTTAATGGGCTTCTGCCACAATGGCAAAAAATGGCACGCCAAGTGTTCACTCGGCTAACGCGGATTGCCCAGCCAGAGGAAGGGAGTGAAGATACGCGTCGACGAATACCGCTTAATGAATTCTCACCCGAAGCCAGAGTAATTGTGAAACAACTTTCGGATGCGCGTCTGTTGGTAGCAGGCAGTAATTTCCAGAATGGGGAGGTTGCGCCGGAACATCACGAGAAGAGTGGTCTGTCTTCATCTGAGTTCCAAGAAACCGTAGAGGTTGCACATGAGGCACTAATCAGCGGTTGGTCACGACTAAAGGGGTGGTTGTATCAGGATAAAGAGTTTTTATTGTGGCAACAGCGGTTACGCATTCACATAGCGGAGTGGGAGCGTATTGGTAGAGATAAGGGCACAATATTACGTGGTGAACCACTGATAGAGGCCGAGCGATGGTATCAGCAACGACAGGGAGATCTCTCTAGACAGGAAGCCGAGTTTGTTGATGCTAGTGTGAATGAACGTAAACAAGAAACTAATCGGTTGAAAAAAGAGTTGAGGTCAAGGAGGTTGCGTGGTAGCGCCATTGTTCTAACCATTTCGTTAGCGGTGATTATGACGATCTTCATATTGAGTGCTAGAATGCGTGTTGACCTCTACCTCCCCATGGCGTCGGCAGAGAAGGTGGCAGATGAAATTCTCGCAGATATTATGCAGCCGCGATCCGAGTCCATTAACGGTGACGGCATCGGCAGTACAAAGTGATTTTTCAGGTCTTCCAGGATAATACGAGTTATCTCTTACGCCGAAAGCTGCTGTGAGTCGATGGCTGTCTCTAAATGTAAGGTTTTATTGCGACTAATTTATGAGGATTTAAGATACCTTAAATTATGTGTTCGGTTTAGTGTAGCCATTTTAAACAATAGCTAGGTCCTTTAGCTGTACAGTGAAAAAAGCAACTCGACGGGCTGAGGGTCTGATATTGTCTATCGTGCAAGAAAGGCGCATAATAAATCCTATTCGATGCATAGAGTCATTGGATAGACAGGTATATTGTTGCTTGCTTAGTGAATATCAGTCACTAAAATAGAATGAAATAGTCTGTCACCTTGGTTGTCAAAAAACAAAATCCATTATATTAAAGTAGTGAGACAATCCAAATCAATTTGTCCAACAAATATTTATACGTAATGCTGCGCACAACGTATAAATGCTAAGTGGTTATGTAAACAAATTCAATCGGAGGGATAAGTGAGCACGAAACAAATTCATGTGTTTATTAGCCATGCTTGGTCATATTCAGACCATTACGATACATTAGCAGATTGGGTATTTAACGACAATTGGAGTGCTGGACAGGCTTCTCTAGATTTTAGGGATTATTCAGTTCCAAGTCATGATCCTATTCATAATGCAAATAATGACAATCAATTAAGAGCTGCGCTTAACGACAAAATTTCAAGAAGCCATGTAATAGTAATTCCAACTGGAATGTATGCAAACTATAGCAAATGGATACAAAAAGAAATTGATGGTGCAGCTACATATTCAAAGCCCATCCTTGCTGTTAATCCTTGGGGTGCTAAACGTACATCTAATATTGTCAGTAATGCTGCTAATAATTGTGTAGGCTGGAATAAAGAAGCTGTTGTCGGTGCCATATGGGATTTATATAAATAGGGCTATGAATATGGAACAGGACGACTACATTAACGAACGATTAGAGAAACAAATTGAATGGTATGATACAAAAAGTCAAAACAATCAGAAATGGTTTAAAAACCTTAGAGTTGTTGAACTTGTATCGGCAGCAGTAATTCCATTTATTGCAGGTTACTCTGAATCCATACCATGTAGCGAAGTTATTATAGGAACTCTTGGCGTAATAATAGCAATATGCGCAGGGCTTTCTGCGTTAAATAAATATCAAGAAAACTGGTTAACCTATCGAACTACATGCGAAACACTAAAGCATGAAAAATATCTATTTTTAACAGGCTGCAAACCGTACCAAGATGAAAGTGCATTCAACTTATTTGTTGAACGAATTGAGGGTTTAATATCAAAAGAAAACTCTCAATGGTCACGGTTTACAAATGAAAAACCACATAACAAATAGCTCCAGAGGACGCGCGATGCAACTTATCCTATTGGTTAAGGCTTATTATAATGTAGATATCCCTTTCCTTAATTGATAGTAATGGGTGAGTAGTTGGAGGAGTTAATACATTATATAGTTGTGAAGAATGTTTTAAATTGTATTTCGGCACAGCATATCAAAACCGAATCTTCTCAATCTCACCTAAATCAACTTCATCATTAACTCTATTATAGAGTTGAGTTGTGCGAGTTGATTCATGTGCTGCAATTTGAGCAGCGGTTTCAATGGTGCCACCATTTTGTAGATAATTGGTAATACCCGTTGCTCTAAATGTATGGCAACAGATCTCTTCAGGTAGTCCAGCCTGTTTTGCCCTGCGTTTAATCATTTGCCAAACTGCTAATGTAGATAACGGTTGATTTGTTAAAGCACGGGCGCGCCCACCAGAACTTCTGAATAAAGGCTTTTCTCTTTCAGTCTTTATATCTGCACATTCAATATATTCTTCAACAATATCTGTTGCTTTATGATGAGCTGGGACACGATGTTCTTTTCCGCCTTTCTCATGCAAAATAAACCAAGCCTTAGTATTTTGAGTATAGTAATCCTTAACCTTCATTTTTGTGACCGCGCCAACCCGTGCGAAAGAATAAGTCATCACTGATAAAATTGCTTTATCACGTAACCCAATAACAGAATTAGTATCAATCGAATCAAACAACAAATTTGCATCCTCAGCAAACAGTACAGGTGTTTTTCCTTTTTTAACTTTATGTTTAGGGCCACGAACAGCCGAAGCAGGATTAAAAGGAATTACTTGTCCCACTACCAAATAATCAAACAACATTTTTAATGCGGCCAAATGTTGTTTAACGGTAGCAGGGGATCGATGCTGTAATAACAATTCAATATAAGCAGACACATTAACCGGTTCAATCTGTTCTAAACGTAACTGATAATCAACACACCAAACCATGAACTGATTAATAGATCGTAAGTAAGCTTTCCGCGTATTCACATTTCTTATATTGGCCGTAAAGAATTCAACAAACCGTTTTTCAGCAGATTCACCTGCATCGACAATTAACGTAGGAAGAAGAAAATCAGAAGTTTGATTAAGTGAATGAGCCTTACTTTTACTGTTAGCCAATGAATTCATCTGCCTGCCTATTTAGCTATAGATAATATCTTTTATATATAGCTATTAATTCTAACAGATACTGCATGTGTATTTGGAAGTATAAGTTTTTTTGTTTAGCAGACGTTAAATTTATTATGTAGTCTAGAGAAGTAAGAATTGGATTTATTAAAATGATAGCCAACAGAAGAATCATTATATGTTGTTGGCTAAGCAAAAAATCATTTAAAAAAGTTTTTAAGTAGCCCTTCAAACTTTTTCTCAGTATCGACTTTCTTAAAGGCTGACGATGAATGAGGGTGGTCTCTCAAATATTCTTGTAGTACATTAAATTTATTCCATTCATTTTTCCCTCTTTTTCCATCGGCCCCTTTTTTTGTTTTCTTTCGTTTAAAGGAATTAAGTCTACCCAATGCTGAAAGGTTTGGTTTCCTGAGGTCTAAATTTGTTGACCAAAATTCAGAATGATTAAAGTCAACAATGTTTTGAAAAGTATAGATATTGTTTTTTTTAATAGCTTTAAGACCTACTATCCTTTTTTCAATATGGACGCAGTACTTTTTTGATTTTGTTTTTGTACGTTTGTCACTGTATACAGCCATTCTTATTTTATCTTTTGGCGGAGTGAAATACCTGGTTTTACAAATACAATTGCTTTCCTTATCAGAGTCGGTATTGTTTTTTTCTTTACAGTATTTTTTCTTTTTACAGTCATTACCATATTTGAAATGAAACTTACTAGTAGCAGAATTTTTTTTAACCGAGCGTTGGTTGAAAAGGTGTTTGTCAAAAAAGTCAGAAAGTGTATTTCTTGATTTTTTGTTTTTCACCAAAAAGTCTACGGCAAACTCAATGTAGGTGATGGCATAATCACCAGATAGAATATCGTTATTAGCTAGTTCCAACAAGGTTTCTTTAGTTGGCTGAAATAAGTTTATTTTTTTATCCAAGTATATGTGTTTTGATAAACTTTTAAATTGAAGATTGTTTTTTTCATTGGAATTAATCACACCAGCTAAGTTATTTTTATGAGTTCTTGTGTCTGTGTAAAATCGAATTCTGTCGATATAAAAAACCACTTCAATACCATTTTTTTTTAAGACTCGTTGTACCGTCGACATAGGAAGGTTTTTTTTTTTCATTTTTTGCCTTGTTTGGGTGTTAACTAAAAGCTAAAACCCTCTAATGATTAATATACGTACAATATTTTATTGATTATTAGACGATTAGCTTAATGGATAACTCATTAGAGATCGCTGATGTATCTACAGTGGGTAACGAATGAAATAGATAACATTCCAAATGTATACTTTTCACTATACCCACTGTAGATAAGTACCAGCGAAATTATTCAGTTACTAATATCTAAATGTTGTTTGGTAGGCTTTAAAAAACGGCTTTCATTCTTAAAATTAGTATCTTTATTCTTACTTTTTTTAGAATAATTGTCATTAGAAATTTGTGTTTGTAAAATCCATAATTTTTTACTGTGCCTTGTAATAGCAACATAAAAAACTCTCAATTCTTCAGCAAAACCTTCATCCGTTTTCTTGCTAAAATAAAAAGATGGAATTGAACCGTCAACAACATGAGTAACAAAAACATATGGCCATTCTTTACCTTTTGCTGAGTGACAGGTTGTTAATTCAACCACATCATCTTCTCTTTTTGCTGGGTAAAGTTTTTTAAGATTAATATTTATCCATGTTTTTGACCTAACCATTAATTTAATGCTGCTTAACTCACTCAAAAGTTCATCTTTATGCTTACTGTTAGATTTGTTAAACAGTGGTCTAGCACAGTCCATTAAACGTGAGATAGCTTCATCTAAACTTTCACATTCACTGGCTTTAGTAATAGCATTCTTAATGTCATTAATTCTTTTGTATTTAGAGTGTTCTGATTTTACTTTGAACATAGACCAACCATTATCAGTAACAGCATCAACTATCTTTTTTAGCTCTTTTGGTTTGACACCTACAGTCTTCAAAACATTCTTAATGGCTTTCTTTGGTATTGATCTGTCTTCATCGTTATCAGTACGATGCTTCCAACGTGCAATTCTTAGAAAGTCACGAATAAGTCGGTAAGCAGTAGCTATTTCCTCATCACTAACAAAATTTTTAACACAGGGGATATCACGTGATGTTAGTGCTAAGTTAAGTCGTTCCAATTCTTTATTAGTACGGCCAAGGAATGCAAAATCACTATAAGGAGTACCTTCCTCTTTATATTGTTGTATTTGCAACGCTATAAAGTCAGCCTGTACATCGACATTTTTACATACCATAAATACAGGGGTATGCCCTGAAACATTGCTAATTAAGTCAACATGCTTATTGCCTGTAATTTCCTTACCAATCGCATTTATAAAGTCTAAAGATTCTTTTGGACAGCGGAAGGTCTCCGTTAAATAATGTATTTTAGGCCGTAATGCTTTTTCTAACTCATGCATATATTTATAATGTGAGCCTTGAAAACCATAAATGTTTTGTTTGTTATCCCCCACAGTAACTGATGTCCCAATTGGGACTGCTAATGTTGCTATTAATATTGACTGTTTACGATTGATGTCCTGTAACTCATCAACCAAAAGCAATTGATATTTAGCTGCTGTTTTACGTAGTAAACTTGAAATATGTTTTAATTTCTCAAGTGGCAAAGTTTGCATATCATCGAAATCAACAGTGTTTGTTTGCCTTTTATTTTCCTGGTGTATTTCTATTAATTCCTTTAATGCTATTTGTACTGCATCACCTAAGGAATTAGTATTAGCACCTTTAAGGTACTGTGAAACTGCTTTCTTTAACTCAGGTTGCTTAACTTTGTTGTTACTTGCCACTTCATCTACTAGACTGTAAATAGCATTAGCACTTGATACAACTGAAGGTTTGCTTGTAAAACCAAAGAGCTTAAAATTATCACAGATAAGTTGGAGACCAAAACTGTGGAAGGTACAGACGTTAACTAATTCTGCATCTTTTCCAATGACAGTTTTTAATCGATGTTTAAAGTCAGCCACAGTTTTTTTACTGTATGTGATCACAAGTATTGTATTGGGTTGAACGCCTCTACTTATAGCTTCGATAATCATCAAGATTAAAACATGGGTTTTGCCACAACCTGGACCAGCATGAAGTGTAAGATGGCCTTTCTTATGCCTAACAGCCTTTCTTTGCTGTTTTGACATCTTGCTTTTTTGTTTTATTGTTTTATTCATAATATTTTATTTATCCCTGCTTTTTATCTAAAAAAGCATTTCTGGTTTACTTCCGTTCATAGACTTAAAGTTGGTTGATCTTGTTAATTGCCCGCTCCAATTTTTCATCAAACTGGTCTAATTTAGTAAAAAGACCCGATAGCATTTTTTCTTCCTTTGATGCTTCATTGCTGCCTCCTATGTCTTTACACTTTTGTAGCTTTTTCCATTCGGTCAAATCTAAACTAATTTGTTTTGTGGTAATCATTTTTCTTGTTCTCTTATTTTATAGATATAAAAGATGAATTTTATGTGTGTTTAATTGAGAAATGAAGTGTTTTTCGTGTCTTTATGTCTTTTAAAAACATGTGCTTACTGCAGTATTATGCTCTTTGTTGTAGGTTGTGGTGAGTGATATTGTTAGTCGGGATTATATTTTTAATATCGGCAATTGTTGCCGTTTAGTTTTGCTTTGTTAGGAGCTGATTAGTTAAGGATAAGACTGAGGGATAGAGGCAATACACTTACTTTTGAACGTCAATAATGAAATGCTTTTCTGATGGGGTTTTTCTAGAACCATGAGGATGGTTTCAATGAACAATATCCATGTGTCAGAGATATGTCTGGGTTGGTTCGTTAGTTTGGACGAGTAAAGTACAGAGGCGATGTTGGTTATGAAGTATGGTGGCAATGAATATTTGAACTCATTGCCACCACGTTTAGTACTAGAGTCTAAACGTCATATTTTGGCATTAGTTAATGTTGAAGGAACGTTTTTCTTGTACCATTGATACGACCTTTTCCATCATTTTATCTATTTCAATATCAGACTGTAGTAATAATTTCACTTTTCTTTTTATCTCTTTTTCAGTGATCTCCTCCCAATCAAGTTTCCCAAAAAGTGCATCCTGTTCTTTTTGAGGCACATCGATTCCTTTATCCATTTTGCCAGTCAGAGTTAGTATTTCAGTGATATCTATCATTAAAAGCCAGTTAGAAAGAATATCTTTGACTATATTGTTGGATAGTTTCTTTGTTTCTTCCAACTCTTTTGTTAACTCTTCTAGCTCCATTTTTGTTTTAGATTCAGAAATTTCAGATTCAATATAATTAATATTGAATAGCAGTATATCTTGTTCAAAATTCAACCGCGATATTACAGCCTCACAATCCGTTCGTTTTTGTTTTACCGGGTCATTGGTGCTATTCGGTTTGTTTCCAATATACGATAAAGTATTTCTAGAGCGCTCAAGTTGCTCTCTTGGTGTTGTACACTTTTTTGGGAAAGGTGGATTTTGATGCATTGATTCTCCAGATTCGTTGTGGGAATTAGTTGTAACCTTATTGCTTTTTGTGCTTTGTTTTGCCATGAGAAAGTCCCCTTTATATTGGCTGTTTAAGAAAAGTACGTGGTAAATTATAAATAAAAATAGAGTTAAAACAATTAAAATGGTTATGTAAAACAAGTGGTTATGCTGTTGTTTGTGGTGCTTTGTTGGCAGGTGTTGCTTATGATTAGTTTTGAAGGAAATTACTTTTTTTGAGTGGCAACAGGTGCCGAAATTATAGGATGGGCTCCAGGACTAAACATTAGGGTAATGAAAGTCATTGAAACAGATAAATGTTTATCAAGTATTTGATATATAACGTAAATATGTTATTCTAACCACGGATTAATAGGAATTCGTTCAGGATCCCATGCTGTCCGCTCTCTACTGCCTATTCCACTATATTGCTATTAAAATTGCTGTCCTTACAGCATAGCAATGCCTGAATAGGCTATATACACTCACAATCTGCCTATCAATGTTGGTTTCTACAAACACAGCAGGCATTCCTACGAGAAAAATTTATGAAAATTAAAAAACACACGAAGTCGCTAGTGCTCATTGATCGGCTAATATCAGTGCTGGAAAAGGAAACTGAGTCACTGGACACAGAATTCTTTGACCAGGTCATTCTCAATTTCCGCGACCCAAATTACAGCTCAGAGACCGGTGGCTACCACCCTGTTGAAATCAGTCTTACTGCAACCGGTGATTTGCAATACATTACCGACTTTGCCTATGTGGGAGCGGGTGATATGTCAGAGCTTGAAAAAGAACTGGATTTTGATTTTTTAATAGAATTATTTCAACAGTATGGACGTGACTATTTGATTACCGAGGGTGCTGAACTATTTAAGATATGGCAGGAAAACTTTTGTAGTTACTACCATAGCGGTATTTACATCGTTGAAATCACCCCCTTGTAGCCAATACTCTGTTGTTAAAACCCAGGTATTTGCTTGTTCAATACGCAGATACCAAGACGGTAACTAAAACCCAGGTCTAGACACAGACCGATTTAAAGCCTTGTTCCCATACCCAGACTCAAACTCAAAGCTCAATTAACCAGAAAACCGCATGAATATAAAAACAAATACCCCTGTTAATCCCCATATAATGAGTAAAACCGAAAGCAACATCAACACTGGTTTTATCGCGAGTCAACAAACCGGTGAATACATTACCGCTCGTCCCGTAACCGCAGAAGATATACTCAGTATGGCCAAACGCTTAATTCAACGAAAATACCAACGCGGTCGAGTTATTAGCAAACCTGAAGATGCCGCACACTATCTACCGATAAAACTAAATGGGTTAGAACAAGAAACATTCTGGACGCTGTTCTTAGATAACTCGCATCGAGTCTTAGCCTTTGAGCAACTGTTCAGCGGCACAGTCAATCAAGCCTCAGTCTATCCAAGGGAAGTGGTAAAACGTGCATTACAACTGAATGCCTCCGCACTAATATTTGCTCACAACCACCCATCAGGTCAAACCGAACCCAGTCAAGCGGACATAGATATTACCGTTAAACTCAAGCAAGCGTTATTGCTAATCGATATCACCGTATTAGACCATTTCATTGTTGCAGGAGGTAACACACTCTCAATGGCAGATAAGGGATTATGTTAGTGGTTTTTCCGTATTAACAATACCAACAACCGTAATAACCACCACCTACGACCGAGAAAAACCGAACCCAAATAACTTTCTGAAACGCCTCAGATACACAGACGAACCCTGACAATCAGTGGTTAATAAACCAACAAACCAACGCAAGAAAAACCTCAACCTACGTTAACGGTAATTAATATGGGTTAGGCGTTTTCGCCTGTCTGTTAATAAAAAAGGTGCCGATGGTTTTTATTAACAAGTGATAAAGCAAAGCATTCAAAGAAAATAAACTCACACAAAAGGTAAAACAATGACAAGCCAACAACCCCTCAATCCCTGGTGTAAAGTCAGCAGTCGCGGTAGCCAGTGGTGTCCGCATAAACAAGAACTCACCATCCACCTTAGCCAGACATACGGTAAAACCGCATGCTTTGTTCTAACTAGCTGGCAACACGGTATCAGCTGGCGGAAGGTTAGCGCAGAAGAAAGTGAAACTAAGTCCAAAACAAAAACCAGGACCAATACCAAGGTCAATACGCATAAAGATCCCTTTACAGATTCACTGTTTTCCATAGAGCTGGTAGACCATGACGCATTTGCACCCTGGCGAAAACAAATACCAAAACCCTTGATAGAAAACTTGCGTATTTATACCGGTAATAGTGTCGGAATGTTAATGTTGTTAAGCCGTTATCAATGCATCGAAGAACTTTTAACCAATAACCCCATTTTTTTCTGGTTAGCTTATACCCATGCACAGCGTAACCACTGGGCTGAACAACAATTTGTAAGTACCTGCCAACAAAAACAAATTGAAATACTCAAGGCATGCTTCTTTCCAGCAAGAAAATCCGCATTGAAACTTCTGACAAAACTCAACATGACACGATTTTCAGAAAAAGAATATCAACTGATCATAGAGCTGTTTAACCTGGATTACGAAAAGCTAAGTCACCATACCCAAATTGACAAACAGCTTCTAAAATTCTTAAACGGATACCCAGAACTGGTTGATACTCGGTTAATACGCCTATGGGACAAAGACAATTTCCAATTGTTAACCGAATTGGTTTACGACTGCGAACGTATGAGCTGTCGCCTCAACCACAAAGAAGAGCTCTTTAGTCAGCAAATAAGGCAATGCCACACCCTACAGACAGTCCGGCAACTTCATACCCAACTACTTTTAGAATTGAATAACAAATTCAAGACCACTAGAAACCAAAGTCTCAATAAGCAACGGTTGGTTAACAAAAGATTTCCAAAACCACCACTAACCGGAAATAAAAATATTGTCCCGATAAAAACCGTCCACCAACTTCGTCAAGAAGGTCAAGTGCAACAGCACTGCGTTCTCAGCTACGACCAAGATATTCTTCAAGGTAACTACTACGTTTATAAAGTCCTGCGACCTGAACGAGCCACACTTGGTATTGAAATAGAACAGGATCAAGGCCAAGGTTTAAATCAATCGATCAAATATCACTTAGACCAGCTGAAAGCCAGTCAAAACCAACAAGTCAGGAAGGAGACCCAAGAAGCAGTGGAAGCATGGTTTAACAAAGCCACTCAGAAAAAGTAAGCATCCAGATGCTAGCAATTTAAATAAAACAACAATACCTAGATTATTAACCAACCCCAAACGACAACTCCAAGGTCACCCATGACAGAACAGCAATTACAAAATAAACTACAGCGTTATTATCAAATAATAAAAAACCAACAAACCGACCCCATCACACTCTATCTGCAAGGACTGGTGGTCTCTGGTAGGCGTGCTGTTAAAAGTCAGTTAAAAACAGCGGCAGCCATTCTTGGTTTTGAAGGTGAACTAGAAGAAATGCCATGGAATATTATTGAATATCATCATCTAGCAAAAATAAGAAATACACTGCAAGAACGACACAAAGCCGCAAATACCATTAATCTTACTCTTGCTGGTTTAAAAGGCGTGATGAAGGCCTGCTTCAATCTAGGACTGATCGATGCCGACCAACTCATGCGACTCTACAATATCAAGCGAGTCAGAGGCAAACGGTTGCCCAGCGGCAGAAGTCTAAGTAAACAAGAAATTAAAAAATTGTATCGTGCCTGCAACCAGGATAAAACAGCAGCAGGAAAAAGAGATCACGCCATCATAGCAATCATGCTAGCTACCGGCATCAGACGATCAGAGGTTATTGCGATAAAAACAGAGGATTACAACACACGCACAGGCCAGCTCAATATCCAAAATGGAAAAGGTAATAAACAACGCACCACCTACCTGAATACCGAAAGTCGGAAAATAGTTAAACTGTGGCTAAGTACCAAAGAGAAACAAGTAAAAAAAGCAATTACGGAAAATAGTGAAAAAATATTCAATCCCATTACAAAAATAGGGAATATTCAAGACAGAGGGCTAAGCAGTCACAGCATTTATGAAATTATTCAGCATAGGGCTGAACAAGCACATATAGAATTCTGTAGGCCGCACGATCTCAGGCGCACATTTGTCACGAAGCTATTGGAGTCAGGGGTTGATATCAATACTGCGCGGCAATTGGTAGGACATACCGATATTAAAACTACTGCAAGGTATGATTTGCGAGATGAGAAATCTCAGAAGAAAGCCATGAGAAAATTAATAAAATAGTCAGGTAGATGGTCTTAAAATAAATAGAAAGAGTTTAGGTAATGAAAAATATTAACACAAATAACAGATGGCAGTTATACGAAGGAAAAGATTATAAGAAAATAAATGCATTACTGGATTCTCGCTTTAAAGAACTCGCTGATGCTGGTGAACAAAAGCTAAAAGCGGGTGAGGGTGTGGAAAAAATTATTCAAGGTATTCGACTGGAAATGGAAACATATATGGAATCAATACAAGGTTATGGCACTTCGGATACTGAAGCCAGAGCGGTACTTCTAACATTATTAAGTTATAAATTTGGTTAACAAAAACCTTAACCAATCATGAAAAACCCTTCATGATTGGTTTGAGATGCATAAAGATTAAATGGGGTAGACGGTTAGCTCCTGTTAATACAATATATATTGTATATTGTCAGTTATGTATATAATTGCTGATATTCAGCCACATGTAGTAGGCATAGGAGCTAAGCGTTCCTCCCTCAAGATTAATTAACCTTCGAGTTGAAAGCTGTCGTGAACATCAAATACATCACTGCTGACAGTTCTAGCATGTCTACCTTTCCCCGTTGGTTGAATCACAAATTGCATCGAATTTTCAAGACTTACTGGATTATCTTTATAGTCTTCTCCAATTTCGTACGTTTTGGAAAAAGGGGAAAGCGCTTCAGCAAAGCAATTGATTAATCGTGGACCTTCAGAAAACTCTCGTTTACCAATGTGAGACATTTTTGCAAGGATTGCACAGTCAATCATAGTACCTTCCAACCACATTGATGAGGATGAATATCCTGAACACCATTTTAGATTGGTATCTTGAATAAACGCCTCCATAGTAGTAGTGTTTTCACCGACAAAGCATGAGCCAAGCATCACTCCAGTAATGTTATATTCGGTAGACTTAAGTCCTATTTTAAATAAAAGATCAGAAATTTTCATATTTCCAATTTTTTGCTTATACCCATGTGCTGCTATATACACAATTGTATTTTTAAATTGAGTTTTACACAGGCAATTTAGAGCAAAATCAAAACTATTTTTGTCGTAAAAATTTGCATGATACACCTCAGTATTATCTGTTAACCTAGCAACTCCTTCAACGAAAGGAAGTACACTAGACCGATTTGAATCTTCAGAATCAAGTTCCCATGGTGACTCTAGAACAAGGATGGCTCTATTTGAATTTTTTCCCATTAAAATTTCCTTTTAAACGTTATAAGATAATGTATCTATTATTATAAATATAGCAGGGGAATTTAAATTCTCAATACTAGTTAGGTTTTTTGATATTTTTAGAATGTTAGAAAATTGAAGCTTGTGGAGGAGTGTCTTCTATTTTAATAACTAAAAAGCACCTGTGATACTAAGTAGTAAAATATTTCCCAGTCACTAGAAAACCATTCTCTACATCATGTACTTCGTAATCCTGGTCAATAAAGTAAAAATCAAATTTTAGTAAAGTTACATCTACAGGAAGATATTCTTCTAACATAGCCTCTTGTAAATGCTTATTTCCTGAAACCATAGCATCCAAAGCTTCATTATTATTGTCAATACCAATCATTTGTATATCATCAAGAGTCATGTCGTGTTCAAGTAGGGCCATATCGCCATCAACTTCCCGTTCATTAAATGTAAAATAGCAAGTTGAGCTAACTTCAAAGATATATTGATTCTTTTTATTTCTTCGAGAAGTCGACTGTGTAATATATCCACTCAATGCACAATAATGAAAAGTCTCTGACATTTCATCAACAAAATCACTTAGAGCATCTGATACACCACCAGAATCAAGAATTTCATCAGGTGAGAATGTTCGTTCAACAGTTAAAAACCCCGCTAAATAAACTTCAAATGTAAAGTAACGTGAAGCAATATATTTTAGTGATAAATCTGCAATAAAATATTCACTACACAGTGAATTACGTATTTCAGCATCAATAGACGATTTAGCTCTTAATAGTGCATGATTTTTAATTTTAAATTCAATAGGCGATTTTATTAGAGGCTCTATATCGTCAGATCTAAAGTCATAACATTTAGAAATAACGAAATATATTGTTAAAGGCTTTGTCTCGGAAGGACGCAGAGTGAATCTAGAAAACTGAACTTCATCAAAGCTGGAACATAGTTTCTTTTGAAGATTATTTTCTAGAAAAACACACTGTTTAGAGATCCATTCATCATGTGAATCAGTGTTCGCTCTAGGTGATTCAGGAAGAACAAAACCTATTCCTAGTTTAAAATAAAACCTTGCTGGATAATTTGTATTTACGGTTTCCACTGTCAATTTACTCCGCCTTTATTTACTATTAATGTTTTATACTGCAATACGCTGATTTCATTTCCTCAGGTTTTCCTTCAGGTAAGAAAATTCTTGATAATATGAGTTGTTCGTTGGCATTGTATATTTTCCAATAAACTACTTTCGCGTTATTTTGAAAATAGGGGATGCTATGCTTTTGTTATTATCACGATTGTTGAACTAGAGTTTTTCATGCTTAGGACCATCAAGACCCCAAACACTTAATTAATCATTATATATTTTGTTTAAATCACGATCATCCCATGCAGGATCAAGTTCAGGATCCAAAGCATCAGAAATTAAACTATCAATTTCTTCTTCACCACTGAATAGACTCATGACCCAACCAACTCCGATTAAAATAAGCAATGGAAACAAAAAATAACCAACTACAGCAACCAGCATAATGGTAATTACCTTTTTCATTATTATTCCTCGATTATTAAGTAAACAAACAGTTCATCAATAAAGGATCAAACTCTTTACTATGTTGATTGATGACTTTGATAAATGCTTGAACAGAACTATAAAGCTTAGGGCTATCGTACAACACCTCAACATCAATATCGGCACGATGATAAATACGTTTACTCGCCAATTTTCCCGCTTTTTGAATGGATTTTTTATTAATGTATTTTTCTAACTGATGTAAAAAACGTTTTGAATTGAGCTCTTTACTATGGAATAGCTGTAGAAAAACTAATTGGTCAAACAATGACTGGGTATTTTTAAGTAATTGACAAAAATTCAACGGTTTTGCAAAATGCATTCTGTTTAAATAAAATTTAGCCATCTGAAACCACTCTTGTGATGTTAAAAGCTCAGCATCAGAATTATGCGGTTCTAGTGCTGTTTTAATAATTCCTGATAAATCTAAATCACTTTTCGCCTGATTCGCTATCACAGACACGATAACAATATTATCAGGACAATAGCCGCGATCATTATCAATGCGATCAACTGACCAATCAGTATCATCATTTTCTGCAAAGGTGAAAGGAGTGTCAGTGATCGGACAAATACCTTTGGTCTTATCAAACTCATGACGTAAGTCATTCACAGTAATACTAACTTCCAATCCTTTAACTAAAGAACGATCTTGAATTGATAATAATTTTTTTTCAAACATATCTGCTCTAGTTTTAGTCGCCTGCTGACATCTGGCTGCCTCAAAACCATTAAGAATATCTTGTCGAAAATAATCCTGAAAACGGGATATATCTAAAGGAAGACTATAACGATAATGGTCAAAACCTATTTCAAAAGCCAAATTCAACATACCTTTCCCCTGTAATTATCAAAATAAACAGTATTTGCGACTGCCTTGATTAAAAGAATACGCTTTGACTGTAACAGAATGTGTCACAGTCAAAATGAACTACACTTAATCAAAAGAAGAGCCTTATCTGTTAGAGAGAAACAAGGAAGTGATTTATGCCAGACCAAGAAATACAAGCAACAGCACAGCGGCGTAATTTAGTATTAAACACTATAAGAAAGCTCAGCGGCATATCACAACGCTGGGTGACTAATGCCGAGATAGTTAAAGACCTAAAGGGACAAGGGTATGCGGTAAAGACACATAATATTCGCCGCGATTTAGCAGCCCTGTTACCGATTCACCAGCAACTGGAAATTAATGATAATAGTAAAGCAGAGGAAGGTCCTAAAAGTGGCTTAGCTTATGGTTACCGTTGGGCTGGAAAAGATGTCGAACCCACAATCGGTATAACACTACCCGAAGCATTATCTCTAGTAATGGTAGAAAAGTATTTAGCACAATCACTCCCCGTATTACTCACACAGTCACTGAATGATGTTTTCTCAAAAGCACACCAAACGTTAGAATTGCATAAAAAAAGCCAAGTGACACACTGGCCTGATAAAATCAGTGTTATTCAACCTGCGCAAACATTGATTTCACCGGTAATCAACGAACAAGTATTAACCGCTGTCCATGAAGCTTTGTTAAATGAAAAACAAATACAAGTTGTTTATAAAGCAGCAAACAGAACAGAGCAAATAGAAAAAACCTATCGGTTGCATCCGCTGGGAATAATACAAAGAGGCCCCGTCAGTTACCTAGCCGCAATGGCTAATGACTATGAAAACCCCTTTATGTATGCATTACATAGGATGAAATCAGCTAAACTATTAGAACAAGATAGCCGTCAAAAAGAGGACTTTAACTTAAATGACTATGCCACAAAGCAAGGCCATTTTGGGTCTGGAGAATTAATAAAATTTAAAGCTAGACTGTGTGATCATTTAGCTATCATGTTAGAAGAAACACAGCTAGATGCCTCTCAACAAATTACAGCCAAAAATGAATCGGGATATAGGTACATAACAGCGACAATACCCAATACGTGGCAGCTTCGATGGTGGGTACTAGGGGAAGGTGAACGGATTGAAGTTTTAGAACCAGAATGTTTGCGAAATGAAATAATACGAACGTTACAGCAAGCTAATAATCATTACTCAGCAGAGTATGAAAATGATGAGCTCACTCTAAAGAAATAGTGTGAGTAAAGGTTAACCTTTACTTATTTTGTAAGGGTTAAGATGTAATGTATAAGTAACAGAATTAAGATTTATTAATGAATTACGGTAATGCAATAATTGATAAAAACTGATTTAAGGTGATAGCATCAATAACAATAAAACTTAATGACTTTGGATTGTTATATAGTCACGCTAAAGCTGAAATTTTGGATTCCCTTTTTAATTGTATGAATTAAAGGTTTTTATGGATAAAAAAGATATTTTGAGAGAAGTAAATAGACTGGTATCGGTTGGACTAGGTATGGAAGCAATTAAAAAAACGGAAGCGTTTTTAGAGAAATTTCCTGATGACCCAAGAATGCTTCAGGCTCTAGGGAAAATTTATCTATCAGAAAAACAGCCTGAAAAAGCAGTTAAATATTTACAACTTTCTTTACAGAAACAGAAATCACAAAATAAGCTACCAACAGAAAATAAATACGCTATTGATGACTTAAATGATGAAGACTTCCACTATATTGATCAAAATGCTGCTGAATTACCTGAAAATGATAACGACATTAACAGAAGTAACGTACCTCAAGCTCAGTCAATAAATGTTGTAACGCGGGAAACTTCAGAAATAGATAATGAATCCCTGACTTCAAGGGTAGGTTCATGCCGCAATAACCCTGAGCTTGTAGACGACGACACAAAAAAATCAACATTATCTATAAGAATTGAAACTAAGTCAGATGATTTAGATAGTCCGGGTCCTCTCCCTCAAGATTTTATTGAAAGGCAGTCTGGTAATTTGATTCTTCAGAAACCAAATGCATTACTAGAACCTAGCTCGCTAAATGAAGAAAATCCCAAATTAATTGACGATATTCCGCCTTATGATAAAACAAATACTGAGCTTGAGTTTTGTGAAGATGAGATCTATACAGAAAATAATAATGAATTATCTGAAACAATAGACGAAATTTATTCTGATGAACCAGAAGAAAAATCATTTAGTTGGGATGATGTAGATGAATTTGACGATATTGATGATGAAGAAAAACACTCTGAAATTTATCCTACACATATTGCCACTAATGGTAAGTTAAATCGGTGGGAAAGAGCGAAACAAATTGCTGTTGAAGTTATAAAAGAATATGACTGGAGCAAGGAAAATCTGCCTTTATTGCAACAGGTTTTTTATGAAAATGGT
>Ga0209494_1000380_pt1 | contig 19273 bp, 8 predicted proteins | sample EN1Hudseemescosm_FD_184628 | JGI IMG/M metagenome (GOLD analysis project Ga0209494, IMG submission 184628) | Methane-oxidizing microbial communities from mesocosms in the Hudson Canyon - EN1B Hudson Canyon (SPAdes) (version 2) | ecosystem: Environmental > Aquatic > Marine > Cold seeps | place... | reverse complement strand
ATACTCTAGGGCCGCCCCAACAAACCCGATTGTGGCCAATACAGTTGATGCTTCACCGCTCCAGCACATTTATCCTCCATGGTAAAAAAATTGGATGTCAAAGTTAGTAGATTAAAATCACAAACCTTCCCATAGTTTCATATTCTCCTTTGAATATCACGTTCATGAGAAATAAATATGATTCTGTTGGATAAGGATGCCACCATTTTTTCCCGGTTGGAAGAATAAGAATACCAAGCCACAAAGTCAAGGTATTATTAAATGTATGATAACAATTAGCCTATCAACTGCATGCAAAAAAACAAAGGAAGGTGAGATTTAATCCACCAAACCAACACGCTTGAGAAAAAAATGATGAGTGACTCTGAATTTTTCTCTTTGTCGGTTTTTCAGCTATTAGACGTCTGTACCCCGTCAGCGCCATGTGAACCAATTAGACTAATTGGTTCACATGGCGCTGACGGGGTACAATCAAACAATACGATTTGGTTTTGTTAATGTCATCAATGCATTCCATATTGTTAATCAAGCCCCGACTTCAATACGTTCATTTTTTAATTGTCTAACCCACTTATCCATTGTCGATTCGCCAACACCCATAGCCGCTGCTGCAGCTTTGACCGTATAACCTTGATCAACAACTAATTGCGCCGCCTCAAGTCGAAATACCGGGGTAAATGTCGATCTGCTTACTGTCATCTTGTGCTCACCTTTGCTTCAATGCAATGAATAATATCACCTCTAATTAGGTGGTCAATTAAACTAAGCCATTACAAGCTCAGACCCTGTGATGGTGTATGACCTGTATAAGGGGTCAGTTTTAAATTGGTGTTGACAGCAAAGACTGGGAAGTCCAGTGGATGGATCCTGAATTAAGTCATAAATACCCTGTTTGAGGGTTGACAGACTCAATAAATGGAGAGATAGTTAAGCTGAGTAGATATCTATGGATTTTATTTATGGGCACAGATGCATCTGTATTTTAATGGCATCGTTCAACCTAAATATACATCTATTTTTAATAATTTACTGGGGGCGTTCGTATGGGGCTTTTGAAACGTACTACAAAAATAAGCGTACTATTTGTTTGTTTAATTAGGATAGATGGATAATTCTAACGTCATCTACAAAAATCATACTGGTAATGATTGTATTTATGGAGGTTCTTCGTTTAAGTAGGAAATATGTACTACTTTTATCTAAATATTTAAGTATTTATTTTGATTTAGGTAGCTTTCAATTTAGATGAAATTCATCAGAGGGGAATGGGTTCTTCATTGGTGTAAATGGTTTTCGTCTGGGAGTAATATTATGATTAAAAAGTCTATGAGAAACTGCATTTTTTTAGTATTTTTCTTTTCTGAATCCAGTTATGGTCAAGATCTTTCTGATTTCATAAGGGAATGTAATGATGCTTGTACTGCGGGGGTATATACCTTTGATCATCAAAGGGAAAGTTGTTATCGTAAATGCCAGAGTAATGTTGATTCAGCTATAATAAATAGAACGTATAACGATCGGGTCCCTCAAGGAACTTTCTTTAGTACATTGAATTCAACAGTGTATAGTGGTACGACATTACGGATTGATTGTAGTACTCAGAGTGTTTATATCGAAAATTAAGTATATACATGATTTGACGGGATACACCATAGAATTTCATTTTGAAAAGGTTTAATTCAAGTTAACTCAAGAGCCACTATTTTTGCGAAAGCTTGTTTTGGGCATCCCAGCCCAAGCAAGCGGCAAAAATCACGTGGCAATTAATGCCTACGGCGCCTCGATTCGTCCTGCGTTCGTGTCACTGCGTCACATCATTGCAAGCTCGATGCAGACTCCGTGACACTACCTCAAATGACTTGACGGCGTTTCGGGTGTAATTCCAGACCCCCTCTGGCGCTACGCACGACGGGTGCCCAGAATTACCTACGCCTATCGCGGACTACCAGCCCTCGCTTCGCTTTCCATAGCTGGCAGCGGATGATTGTGAGCGATGAAGTGTATTAGTCATCACTATTATTACCCGCCTTTATATTTCTGTGAAGGTGGGTCAAAACCCAGACTGACTATTTACCAGTTAAGCATATGCTGAATTTAAGTGCTGGTTTGAACTCAGCTTGCAGAGCGCTTTATAAATACTAGCTAAAGAGGAAATATATCACCCGATTTAGCAAAAGCTAGAGCGGGTTTTTTTATGCCTGCTGAAAATATCGCCTGATTTACTTACTACTTGCAGAGGCGATCTCAAATATCTGCTAAAACGTAAAGGAGATTTACCATGTACGAAACTGGTAGCACTCAAGAGGATTTCGCAGCAGCCTATGAGCTGGAGAGTCCCGTAATTGAGCATACAGAAACCAAGAACTTCTTTGACCACACCGGTCTTTTCCATAAGGGTCTTAATCGGGCCTTGACGAAACACGAACTTGAAAGCACCCTTATTCCTGACGATTGGTGGGAACCATTTATTAACGCGAAGCATCATGGCTATACTGGCAAGTGGGTGGTTGCTGAAAATGGGGCTAGGTTCTGGGATGGCGAAGGAACTCCTCAAGGGGTGACCGATGAAGAGATCATCAACAGAAGCCAAGGGGTTATTAGAACTTTTGGATATCGGAAGGCAAGATAGCTTCATATGCCAAAAAGTCGATTCAGACTGTGTTGAACAGGTGCTGAGAAGTCCAACAGTTAATAACAATTTTAATAAGGGTGGTTGTGCTGCCTAGGCTAGTTTTTCGACTCATTCCAGATCAAATTTCTGAAGTGGCTTGCCTCGTTTTCCCTTGGCGGGAGAGAGGGGTGTATTGTCCATTGTATGTCTCCAACAGTGGTTTAGTGCATGACCCCCACCGTTCAAATTATGGGGGGGTGTTTGCTCATAAGTGGACCATTTCTGGAACACTCAGGTTGTGGCCATAGAAGGGTCAAGGATCGGTTAAATCGGCCAATGAATCACCCCACATCGGTTATCTATCAACCCCTCGCACCACAACCGTGCATTGCTAAAATCAACCTATTAAAGACCTTCCTCCAGTCCATAGCTACTGGTGTTTGTATGTCAAAATATACAAGTCAGGTTTCCCCCTTAATTTAGGTCAATAAACACTGGGTTTGCTATTGGCGAGGAATACCAAAAGATTGAAGGGGCAATGACCGGAAATGATCAGGCTCGACAACGGTTTGGTTTTTTCTCATTTTTTGTTGATGTGCAGGTTGATCCGACGGTGGTGTAATAATCATAATATTTATGATTGTCCGCTTCGGTAGTTTTGAATGAGGGATTCCAAAATTAATGCTCCGGTGGCATTTGGTAAAGCAGAACCATCAGTTAGATCACTAAGATTGTTAACAGCACTACAAGCGCGCCACTATTTTTTCGAAAGCTTGTTTTGGGGTATCCCAGCCCAAGCAAGCGGCAAAAATCACGTGGCAATTAATGCCTTCGGCGCCCCGATTCGTCCTGCGTCCGTGTTACTGCGTCACATCATTGCAAGCTCGATGCTGACTCCATTAACACTACCTCAAATGACTAGACGGCGTTTCGGATGCAATTCCAGACCCCCTCTGGCGCTACGCACGACGGGTGCTCAGAATTACCTACGCCTATCGCGGACTACCAGCCCTCGCTTCGCTTTCTATGGCTGGCAGCGGTAGAAACTGCGTTACTGAACAGACCCGGTCGAGCAGTGATATCAGTCGCCATGTTAGTTAATAGAATACCAAAACCGATTAAGCGCTGTTTTTTCAGCGTTACCTTAAGAACAGAGTTACGGTGCTAATTATTTTAAAAAATAAAACTTTTGCTCGTTTAAAAAACAACACGTAAACTCTAGTAGACTTGCTCACTATAATTGGCATTATGAATAGCGATGATACGGATAATATTTTTTCAGAATTACTGAGTTTGGAGCAGGCAGTTCGTGAAGCACAAACCTTGCTAGAGGTCACCTATCTCATTACTAATGAAACGCAAAAACTGGCGCCTTATACGCAGGCAGTATTATTTCAAGATTCAATAGGTGAACGGCAAAAAGTCATCCGGCTGTCACATCTTTCAGTAGTAGACCGCACCGCCCCTTTTGTAACTTGGATTGAAGCGGTAGCGATGCAAGTTATTGCGGGTGAATTAGCCGAACAGACGCATTTACTTGATCCTGAGGAAATTACCAGTGAATTACGGCGAGATTGGGTTGAATTTACCCAGCAACAATTACTCTGGATTCCTTTGAATGCAGGCTGGCGAGGTCGACAGGGTGTACTGGTTTTGGGAAGAGAGCAGCCGTGGCAACCTCATGAGCAGGGCTTGTTAAGTCACTTAGCCGGCAGTTATGCTATGGCCTTGCACAGTTTTCCCCCAAAATTCAGCATGCTTAAAAATACGGGTTTGTTTCGTTGGGGTTGGTGGGTGCTATCGATAGTCTTAATATTGGTCATGTTTATGCCTGTGCGGCTAACCGTTTTGTCGCCGGCTGAAATTACCCCTTTTCAGCCGCATCCGGTCACTGCGCCGATGGATGGTGTTGTTGCTGAAATTGAAGTTACGCCTAATCAATTAGTGAGTCCTGAGACCTTGTTAGTGACTATGGAATCGAGTGAATTGGCTTCCGCGTTAGAATTAGCCTGGCGTTCACTTAATGTAGCCCAAGCGAAATTGCATCAGGCAAGGCAAGCGGGGTTTATTGATGTTCGTAAACAAGCTGATGTGGCAGGACTTAAGGCTGAATTAAAACTACGTAAAAGTGAATGGGAGTATGCAAAAGAACATTTTCAACGCAGTCAACTGACAGCGCCGATATCCGGTATTGCGATTGTTGATCAGCCGCATGAATGGAAAGGGCGGCCAGTAAGCGTGGGCGAGCGCATTATGCAGATTGCAGACCCTAAGTCTATTGAGATTACGATGCAGGTGGGCGTTCACGACGCCATTTCTTTGGAGCCAGGTGGGGAAGTTAAAGTATTTCTTGATATTGAGCCCTTGACACCGCTGTCAGCGACCATTATCCATGCCAGCTACGAACCGCAACTGACCGCAGCGCAAATTCCAGCGTATCGGGTCACGGCGCGTTTTAATAAACAAGATCTCGAGATATCTTTGCGTATTGGGCTTCGGGGTATTGCTAAAAGCTATGGCCAGGAAGTGAGTTTATTTTATTATTTGTTTCGACGGCCGATCACGACTGTACGGCAATGGCTGGGTTGGTAGCGAGATTGCTATGTCTGCCCAACTTGATTCTTTAAGTGCTCAGTGTTTGCCTACACTACGGGAGGATCTGCAACTGATCAAGGCCAGTCCTATGGAGGATGGGGCGCCGGGGTGGTTACTTTATGATGCGTTACGTAATAGTTTTTATCGGATTAGTGTCATTACCTTTCAATTACTAGAACGTTGGGAGAGCGGTCAGGATCGAGCGTTATTTTTACAACAGGCCAACCAACAAGGGCTTGATATAGATAGCGACCAGTTAGAAGGATTGTTACAGTTTTTACAAATCAATCAACTTCTGAAAGTTGATGGCAAAGGAGGGCGAGAATTTTTACTGCAATTACATAACAAGCAGCAGCAAGACTGGTTGAGTTGGCTGATTCACCACTATTTGTTTATTAAGATTCCATTGTGGCGGCCCGACCGGTTTCTAACTCAGACACTACCGTGGGTTAGTTTGTTTTTTAATAAACAAGTGCTATATAGTATTCGGTTACTCGGCGTAATCGGTATTTTGTTTGTCATTCAGCAATGGGAGGCATTTAGCGCTACCTTTCTTTATTTTTTTACCTGGGATGGGTTGATTATTTACGGTGTGACCTTGTTAGTGCTTAAGTCCGCCCATGAATTAGGGCATGCCTACAGCGCTCATCGCCGAGGTTGTCGAGTGGCCTCCATGGGCGTGGCCTTTTTAGTGCTGTTGCCAGTGTTGTATACCGATACTACAGATGCTTGGCGGTTACGTAATCGCCGTGATCGTTTGGCTATTGTTTTGGCGGGTATCGGTACGGAACTCCATCTTGCCTTACTGGCCACTTTTATGTGGAGTTTTTTGCCTGATGGCGCATTGCGTAGTGCGGTATTTTTTGTTGCCACAACGAGTTGGATCACTTCCTTGCTGATTAATATCAGCCCATTCATGCGTTTCGATGGTTATTTTGCGCTTTCAGACTGGTTAGGTGCGGAGAATCTTCAACCGCGTGCATTCGCCTTGGCACGTTGGAAATTACGAGAAACATTGTTCAGACTAGGAGACCCGATCCCTGAACAACTTTCTCTCAGACGTATCAGGATTTTTATTAGCTATGCTATAGGAACCTGGATTTACCGATTTTTCTTATTTATTGGGATCGCAGTATTGGTTTATGTTTTTGCATTTAAGGTGCTGGGGATTATTCTGTTTGTCGTTGAAATTCTCTGGTTTATCTTATTACCGGTGCAAAAAGAGTTAAGGCTGTGGTGGCAACGAAGGCATCAATTAACTATGAATAAAAATAGCTTAACGTTTTTGTTTTTTTTAGTAGTGCTGCTCGCAGGCGGTCTTATTCCCTGGCAACACAGCGTATCGGTTCCGGGTGTATTGGAGGCTGACCGTATTGTTAGGGTTTTTCCACCAGAGTCTGCTCAGATTCTATCGGTTTGGGTTAAAAAAGGTGATCAGGTCGAGCAGGGCCAGAAACTGTTGGTTTTTAACAGTCCAGTGTTAAATCAAAAACGACTACAAACGCAAAATCAATTAGCTTATCAGCAATTGCGGCGTCGACTGTTGGCAGGTTCAGTCAATGAGCGCCAGCAATTAGCAGTCATAGTACAAAAAATTGTACAGTTCGAAAGCAAATTGAGGGGTTTAGAGGAACGCATCGCACGGCTTACTGTCAGGGCTGCGATAATCGGTACCGTGCCATTTATGGAAACACTGAAAAGTGGCCAGTGGGTCTCGAGAGAGACGCCTCTATTAACCCTACGGGGACTGCAAGGTCAACGAATAACAGCGTTAGTGGGTGCCACTGAAATAAGGCGTATTCAAAAGGGAGCGAGTGCTTTTTGGCTGGCAGATCGTGGTGAGTCACCTGCGATGAGCTTAAAGGTTGTGGCGATTGATCCTGCCGCTATTGAACTATTGCCTTGGTATGAATTAGCCTCGGATTATGGTGGCACCATTGCTGCGCGTGCCGACAGCGGCACGCGGTTACGCCCGGAACAAGCACTTTATAAAGTGCTGTTAAAACCTGACAATAACCAACAACCAGCCCCTAATCAACGCCAGAGCGGTGTCGTTAAAATTGAAACAGCGAACGCTGAAAGTATAATCAGTCGCTTTTTGACTACAGTGAGTGCGGTGTTGATAAGAGAAAGTGGCTTTTAGTCGCTGCAGGAAGCGTAAGTTATTATTGACAAAAAGTGTAAGCTATTATTGATAGATCAATAAATCACTGATTTTGATATGAAAAAAATGTTTTCTGCTTAATAACTTCTATTTAAGCCTGATGTGTTGTGTTACTGTGAATTGACGTTTAGTTAGTTTTTGTATTGTGGCCATGCGTTTTTTATAGCCGGTGTTTACAGTTTAGCTGTTGTTCGAGTTTAAATGTTAAACAAATAGGGGCAGAGTATGACTGGACTTAGAACCTTGTTGAGTTGCTGGAAAACTGAACCGGTTAAGTCTTTTCGACCTGAGGTTTGTGTAGCTAAACCCAGAGTCCCGTTAATTACCGCGCTAGAACCTAGAGTTTTATTTGACGGGGCCGCAGTGGCTGATGCCACTTTAGCGCTCAGCGATGTTGACTTACCTTTATTGCCTGTTCCTTCAGACCCTAGTGACAGTAAAGCAAGCGAACCGTTGGCCTCTGAACCCACCATACCCAAGGAAGTTGTTTTTATCGATGCGGCCTTGCCCGATTATCAAACCTTGGTGAAGGGAATTAACCCTGAAGCGAGCGTGTATATAATCACAGCTGGCGAGAATGGTTTTACGACCATGGCCAATGTGCTTGATAATCACAGTGAAATTGAGGCGATTCATGTTTTAGGCCATGGCCGAGAGGGTGAAATAACATTAGGCAACGGGACCATTAATGGCGCCACGTTAAGTCGTTACAGCGATTCGTTAACTGCGATTGGCCGTGCGTTGACCGCCAGTGGTGATATTTTGCTTTACAGTTGTGATTTTGCCGCTGACAGTCAAGGGCAAACGCTGGTGAATCAAATAGCACAGCTTACACAGGCCGATATTGCCGCCTCTGATAATTTAACCGGTCATGAGGCGTTTGCCGCCGATTGGTTGCTTGAAGTATCTAGCGGCCCTATTGAAGTCGCAGAAGTGTCGGTGCCTAGCTGGACCTATAAATTACATACGGATGCTGTAGGTTTCGATATACAGAGCGGTAGTCAGGTCGGTACTTTTAATGTTGAGGTATTTTTTGGTTCTTGGCATCCAGGTGATTTTTCATCACTTGGAAGAGCAATTTTGTATACCTTGCAACCCGGGGGCGATAAGACTAATCCAAGTCATTATACTGTGGCAGCTTATGGTGACAACAACGATAGTAAGGGTAGTAATGAATATGAATTTACTCTTAATCGCTCTTCCATTGGAACAGGAATTGATTTGCAAGATGAGGGTGGAGATGGTTATACCCTTGCTGAGATTGATAGTTCCGGATTTGTTCGTGGAACAAACTATTTTTTTGAGTCTGATGGCCATGGCTTAAGTGACTCAAATAGTCAAACTAAGGATACTTATAGTCATCAGTCGGTAATTATTCCCAATGTTTCAATAGGAACCTACCGACTCGATTATGAAAATCCAAAGCCCAGTGACCAGACCTGGTTGCAAAAACCGGACGTGGGAGATATGATTTTCAGTATTTCCGGCAGTGGTACGGTGCAAATCGGTGCTACAGGAGATGTTAACAAAATTGGAAATGAAGATGACTTGATAACCTTTAGTAATTCTGATTTTGAAGATGTTTTTATCGGCGATGGGGCGCTGGGAAATATCAAAGTTCTTTCCTTACCAATACAGGGTACGTTGTTTGTTGATGGTAATAACAATGCCATAGCCGATGGCGACGAAGCTGTGATTGCAAATCAAACGCTCAGTCCAGCTCAACGTGGGCAGTTAAAGTACAGACCTGAAATTAACTATGCCGGTAATGACCAATTCACATGGGATGGGTTCGATAATAGTACTCTAGCGTATACTGGAAAATCTTCTAGTGTGAATTTGATCGTCGTTGCAGTCAATGATAGTCCAATGTTAACCGCAACAGCTAGTAATGCTACCTATAGTGAAAATAACGCTGCCGTAGCACTTTTTAGCAGTAGCGATTCTTCAACTGTAGAAAGTAATCAAACCATCACTGAACTACAACTAAATGTCAGTAATTTGGCAGATGGTATTGATGAACGGTTGGTTTTTGATGGTAGTGAATTTTCCTTAGTTGATGGAGGTAGCGGATCAACCAATAGTTTCAGTTATCAAGTTGCTGTGGCAACAAATACAGCAACTGTCACGTTAACAGGGAACTGGGATACAGCAACATTTAATAATTTATTAGATGATATGAAATATCTGAATGAAGACCCTTCAGCAATAAGTACTCGAATAATTACGCTTATCAGCGTGAAAGATAGTGGTGGTACAGATAATGGTGGGGTTGAACTACAAACACTCAATTTGGCTAGTGAAGTCACAATTAATGCAGTTAATGAAGAACCGATATTAACTGCAATATCTTTGGATCCGCGTTATGTAGAGAATGGACCTGCATCTGTTCTTTTTTTGAATGTTGATGCATCGACAGTTGAATCCGGGCAGTTGTTTTCGCAGTTAACCATAACGGTTGAGAATTTAGCTGATGGAACGGCTGAAAAGCTTATCGTTGACGGTCATGATGTTGCTTTGACAGATGGATTTAATGGAACGACGACAGCAAATAGTTATGGGTATAGTGTTGGTATTACGGATACTACGGCGACAGTTACTGTAACTACACCGTCAATAACCGCTACGGCCATTGAAAGTTTAGTTACCGGCTTGGCTTACCGTAATGACTCAGAGAGTCCAACGGAAACTGATGATCGTTTGATTACCCTGGTTAGTGTTCAAGATAATGGCGGTACTGCCAATAGCGGTGACGATACTAAATCGCTTGCTGTAGTAAGCACGGTGGCGATTACTTCTGTTAATGATCTTCCTGTTATTAATGTTCCGGTAGTTGCTTACCAGACTGAAAAAGATATTTCAGCCTTTTATTTAACTGGTTTGTCGTTGGCGGATAATGATGATACCGATTTAACGACAGTGGTTTTTGCAGTCAGTGATGTTGTAGGGACTAATGATTACGGTACGTTGACGTTTAAGGACGATGTGGTCGGCGGGTTGGACGCAGGTCAATTGGCTGGTAATGGCAGTGGTTTGGTGACCATTACGGGTGCTACGATTGTACAAATTAATGCGACCTTGGCCGATGTCGAAGGTCTCCAGTATGAAGCAGGCGATGGCAATGATGTGGTTGCTAAAGGATTGGATAGCTTAACGATTACCGCGACTGACAGTGACGGCGGCGAAACGCTGATAACCACGTCAATAACGGTTCTGTCGGCACTTTCAGGTGCTGACAGTTGGAATTACAGTGACAATGAGGATGAGACCCAAAGCATCACTATTAGTACATTGGTTACCGATATTAATGACGGTGATGGCGTTTACCGTTATGGGACAGGGACAGCGGATCCCTCAGGGAGTCTAACGGATTTTGATTTGAGTAAACGGCTCATGGATGTCACAGGTACACTGGTCAGAGGTTTTCAACTGGAGCATGGAACTTTGCTTTTGGACGATATAACTATAACCAAGGATGCTTTAACCCATGATATTGCGACTTTCACCTATACACCGGAAAATGATTGGAGCGGCACTGAGACCTTGGTTTACCAATATACGGCAGGCGATGGCGAGGTCAGTAATATTGCGCAAATAACTATTGCGGTTAATGGTGTTAATGATGCACCGGTGGTTACTGTTCAGAGTCCTACGGTCAGTGTTAATGAAGAATTCACTCTGGTTTTTAGTGCTGGCAATGGGAATAGGATTACTTTGGCAGATCCTGATGCGGGTAGCAGTCTGCTTGAACTGACATTGAGTGTGAATAGCGGGACGTTGACCTTATCTGACATAACAGGGATCACTTTTCTAGAAGGAGCTGACAGTTATGCCAGCATGAAAATAAGAGGCAGTTTGACAGCTCTTCAAACAGCGGTTGATGGCTTAAGTTATACCGGTGTGACTGATTTTGATGGTAACGATAGTCTTTCAATTACCTTGAATGATGCCGGTAATGTTGGTAGTGGTGGGGCGAAGGAGGACAGTAGCCAGAATATCACAATCACTGTCAATGCAGTTAATGAAGAACCGATATTAACTGCAACATCTTTGGATCCGCGTTATGTAGAGAATGGAGCGGCATCAGTTCTTTTTTTGAATGCTGATGCATCTACAGTTGAATCCGGGCAGTTGTTTTCACAGTTAACCATAACGGTTGATAATTTAGCTGATGGGGCGGCTGAAAACCTTATTGTTGACGGTAACAATGTTACTTTGACAGCTGGAATTAATGGAACGACGACAGCAAATAGTTATGGGTATAGTGTTGGTATTACGGATACTACGGCGACAGTTACTGTAACTACACCGTCAATAACCGCTACGGCCATTGAAAGTTTAGTTACAGGCTTGGCTTACCGTAATGACTCAGAGAGTCCAACGGAAACTGATGATCGTTTGATTACCCTGGTTAGTGTTCAAGATAATGGCGGTACTGCCAATAGCGGTGACGATACTAAATCGCTTGCTGTAGTAAGCACGGTGGCGATTACTTCTGTTAATGATCTTCCTGTTATTAATGTTCCGGTAGTTGCTTACCAGACTGAAAAAGATATTTCAGCCTTTTATTTAACTGGTTTGTCGTTGGCGGATAATGATGATACCGATTTAACGACAGTGGTTTTTGCAGTCAGTGATGTTGTAGGGACTAATGATTACGGTACGTTGACGTTTAAGGACGATGTGGTCGGCGGGTTGGACGCAGGTCAATTGGCTGGTAATGGCAGTGGTTTGGTGACCATTACGGGTGCTACGATTGTACAAATTAATGCGACCTTGGCCGATGTCGAAGGTCTCCAGTATGAAGCAGGCGATGGCAATGATGTGGTTGCTAAAGGATTGGATAGCTTAACGATTACCGCGACTGACAGTGACGGCGGCGAAACGCTGATAACCACGTCAATAACGGTTCTGTCGGCACTTTCAGGTGCTGACAGTTGGAATTACAGTGACAATGAGGATGAGACCCAAAGCATCACTATTAGTACATTGGTTACCGATATTAATGACGGTGATGGCGTTTACCGTTATGGGACAGGGACAGCGGATCCCTCAGGGAGTCTAACGGATTTTGATTTGAGTAAACGGCTCATGGATGTCACAGGTACACTGGTCAGAGGTTTTCAACTGGAGCATGGAACTTTGCTTTTGGACGATATAACTATAACCAAGGATGCTTTAACCCATGATATTGCGACTTTCACCTATACACCGGAAAATGATTGGAGCGGCACTGAGACCTTGGTTTACCAATATACGGCAGGCGATGGCGAGGTCAGTAATATTGCGCAAATAACTATTGCGGTTAATGGTGTTAATGATGCACCGGTGGTTACTGTTCAGAGTCCTACGGTCAGTGTTAATGAAGAATTCACTCTGGTTTTTAGTGCTGGCAATGGGAATAGGATTACTTTGGCAGATCCTGATGCGGGTAGCAGTCTGCTTGAACTGACATTGAGTGTGAATAGCGGGACGTTGACCTTATCTGACATAACAGGGATCACTTTTCTAGAAGGAGCTGACAGTTATGCCAGCATGAAAATAAGAGGCAGTTTGACAGCTCTTCAAACAGCGGTTGATGGCTTAAGTTATACCGGTGTGACTGATTTTGATGGTAACGATAGTCTTTCAATTACCTTGAATGATGCCGGTAATGTTGGTAGTGGTGGGGCGAAGGAGGACAGTAGCCAGAATATCACAATCACTGTCAATGCAGTTAATGATGCGCCTAATTTATCAGCAGTTATTATAAATCCAACCTTTACTGAGGGTGATTTGCCGCGTTATTTATTTGACAATGTTGCTATCTTAACCTCAGAGACTGGAGAGAATTTGATTGAATTTAAATTGACAGTAGAAGACCTTGCCGATGGGGTTAACGAGAAACTTATAGTTGATGGAACTGAATTTTCTTTAATAGATGGCGCCAGTGGTTTAACAACGACGGGGTATGGTTATACTATCTCGGTTGATGGTACAACGGCAACGGTTACTTTAACGGGGAATTGGAGTCTGACAGATGCCAATAGTATGCTTGATGCTATGCAGTACCTGAATAGCTCAGATAATCTGACAATTGGTAGCCGAGCTATTAGACTCACAAGTTTGCAAGATAGTGGTAATGTTACAAATGGTGGTGTTGATACTAAAGCATTGGATATTGTTAGTACAGTAACCATTGTCGGGATTAATACTGAACCTACGCTAACAACAACAACGCCAGCAAATCTGAGATATGAAGAAAATACAGGTGCTGTGCAGTTATTTGATTCATCAATAGCCTCTACCATTGAGGCTGGGCAAAATTTAATAGAATTTAAATTGACTGTGGCCAATCTTGTTGATGGTGAGGATGAGAAATTGACACTTGATGGAACAGAATTCAGTTTAACAGCTACTGATAGCCCTATTACAACCCTTAACGGTTACAACTTCATTGTTGAAAAGCAACCGTTAGACGCAATAGCATATATTACCGTAATCAAAGTTGGTGATTGGAGTAGTACTGAAATGGATTCGTTAGTTGGTGGCATAATGTATCGAAATAGTTCTGAATCTTTTAGTGCAGAAAATCCGAGAATCATTACATTAACGAGTCTGAAAGATAGCGGTGGTTCCAGCAATGGAGGTGATGATGAAGCCACGGAATTGAATCAGTCGGCTAGGGTGTTGCTACAAAGAATTAATGATTCCCCGGTTAGTTCAGGTAGTCTGCCAGATGATGAGGTTTTATTCGGAATAGCAGTAGTTCATAACCCAGGGATATTAATGTACGATGTTGATGATAGTGTTTTTTATCATGCAGTTAATTTACCTGAAGGGCTTACTATTGACCCCTTTACAGGGGTGATTAGTGGACGCGCTTTACGCTCTGGGATTTTTGATCTTACAGTTACTATTGAAGACCCTGAAAGGCTAATTGCGACAATGACTTATCAATTGTCAGTGTTTGTGTCTGCAACAATTGTCAATACTATTGGGTTGCCAGATAGTATTAACAACATAAATAATAATTATGTCTACAGAGGTGGAGAGAGTGTGGAAACTCAAGGAAATTTTACTAAAAACTTTTCTATTGAAAAGACCAGTAAAAGTAGTAATACCAGCTTAGGTCAATATCCTATAGCAGATTTTTCAGTGTTTGATTCTAGTTTAGAATCTAGATTATTGGATTTTAACCAAACATTAATGACCACAGCTATTAAAGAGAAGTTGGAGAATGTCGATCAAACAGTTAAGCGGTTGAAAAATAAGCCGGCTATTGTTTCGGATACACAGGAACAGGCTCCGTTACCCGTGCAATGTGTTGTGCCGGATAATCCTGATGAGAAGGTCGCTATCGACCGTGTGGATGTCAATGTGGCTTCAGACGGGGAGGTGAAGATCAGTCAACGTCGTGACAGGGCGTTAGAGGAGGTTGTTTCCAATTTAATGGTCGTTGAAATAAGGCAGCAGCTCGGTGTATTGACGATTGAAATTTCTGATTTTTTAAAATGTCAGGGAATTAACTATGAGATAGCCTTGTTTGATAATAGTTTGCCTCCGAAGTGGTTGAGTATTGATTCTGAGACCGGATTTGTTTCTGCGGTTATACCGGAAGGGTTAGCAGGAGTTAATTTTAAAATAATTGCAAAAGGTGTTGCAGGTGAGGTCAGAGTTTTGGAGATCGTTTTGGATTTAGCAGGGGCTCAGGATTTAGAGCCGAATCCGGCTACGGTTAAGAACCTGAGTCTTCAACAGCAAATTTCGAAAGAGCATCATGCACGTACATTGTACGGTGCTGAATTAGTCGCATTGGTTAGAGGTATCTCATGACAGTAATACCAATGAAAGTAAGCGTTATTTAAAATAGGTCAAAGTCCTGATGATGATCTTGCAACGAATCAGTATTTTTATGGTAATGACTTTACTCGTTGGTTGTATCGTTACGCCTGAAGTTATGACAGTGTCGACAGCGTTAAAATCTGCGCAAGAAGATCAGCAGACATTAGTCAAAGAGTATCAACCCTCTGGAGAGGCTATTGATCTTTATGAGGCAATAGCGCGCGCATTGAAGCACAACCGAGAGCGTCGGATGAAATTAATGGAAGCTGTGCTCGCAGAAAGTCAGTTGAAAGTTGCAAATTATGACATGTTACCAGAGCTTAGTGCGAATGCTGGCTATAGAAACAGGAGTCAATATGGGGCTTCTGCAACGGGTCTTTTCGGTGAGGATGGTAGCATTACACAGAGTGATCCAAAGGTTTATTCCGTAGCATCACAAAAAAGAAATTATACGCTGGATTTGGGGTTAACCTGGAATATACTGGATTTCGGATTGTCTTATCTGCGTGCTGGACAACAGGCGGATCGCTATTTAATTGCTCAAGAACGAGAGCGTAAAGCGATACACAATTTAATACAGGATGTCCGTTCTTCTTATTGGCGGGCGGCTTCTGCTCAACGATTGTTGAGGCAAATAAAACCCTTACGCATACGAATTGAATCAGCACTAGCAGATTCACGGAAAATTGAAGCGATGCGTTTGCTAACGCCTTTGGATGAACTACTGTACCAGCGTGAGTTTCTGGATATTCGAAGGTCACTAGAAGCCGTACAGAAAGACTTGCATGATGCAAAAACTACTTTAGCTACTTTAATGGGGATGAAACCGAATCGGGTTTTTAATTTAAAAGCAATTGATCAAAGTAGCTATGAGGTCTTGGATGTAAAATTAGATGCAGAAACCTTAGAGCGTACGGCATTAGTAAAGCGACCCGAATTGATGGAGAGCCGCTATCAGAAACGTATCACCAGAGATGAAGGGCGAGCGGCTTTAGTCTCTCTTTTACCCGGTATTGATTTGAATTTAGGGTTACATCATGATTCCAATGAGTATCTTAAGTACCCTGAATGGCATGATTATGGTGGCATGATTATGCTTAATTTGATTAATATTTTTAAATTTCCAGCAATAAGTCAGCAAATTGATAATCAAAATGAGGTTGAAGATGAGCGTCGGTTGGCACTTTCTGCAGCGGTTCTTGGTCAAGTTCACCTTTCATTGATTGCTTATCGACAGGCCAAGCGAGAATTTTCAACGGCGAATGAATACCTGAGTATTGTACATCGCCTGACAGGGCAGATGCGTCAGCATCGTGACGTGGGTAGTAGTGGTGAACTTATATTGATTCGTGAGGAATTTAATGAGGTTTTGGCCGATTTGCGTAGAGATGTGTCATACGCTAATTTACAAAATAGTTATGGCCGCATTTTTATAACAGCTGGGATGGACCCGTTACCTGAAATGGTTGCTGACGATTCTATAGAGGGGATAGCCACTGCGATTAAAGATCAATTTGAAACATGGAAGGCTGGTGAAATAGGGCTTGTGGCCATTCCTCTTAACGAACAAATTAAACCTTGGAAGGGTTCTGGACAGCATCAATTTTATTTTTCTAAAGATACCTTTTCATTGGGGGGCACGGTTAATTATCAGGCATTTATGAACGATGGTACGGCATTACCGCAGTGGTTGATGTTTAATTCAGAAACGCGCATTTTTTCAGGTAATCCGCCTGCGATTCCTAGTAAATTGGAAATCACTGTGTCAGCCGAAAATAGTTATGGAGCGAAAGCCCATGATCGGTTCTCGTTGTGGATGGAAAATACTAATGATGAGCCAACTGTCTCGGGTCAAACAACGTACAGTGTTACTTGCGGCGAAGGCGTACTAAGTAATCAGTTAGTTTTCCATGATGCGGATGGTGATACCTTAAGTTATAAATTGATAGAACAGGATCAACCGGCAGGTTTTGTGTTAGACAACACTGGGCACTGGCAACTTGATGCTGACCATGAGAGCTACCAGCGACTTAAGTTGGGTCAAGAGCAGAAAAGCATTTTTAATTTCTCGGTGTCAGATGCATACGGTGGTGGCCTCGAGTCTGCTTTGGAGGTTACCGTCGTCGGAAGTAATTTTAAAAAGGCCATAGAACCTACAGGCTTAACTTCAAAAGGCAATAGTTTTGCACGCTATAACAACCCACCAAAGTTAAGATCCACGGTTTTGGGAAACGGATTGCCAACGTTTTTTATCAGTGAAGAGGCCATTTCACTTTTTGGTTCTACAAAGACCTCGACTATTGAGCCGGAGCAAACCTTAACGGAATTAATTTTAATGGTAGAAAACAGCGTTGATGATGCACATGAGAAGCTTTCTATTGCTGGTGTTGAATTTGAATTAATGGCAGGTGTTAGTGGAACTATAAACAGCAGTATAGATTATCTGGTGACTAAGACTGGTTCAACAGCAACAGTTGAACTTACTGGGGAGTGGGATTTTGAGACTGTAAATAGATTAGTCGATAGTATCAAATATCGTAATAGTTCAAATACAGTGACCACTGATCAGGCACGTATAATTACGTTAACGAGTTTGAAAGATAGTGGTGGTGTTAAACACGGTGGAATCGATACGAGAGCTTTGAGTATCGGAACGTCCGTCACGCTTTCACGAATCAACAAAGTCCCGATGTTCAGTACAATAGCAACGCATAGCGGTATCTTAACTGCTGGTGGCAAAGTTAGCACGAGCGCCTTGTTTAATTCAACAACAACCTCTACTGTTGAGTCAAATCAAACTTTTGTTGAATTGCAGTTGACGGTTGCAAACCTTGCTGATGGTAAATATGAGAAATTGATCATAGAGGGTGTAGAGTTTAGTCTGGAAGAAGCTAATACTGGTTTTATAAACAATAATACTCACTATAGGGTGAAAAAGAAAAGAGATGTTGCAACGGTTATTCTTACTGGTGATTGGAGCAGTGCTACCGTTAATTCATTAGTTGATAGCATAAAGTATCTTAATAGATCAGAGTCAGTAGAAACAGGAAAAATGCGGGTGATTATTTTAACGAGTCTTAAAGACAGTGGCGGAACGCATCATGGTGGAATCGATACCAAAGTCCTAAATTTTCAAACAAATATTATGCTTTTTGATAGGTCTAGGTTGAGTTCAACTCAGCCACCTACGTTTCGTTACCCTTAATGCAGCAATTATCTTTACAATTACTGCATTTTCTCATGACCATGCTAAGGATTCATGAATAAATTTTTTAGTGTCTTGTTGATAGTTTTGATGATGTTATCGCCGACTGTTTGGGCAGAAAAGGTGCAGTCACGAGGCATAATACAACCCTTAAAACAAGCGATACTTTCCTCTGAGATTTCGGCGAAAATTATTAAAATGTCACTTCGGTCTGGTGACTCTTTTAAAGCGGGTGACCGTCTTATTACTTTTGATTGTAACCTCTTTGAAGCCCAATTTCGAAAAGTGAAGGCAGTGGTGCGTAGCGCTCAACTTCAATTGGAAAACAACCGAAAACTTGAGCAACGACGCTCAATCGGTATGTTAGAAGTGAAGCTCTCAGAAGTGTTGTTAGAGCAAAGAAAGGCTGAATTGGATATGGTTTTTTTGAATGTTCAACGTTGCGAGATATCAGCGCCATGGAGTGGACGTGTGGTTAAACGTATGTCCAATGAGCACGAAAGTGTTGAACTGAATCAGGAATTAATTTCAATTGTATCGACTGACCAACTTGAAGTTGAATTGGTTATTCCAGCAATTTGGGTGCAGTGGTTAAAGTCAGGAATGTCTTTTGTTTTTGAAGTGGATGAGACGGGTGAGCGGATTAAATCTACAATTTTGGTTGTTGGAAGTGTGGTTGATGCGGCGAGCCAAACAATAAAAGTTCGTGGTTCACTTGATTATTTACCATCCTTATTGCCGGGAATGAGTGGTAACGCTTATTTTCAGAAATCTTTAAGTAGTCAACCCTGAAAAAGTATCATTAACTTTGCTTGAGTTCTTGGTAGATCCAATATTACAGCCCGCACTTTCGAGTTTAACCAGCAATAAATCA
>Ga0209494_1000376_pt1 | contig 19330 bp, 15 predicted proteins | sample EN1Hudseemescosm_FD_184628 | JGI IMG/M metagenome (GOLD analysis project Ga0209494, IMG submission 184628) | Methane-oxidizing microbial communities from mesocosms in the Hudson Canyon - EN1B Hudson Canyon (SPAdes) (version 2) | ecosystem: Environmental > Aquatic > Marine > Cold seeps | place... | reverse complement strand
ATCTTTCACGCCGCTGGAAACTGCAGACAATTCACGGATTTTCGCATCGGAAGATTTTGCAATCATGCGGGCCAAGGTGGTTTTCCCAGTTCCCGGTGGTCCCCAAAAAATAATGGAAAAAGTAGCTTTAAAATAAATAATGAATAATTCCAGATCTATATTCGGGTTGACAGTGGAAAAGATAACTCCTTCTATAATAATTTTGTTGGTTATTATTATCACAGTTAAAACTAATGTTGATAGGTCAAATACTTATTCAGTAACAGAAATAAGTCAATATAATAACTCAGTAAAAGAGTACGAAGATGTATATTTAAAGGTTGATCCAAGAAGTAAAATTAGTAAATCACTTTCTGTTAATAACAGCGAACTGATAATGATTGAAGATAGGTCATGTGGAGTTTCAGGAAGTCTAGAAAATAGAAAGCGATTAAGGTGGGTCATTAGAGCAAATGAGTTAAAACTTTACAAATACATATATCAAAATGTATCAAATATTGCCCCTTATTATTTTTATATAGTTTATCACTCGTTAATTATATTTATTTCATTTCTAATTATTGGTGAAATAGTACCGCTAAATAATTTACAAAAAGTACTGTATATTTGTTGTGTGATGTATATTTTTCAATTTCAATTAAGTGAAATTACATATTCAGTGCATGAGTTATTGCTAATGTCTATGGCACTTTTAGCATCATACAAAAAGAAATCTTCATTATTAATATTTACTGTATTGGTTGCAATACATAATAGGGAGAGTGGTGTTGTTCTGTCGTTCGTATGGATTTTGTTTAATACATCATGGCGTCCTATTATTATGTCACTAATACTTTCAATAAGTATATGGTTAGGAGTGACTAATTTTGATATTATCAATTGCGTTTTCAGTAATAATTTTCTTATTTCTAACAAACCACAAATTGGACAAATTGGCATGTGGAGTATTTTTGATGGTTCTGTGAGTGTCATATCATTTGTAAGAATATTAGTAGAAGGTTATGTTATACCTTTTTTAATAATATATTGTTTTTATAAAACAAATTACATGTTTAATAGGAAATTGTTGATTGGTTTTGTTCTCACTTATTTGTTAATATTTTTAGTAGCAACTCCTTTGCTTCATCATTCAGTTAAATTGTTATTAATTCCTTTTATGTTAATTTTATCATCGGAAGGATATAAGTGTTCTAAAAGCAGGAGAATTTAATGTGAATAAATATTTAATATCATATAGTTTATATGGTTCTAATAAAAGGTATGTGGATGCGCTAATTGCTAATATTGATTTTATCAACTTAAGATATAGTGAAATTTTTTCTTTAATGATAGTTATTGGTGAGGGTGTCCCAGAGCATACAGTAAAAAAAATTTCTGAATCTAACGTCATTGTTGTGAGTAATGAAGAAAAAGAGTTACGAGGGATATGGCCGGATTTTTATAGACATTACCCAGTATTGTCATATCAGGGATTAGGTTGTTTTTTTCGTGACGCTGATAGTTACTTATCAGTTAATGAAATAGAAAGTATGATTCGATTCATTAAAAGTGACTATACTTATCATATCGTAAGAGATCATCCAAAACACTTAGCACCAATAATGGGTGGTTTATTTGGTATTAAGTCAATGGGATATGAAAAGGTAAAAAAAATATTTTTGGAACACTGTCATAAATATGACTTTTCAAGCAAGTCAGATATTTTGCATTTGGGTGCGGCGCGAGGGGATCAGTTGATTTTGGCTGATTATGTTTATCCATTTATATACAAAGAGTCATATATTGAAAGTAATTTCACCATATTTGTTAATGAATTACCTTATATTAAGCCGTGTAAAATAAAAAAAGTAAAAGAAAGTTTTATGGGTCAAATTGATCCAAATTATAATTCAGCAAGTGAAAATGAAAATGATTTACTAGTATACAATAATTCTGGTCGAAGACTATACCCACCATATTTTATGCTCAAATTGTTTAGGTATAGGTTTATTTATAGAATCTACTGGTCGATTAACTAATGATATTATTGTCAATAATAACAGTAACAAGAAACGAGAGATATAATTTAGAAAAAACATTACTGTCAGTAATAAGAGAGAAGAGCGTAAACGTAGAATACATTGTCATTGATGGTGATTCAAGTGATGGCACCAATGATTTAATTAAAGAAAACATTGAAGTGATTGATGAATTTATAAGCGAACAAGATAGTGGCATATATAATGCTATGAATAAAGGTTTGAAGATGGCATCTGGTAAGTTTTCAATTTTTTTGAATTCAGGTGATGAGATTAGTAATATAAGTAATATTATTTATAATATAAAAAATTTAGAGTACACTGATGCTTCGATATTACTCTATAGTTCGCGTTTTACATGGCCAAATGGCATGGAAAAAACTATATCTCCTGAGTTCGTTTTTTGTAAGATGCCAACCTCTCATCAAGCAATGGTTTTTCATACAGATACTGCAAGATTGTTTTATTATAACGAGAATTATAAATATTCAGCAGATTATGAATTATATCTCTCTATGTCTGAGTGTGTAAATAAAAATATTATTGTGTTTAATGATGTTATTGTGAAAACAGCACCTGTTGGGTTTACTGAATCATCAATTAAAAAATATATAATGGAGTGTTACTATATAAATAAAAAGTTTAATAATAAAATTCTATCAATTTTAAGGTGTAGTATTGATTTCATATTGCTATATATTAAGTATTTTTTACATTTCATTCTTAATGATTCTGTGATTAATGGATTAAGAAAAATAAGAGGGGGTAAGGATGTTCATGGTGGGTAATTATTAAAATATTATGGAGCCTTACTCAATTATACAAGTGGAAAATATAAAAAAATTATTAAATAAGCGCATTATTATTTCGTATCACGGCTTCAAACACGTCTATTAATAGATTGACCTAGCACCTCAGTTCATCTTAGTATCCAGGTAGTTCTAGTATTTACAAAATGTAGACACTAGCATCATATCAAGTGCCCACTTATAATTTTTTGTAAACACTCAACCCTGGCAATACTAATCATGATAATTATCAAAATATGAGTGAATCAAGAATGATTCTTATCCCTAAAAATATAGAAGGTTATTAAATTAATAAGAGAATATGTTCATAGACTATGAGATCTTTCACAATCTAGATTTGAGAAGAATGCGGGATAAAAACCGTACAAATTTATCTTTTTACCGGTTAATAAAATATGGTTGACATTGATAGAAGGATTGATATTGATATATTGCGTGCAATTGCAGTATTGTTAGTCGTTGCATACCACTATTTCCCAAGTTATGTGAAGTTTGGCTATCTTGGTGTTGATATTTTTATTGTAATTAGTGGCTATCTAATGGTTGCTTCTTATAATAGTTCTGATGGACCATTAGACTTCTTAAAGAAGAGAGCGTATCGTCTATTACCGGCTCTAATAGTTGTAGCGCTTTTAAGTTTTGTTTTTATAAATATTTTTTTAAGAAAAGATCTTCTATATGACTTTAATAAAGAGATACTTGCTTCACTTATGGGTTTAAGTAACTTTTATTATTGGACAAAAATAGGCTATTTTGACTCAGGTTCCTTAAATAAAATTTTCTTAATGTCATGGTCGTTGTCTTTGGAATTTCAATATTATATTCTAATCACAATCACCTATGCATTATTTATACGAAAAAAATTTTTAATATTAGTGCTTATATTTTTTTCTATGGGTTCGAATTATTTTTTTTCTGACGCCACATCTTTTTATATTTTGATGCAGCGATTGTGGGAGTTTTTATCTGGTGCACTTTTATACCACTATCGTGATAATAAAAATAATTGGCATGAATATAAAATATTAATTCCTTATTTTTTTTTGATATTAATAATATCAATAAAATCTGGAGTTGTAGAGCAACTTATTTCAGTAAGTTTAACATTAGTATTTATTTCAAATTTAATTAGTTTTAACAGTTTTAATTCATATATATCTGAAATTTTTATTCGAATTGGTAAGGCTTCATATTCAATTTATTTGATTCATTGGCCTGTACTGTTTATTGTTAGATCATTTAGTATAGAGACATCTTTTATAAATGTAACTGGAATATTATTACTAGTGTTTTATTTAAGCGCTATAAGTTATAAGTATGTGGAAATAAAATTATCAGTGTTCCTGCAGCGTAAGCGGGCATTGTGTTATTTATATATTCCTTGTTTATTTTTAATTGCTATCGTTACGATAAACGAAAGAAGAATTATTATAGACAAAACACTGTTCAAAAAAGTAGCATCTGTCTGTAATTATAAAAATATTTTGGAAGTAGATGAGGCTTTAAACAGTCATTGTAAGCAGTTTGGCGATGGTAGTAGAAAAAAAATACTTTTATGGGGTGATTCTCACGCTGATAGAATAGTTCGTCCAATTGTTAACGGGTCAACAACAGATGAGAGTTTATATGTCATCTCTCATAATGGTTGCCCTCCATTGTTAGACTTTTTTAAAAATAATAACGTGATTGATTACAATCAGCCTTGTGGTGGAGAAGTTTTTGCTCAGAAGGTCGTTGATTTTATCAATCTTCAAAAAATTGATACGGTTGTGCTTGTTTCTCGTTGGCCATATTATTTTAATGGCTATGATGGGCTAGGTATTGGGCATGAATTTAATGGGTCAAATGTGGGTGGTTTATTTTTAGGTGGTATATTAAATAAAACAATTGATGGAATTAATGCTGATAAGATTATAGTGGTTATACCGCCGTTCGAATTAATAAAAAAAATCAATTTATCACCTGCTTATTTACATAAAGAACAGTATTTTAGGCCTGTTGAAAGTAAATACATAGATAGTGTTAATTATATTAAACAAATATCTGATTTTAAAAAAAATGTAAAAGTATTTGATATGTCTAAATTATTTTGTGAATCGGGAGTATGTAAATTTTCAGATGAGTATAATCATTACTACCATGATGATAATCATTTAAGTGACCATGGTGCAGATTACATTTATATTCATATTAAAACACACTTATAATATTTGTAATTAAAATATGTATTCATTGAATAAATATGACAACAGTTCTATTTGGGCTATGTTATTAATTTTTAATTCATATCTATATTATTTGGCACCTGTCAAAATTTATATAGATAACAATACTGATATTAATAATTTAAAAATAATAATTTTTCTTATATTTTTCATTTATGCATTAAGAAATATAGGGATAATGTCCAAGTTTCCTATTGTATGTCTTTTGATACTAATTTCTTTTTATAATTCTATCTATGATATTAAATGTTTTATATCAGTAGTTTCGCCTATAATTATTTCGATATCTCTTTATAGGGTTTGTTATAAGTCATTGATTTATAGATTGTATTTGTACACAAATATTTTTTGGTTATTTTATTTAGTATGTTTTATTTATTTTTATGATGTAATTTTTACTTATGATTCTTTTCAGGCCACAAGGAATAATATTACTGGTGTTAGTTATTCAAATCGTGGCGGGCTAGGTTTTGTTTCTCCTAATAATATTGGTTTATTCTTGTTAATTGGGGCATATTTGTCGCTTATAAATAAAAGAAATTTTGTTTCAATTTTGTATGTATTTTGTTCCTTTTTAAGTTTCATTCATACTGATTCTAGGGCAAATATTGTATTAGCTATTTTGTTTTTCTTATTGATTTTATTCAGAAATTCAACTTATAAATTACAGGGCTTTGTATATATAAGTCTTTTTTGTTTATGTGTTATAGCTATTTTTGCTTCTATGGGCTTGTTGGATTACTCTCACAGGTTGGATATGATTTTATCCCACAGGCTACATTACATTAATATTATATTCCAACCATCTCTATTTGGTACTACAGGGTTGGCTGGGTTGGATAATACAATGATGTCTATATTAAATAGAGGTGGTTTATTTGCCTATTGTATCTATATAGTCGTAATAATTAAGGTATTTAGATGTGATTTAAATTCGAAATATTTGATAATAACATTTGTTATTTTTGGTTTAGCAGAGAATATAGTTAATCAATACTTTTTCATAGCACCTTTACTATGGTTGAAATATTTCCAAGTTTTTTTTAATAGAAGAAATAAGGTGTCTCGGTCATGAAGTTTATTTTGTTAAATCTGAGAGGCTTAGGCGATTCATTAATAATGATTAATGCTCTTAACAAAAGATCAAGTTTTTTCAAGGATAAAAGAGTAACAATTATTACTTGGGATAAAAATACTTTACTTTATTCAAAGTTAACCATTAGTCATAATTTGATTGCTTTACCAATACCTAAATTAAAAAAACTTTATTTATGTTTTATTATACCATTTAAATTATTTAGTTTATTTAGGTATAAAAAATTTGACTTTGCTTTAAATTTTTCCGGGGATTTTAAGGAAAATTTTTATCTTCTTTTTATTAAGTCAAGGCTCAAAATTACCCCGTTCTGGGAGCATTCACATTTATTTAATTCCATTATTACGCAACCCTTCATTAGGTTTAAGGGGGATATATTTATTCCTAAGTCTATTCCTAATATTTATGATGTATATTCTTATGTTTTAGAAGTTGTTTTTAATTCTTGTCATTCAACACAAGCCATTTCTCACAATAGGAACAGACTTACTTCTGTTGCTTTGTTTCCCTTTGCGTCACAAAAATGTAGAGAGTGGCCACTTTCTAATTGGGATGAGTTGGCTGAATATTTTATATTACATGGATATCATGTTTATTTTGTTTTACCGGTTGAAAATTTTGATTTAATTTCAACTTTCAGTTCCCTAAAAAATGGTGCACTTATTTTTTCTGATGTGTCCAATGATTTATTTGAGCTTAATAGATTTGTGGACTTTTCAATTTGTTTAGATAGTTTTTCATCGCATTTTGTGCATTTCCTTGAAATCCCTTCTCTTGTAATATATGGTGCAAGTGTCTCTGAGTTATTTGGTACTCCAAGTTCAATGACAATTAGTAATTCAGGGAATTGTTCATTTTACCCCTGTTATAATAAACCCAAGTGCATAGATACTTATTTTGAATACAATTGTTTGAACAAAATTTCAGTTGATTATGTTGTTCAAAAATTTCATTTTATTGAATCAGAATTGTTATTTAATTGATTTATCAATATGTTACTTGATAAAACTATTGTTTTATTTGAGCGGACCGTCATGTTTTATATTCACCTTAAAAAAGTTATTCGTTTTATTCAAATTTACGGCGTTCGAAAAACTTTTTTTAAAGTTTTGGGGCGTACTTTAAAACCTTTTCCTTTTTTTGTTTTTTTTAGACCTAATGTGGTTCGTAATGTAGGTGTTATTGGTTGTGGTCAGTTTTCATTTTCTACTGTAGGCTCTGTTCTAACTGGCATATTTGGAAATATTTTTATAGATTGTTTTGATGTTAATAAAGATAAGCAGATGTCGTTTTCTAATTTTTATCGAATTAAAAAGTCGTCTAATACAAGTCAAGATTTAATTAATAATCCTAATGTAGAATATATATATATTACTTCCAATCATGCTTCTCATACAGATTACGCCGTTTCATCAATATTTGCTGGTAAGGTTGTTTATATAGAAAAACCTATTTGTGTTTCTTGGAGTCAGTTCCAATGTTTAATTACTGCTATAGAAAAGCGAGATAATCCAGTTTATTTTGGTTATAACAGGCCCTTTTCTAAAGCTGTGCGTCAATTAAAAGAATTTACCGATAAAAGTTGCTCTCCAGTTACTTTAAGTTGTTTTATTACTGGTCATATGATGTCTAAAAATCATTGGTATCGTAATCCTAATGAGGGTACTCGCATTTGTGGCAATGTTGGTCATTGGTTGGATTTAGCGGTTCATGTTTTATCTTGGGGTAAGTTACAAAATAATTGGGCTTTAAATATTTCTTATAGTGATATGGATAACCCAGATGATGATATTTCAATATCAATGACTAGTTCTAATGGTGATTTAATAAATATTATTTTAACATCTCGTTGTGAGCCTTTTGAAGGTATTAATGAGACAATTAATTTTCAGAAAAGTAATACGATTTGTAAGATTGACGATTTTAGGAATATGACTATCTGGCAAGAAGACAAGTTAATAAAGAAGCGGTATTGGCCAAAGGATGTTGGTCACAATCTTTCCATTTTACAACCATTTCAGAATAAATTTTCCCGTGATCATAATGAGGTTTTTTATTCAACTTTTTTAATGCTACATATTTCTAATATGGTTAAAAATAAAGAGAACCATTCTCTTTTTTCTTTTGAGCATTATAAAAACAAGTTTGGTCTTTTGTAGTTTATTTAATTATCTGGTGTTTGATGTGAAGCAAATTATTCAAAATATTTCAAATGGTAAAACTTTATTAGTTGAAGTGCCTGCTCCGAAATGCAAAAACGGTTCATTGCTTATTGCTACTCGTAATTCATTGGTTTCATCTGGTACAGAGCGTATGTTGGTTGATTTCGGCAAGGCCAATTATATTAATAAAATTCGTCAACAACCTGATAAGGTTAAGTTGGTTCTAGATAAAGTTAAGGCAGATGGCCTTGTTTCAACATTTGATGCGGTGCAATCTAAACTAGACCAACCAATTCCTCTTGGTTATTGTAATGTTGGTGTAATATTAGAAAGCCATGTAAATGGTTTTTCTATTGGTGATCGTGTCATATCTAATGGTCCTCATGCCGAGTTGGTTCATGTGAAACAGAATTTATGTGCCAAAATTCCAGATAATGTAGATGATGATTCTGCTTCATTTGTTATTTTAGCTGCGATTGCGCTACAGGGGATTCGCTTAATTAATCCTACATTGGGTGAGACTGTCGTGGTTTCTGGTTTGGGCCTGGTAGGCCTTTTAGCGGTTCAAATATTGCAAGCTAATGGCTGCCGTGTTTTGGCGGTTGATTTTGATTCTACGCGTTGTGAATTAGCAAGAAGTTTTGGTGCTGAAGTTATTGATTTGTCTAAGGGTGTAGACCTTATTAATAGTGCTCATAGTTTTTCCCGTGGTCGTGGTGTTGACGCTGTACTTATTGCCGCGAGCACAAAGAGTGATGAAGTTATACACCATGCTGCTGTGATGTGTCGTAAAAGAGGAAGGGTTGTTTTAGTAGGTGTTGTTGGTTTAAACCTTCGGCGGGATGATTTCTTTAAGAAGGAGATTACTTTTCAAGTTTCTTCTTCTTATGGTCCAGGTAGATATGATGAGGATTATGAGGATAAGGGTCAGGATTATCCTTTTGGTTTTGTTCGTTGGACTGAACAACGTAATTTTGAAGCAGTACTGGATATGATGGCCTCAAGTAGACTGAACGTGAAGTCCTTAATAACCCACAGGTATGACTTTGAAAGTGCTGTTGAGGCTTATGATTTATTAAATAACCCTGCTGCATTAGGAATCTTATTGGAGTATTCAGTAAAAGATGTAAGTTACTTAAAGGATCAAGTGATTCAATTACGCGGCAGAAAATTTAATGATTTAGTACCAATAAATCCTGTGGTTGGATTTATTGGTGCGGGAAACTATGCCTCACGGACATTAATTCCTGCATTTAGTGAAGTTGATACTAAATTAGATACGTTGGTAACGAATGGAAGTGTTAGTAGTATTCATCATGGTCGTAAAGCTGGTTTTAAGGTGGTGACAACAAGTCTTGATGTGCTCTGGAAAAGTGTAGATATCAATTTGGTTGTCATCGTTACACGGCATCATAGTCATGCTACTCAAGTTGAATTAGCATTAGGTGCAGGTAAGAATGTTTTTGTCGAGAAGCCACTTGCTTTGAAATTGGATGAATTGGATGGCATTGACAAAACATTTCAGCGTGTAAATGAATCACGGACTTCCCCGGTGAGATTAATGATTGGTTTTAATCGGCGCTTTGCTCCACATATAGTTAAGATGAAATCATTACTAGAGGGTAAAAATGAACCCAAAATAATAATTATAACTGTTAATGCGGGAGAGGTTCCAGCTGAACATTGGACTCAAGACCCTGAAATAGGTGGTGGGCGAATTGTGGGTGAAGGGTGTCACTTTATTGATTTGATGCGTTTTTTAGTCGGTAAATCTATTGTCAACCATCAGGCGATGTTGATAGGTGATTCCTGTAAAAATGGAATTATAGATGATAAAGTCTCAATTAACCTTTCTTTTTCTGATGGTTCATTTGGGACTATTCATTATCTCGCTAATGGGGGTAAAGTATTTCCTAAAGAGCGACTTGAGGTTTTTTGTGAAAATGCAGTATTACAATTAGATAATTATCGAGTATTGAAAGGTTTCGGTTGGAAGGGGTTTAATAAAATGAAACTATTCAAGCAAGATAAAGGGCAAAAGGCGTGTGCAAAAGCATTTGTAGATGCAATTCGTAACGGTAAGCCAGCCCCAATCCCTTATGATGAGCTGATGGAAAGTTCCCGGATTTCGATTGAAGTGGCAGAGTCATTGAAAAAAAATTTGTAGCCTGTTCGATGTATTCAGTTGTACAGAAAATTTGTAGGTATTGGAATACACTTCGCCACCTTAAGCTTGTTCAAATTGTTGGTCGGATTCAACATAGGCTGTTAAAGGTTAGAGTTGACCAGTCTATATTTCAAGGAAAAAAGAGAGCATTAAGTATTCATTGGGTTCAGCCAGCCCTACGTTCTCGGCGCATGATCGAGAGGAATACGTTCTGTTTCCTCAACGAAAAGCATGAAGTTGTTAATAAAGGTGATTGGAATAATGAAAAGTATTCGAAGCTTTGGCTCTATAATTTGCATTATTTTGATGACTTAACAGCAATTGATGCAGGTCGACGAATTGTTTGGCATAGTGATTTTATTCACCGTTGGGTTAGGGAGAACCCACCAGGGATGGGAAATGGTTGGGAGGCTTATCCATTATCCTTGCGAATTGTTAATTGGATTAAATGGAGCTTATCTGGTAATCAATTAAACGCAGCTTCACTGCATTCTTTGGTTGTACAGACCCGGTTTTTGTCAAAGACTATTGAAGTCTATTTACTTGGTAATCATCTTTTTGCTAATGCTAAAGCCTTATTGTTTGTTGGGCTTTTTTTTGAAGGAGATGAGGCTCAGAGTTGGTATGATATTGGTAGGAGCATTATTGAAAAAGAATTATTAGAGCAAGTTCTAGAAGATGGTGGTAATTTTGAACTTTCGACCATGTATCACTTAATTTTTTTGGAAGATTTGTTGGACTTAGTTAATATACAGCGTACTTTTTCGTCTAAACCATTGAGGGCGATTGAAGATGCTATTCCAAAAATGATTTATTGGCTTATTAACATGTGTCACCCGGATGGTGAAATTTCTTTTTTTAATGATGCCGCTTTAGGAATTACACCTTCTGTTGAGGAATTGTTTAGATATGCCGAACGATTAGGGTTTCGTTTACATACAGAACCGTCTCTTGGAATCGTTGATTTGAGTGCTAGTGGGTATTCGCGTGTTTCTTTAGGCAATAATGTTGTAGTGCTTATAGATAGAGCCGCAATAGGTCCAGATTATTTACCTGCCCATGCTCATGCTGACAGCTTAAGTTTTGAATTGTCAATTTTTGGTCAGCGTGTGATTGTTAATTCTGGTACTTCAGTTTATGGCAATGGAAGGGAGCGTCAGCGTCAACGCGGGACAGGCGCGCATTCGACAATTGTAATCGATGGTGTAAACTCAAGTGATGTATGGGGTGGTTTTCGGGTTGGTCGTCGGGCTAGGGTTAGTCTGCATGAATCATATGAACTGAGTAAAAATTTTTTCCTTTCGGCTTGTCATGACGGTTATAAGCATTTATCGGGTAAGCCTATTCATAAACGAGATTGGTTTATTTCAAAATCCTTAGTGGAAATAAAAGATTTTATATCAGGGTCTGGATTTCATGATATCGAGGCCACCTTTCCTCTGCATCCAAGTGTTGAGATTGTTAATATTACAAGAAATAGTGCTATTTTGTATGTTGATGGAAAACAGATTAAGGTTTTATTTTTCGGTTTAGGTGTTCTTGCACAGGAAAAATCTACATATCACCCTGAGTTTGGATTGACTGTTTATAATTATAAATTAGTTTATAGATTATCTGCTCGGTTACCTATTAATATTATTACAAGGATTTATTGGTGAAGAAAGTACTTGTTGTTTTTGGAACTCGGCCAGAGGCGATTAAGATGGCTCCGGTCATTTTGGAGTTAAAAAAATTCATAGATATCCGCGTTTGTGTAACTGCCCAGCATCGTGAGATGTTAGATCAGGTGCTTGATTTGTTCGGTATTTCACCTGATTATGATTTAGATATTATGAAGCCAGGGCAAGATCTTTTTGACGTGACTGTTCGTGTTTTAGAGGGTATGAGGGAAGTGCTAATAAAAGAAAGCCCTGATATAGTCTTGGTGCATGGCGATACCACAACAACTATGGCCACATCATTGGCAGCATGTTATTTGCAGATACCTGTTGGGCATGTTGAGGCGGGTCTTCGTACCTTTGACCCTTATTCACCGTTCCCAGAAGAGATAAATAGGCAGGTTGTAGGTAGGATAGCGAGATATCATTTTGTGCCGACTCAACAAGCGAGGAATAATTTGTTGACTGAGGGCGTAGCTGATGAAAGGATTTTTGTGATTGGGAATACGGTAATTGATGCTTTGCTTTCGGTGGTTGATAAGGCACGTATGATACCTTTTCCAAAAGAATTGGTGGAGCAATTGCCCTTTTTGATTAAGTCCAATAACAGAATAGTGCTTGTTACAGGACATCGTCGTGAAAATTTTGGAGTAGGTTTTGAAGAGATTTGTCAGGCATTAGCGGAGTTGGCTACGGTGCATACGGATGTTCATTTTGTTTATGCAGTGCATCTTAATCCTAATGTTCGGGAGCCAGTTAATCGTATATTATCCAATGTTGAAAATATTCACCTGATTGGGCCTCAAGATTATTTATATTTTGTGAAATTAATGGATTCTGCTTTTCTGATTTTGACCGATAGTGGTGGTATACAAGAGGAGGCACCAAGTTTGGGTAAGCCAGTTCTAGTGATGCGTAACACTACTGAGCGACCAGAGGCCGTAGAGGCAGGAACAGCGATCTTAGTAGGTGCGAATAAAAGGAATATTTTTGAGGGAGTTAATAAACTTCTTATAAATGAGGATGCATACGAAAATGTGAGCAAAGCACATAATCCTTATGGTGATGGCACTGCTAGTAAAAGGATACATCAAATTATTGAAGGAATGGAATTGTGATTGTTTGTGTAGTAGGTTTGGGTTATATAGGTTTGCCGTCAGCGGCTATTTTGGCTTCTCATGGGTTCAGTGTACTTGGTGTAGATTGTAATCAAGGTGTTGTAGATATTATTAATCAAGGTAAGATTCATATTATAGAGCCTAAGTTAGGTGACTTGGTTGAAGCAGCGGTCACTTCAGGGCATTTGCGTGCAACGGTCCACCTAGAAACAGCAGATGTATTTATGATCGCTGTACCTACTCCTTTTAAAGGAGCTCATCAGCCTGATCTATCTTATATTGAGTCTGCAGCTAAGGCTATTGCACCAGTTCTGCAAAAAGGGAACATGGTTATATTAGAGTCGACTGTGCCTGTTGGTACAACGGAAAAGATGATGCAATGGTTACAGTTAGATCGGCCTGATTTGGTGTTTCCGGATAGCAGTAGAGAGGGCATAGCAGCCGATATAACAATAGGGCATTGCCCGGAGAGGGTGTTACCGGGTCATGTTGTGAGAGAGTTAGTTGAAAATGATCGAATTATTGGAGGTATAACCGAGCAGTGTGCCGAACGTATTCAGGATTTCTATAGGTCATTTGTTCAGGGGGATTGTTTCCTTACAAATTGTCGAACTGCTGAATTATGTAAGCTAGTTGAAAATTCTTTTCGTGATGTGAACATTGCCTTTGCAAATGAGCTTTCTTTAATCTCTGATAACTTGGATGTAAATGTTTGGGAGTTGATAAAACTGGCTAATTACCATCCAAGAGTGAATATTTTGCAACCGGGTCCTGGTGTGGGTGGGCATTGTATTGCAGTTGATCCTTGGTTTATTGTGGATTCAGCACCGAATGAATCAAAGCTTATTCATGCGGCTAGATTAGTAAATGATAGTAAGCCAGATTTTGTTTTAGAAAAAATTGAGCAGGCTGCTTTGAAAATTAGCAAAGAAAAAGGAAGCCTTTCTATAGCTTGTCTTGGGTTGGCGTTTAAATCTAATATTGATGATTTGCGTGAGAGCCCTGCTATGGAAATTGCAGAAAGAGTTTCGGATCTAGGGTTTTTTAGGCAATATTTGGTTGAACCAAATATTGATACATTACCTAAAGTATTTGATGCCAAAAAAATACAGTTGGTTAGTGTCGAGCAGGCGATAGCTAACGTTGACGTCGTCGTGTTATTGGTTGATCATACAGAGTTCAAGGAGATAGATTTAAGTTTGCTTTCTGGGAAGCAAGTGGTAGATACGCGAGGGCTTTGGGCTAAATCATGAAGATTGTTTTTTTTTCATTTTATTATCCTCCTGACTTGTGTGCGGGCTCTTTTCGAGCGATAGCATTAGTGCAGGCACTTTCTTTTAAAATTAATTCAGAAGATGAAATTCATGTCATCACAACACACCCTAATCGATATGCAAGCTATGCTGTTAATGCTGATAATGAGGAGTCATATGAAAATGTGACCATACATCGAATTAAGGTCTCAAGCCATCAGGGTGGGATGGCAGATCAGATCCTTGCATTTACTTTTTATGCCTGTTGTGCATTTCGTATTTGCCTTAGAATTAAACCTGAATTTATTATTGGAACAACATCACGTTTGATGACGGGGCTATTGACCTGGTTTACTTCAGTTGTTTTAAGTTGTGGATATTTCATAGATATCAGAGACGTGTTCTCTGAAACAATTCGTGATGTTTTATCAATAAAAAGTCGTTTAGTTGGACGATTAGTAGGGTCATTTTTCTCATTTATTGAGAGGTTTGTTTTTTCACATGCTGGTGGTGTTAATGTTGTATCAGAGGGTTTTCTAGAATATTTTCAAGAGCGTGGTTTAGATACTTCTCAGTGGTCATTTTTTCCAAATGGTGTTGATAGTGAATTTATAAATAATCATTCTTTAGCAAAAAAGAAGTTTTTAGGTCCTAAGACCGTTCTTTATACGGGTAATGTTGGTAGTGGTCAAGGTCTAGAGCTTATTATTCCTCATGTGGCTCAACGGATGGAGGGTGTGTTTAAATTTCAGATTGTAGGTGATGGTGGGACGCGCAATTTATTAGAAAAAAAAATCATAGAATTAGGTCTTAGTAATGTTGATTTGTTTCCTCCTGTTGGCAGGGAACAATTAATTCAATATTATGACGAGGCTGATATTCTTTTTTTACATTTAAATGATTTGCCAGTTTTTAAACGTGTACTACCGTCCAAGATATTTGAATATGCTGCATTGGGAAAGCCCATTGTTGCTGGATTACTTGGCTACTCGGCGCAATTTGTTGAGGATAATATTTCTTATGCGCAGCAGTTTTATCCTACAGATATAGATGGGTGTGTGGAGTGTTTGCATAATGCTAATATGCGTGATATTAGGGATATTGAGGTTCAGTTATTTGTTGAAAAGTTTTCACGTAAATCAATTATGGATAAAATGGCTCAGCATATTCTTTCTATAGTATAGCTTTGAAACGAATAGGTTATTGGTGAGTAATATCTTAATAAGTAAAAAAATGGCTTTAAAACGGAATATAGGTAAATTGGCTGCCTTTTCACTAATATTAGGGTGTTTTACGATTTCTGCATTTGGTTCAGGAGCGACTAATATTCTTTTTATTATTGCTTTAACCTTTTCGGTTTTAAGTTGCCAATTACGAGTTTTCCTAGATTTATTAAGGACCAATTCAATTGCCTCTGCAAGTTTGTTGCTTTTTATTTACTTGGGTATTTCGTCTTATTGGTCTTCAAAGGGCATTGAGAATTTGCTTTACTTGGTAAAGTACAAAGAGTTTATTTTAATTCCTTTTTTCATTAATATTTTTAGTAATGGCGAATACCGAATTCTTGGTGCTAAGGCATTATTTTTAGGAATGTTAGTCTACCTAATAGCAAATTATATACAGTATTCTGGGATTGTTAGTTTATACTTTAGGCATTATGGTCCAGAGGACCATATATTTTCTGGATGTGCGATTTCTTTTTTTTCTTACTGGTGCTTAATCTCTTCTAGGACACATAACTCTTATTTCTTTTTATTATTAGTCATTGCATGTGGTTATGACATATTTGTAATTCATTCGGGCCGAACAGGCTATGTTATTTTTTCAAGTTTGGTTATTTTGTTTTCGATTCAGACCTTTAATTGGAAATATTTGATTTCAATATTCAGTTTGTTTGTTTGCATAAGTTGGCTTTTCTTTAAATATTCTGATTTTGGCGAAAGTGTTTTCTTGCTGAATGACTTATCACCACAAATGATCATGGATCATTTGTATAGAACTGATCTTCGTGCCAACTTTTATGTTAATACATTAAGTATCATTCGTGATCATTGGTTGTTTGGTGTTGGTTTAGGTGATTTTGAGATGGTATATAGCGCTTATTTTGATAAGGATGTTTATCGTCTGACATCAAATCCACATAATGAGTTTTTAATGATTTGGAGCCAATCTGGTTTTTTTGGGCTTATGTCTTTTGTTTGTTTTTTATGGGCAGTTTTGAGAAGTAGAAATCTACACGATAGAGAAAATTCGGATCTTGTGTTAGGTTGTTTTTTAACAATTTTTATTTCTTGTTTATTTAATTCGTCTTTTCTTGATCTTAAATTGGGCTCTTTGAGCGTTGCTTTATTAGTTGTTTTTTGTCATTCAACAAAAGAACAGACAAAAAAGATGTGAAATTTAAAAGTACTGGTAGTTATCAAAGTGATCGATGTTAAAGGGTTTTATAATCATACATGTAGATATTCGATATTGGGGAATATTCCGTGCTCTCAGCTTTGAAAGAAGCTGGCATCATCCACGCCATATTTTATGGGGTGAAAACAATAGTTGTTTGTAGGAATTTTAAAAATTAAATAGGAAAGACAAAAATAATTAGATGTTCTTTAGTTTATAAGTTTTTTAAATATAGATGTTAAAAATGGGAATTTTATTATGAGGAATAAAGTAGCTCTAATCACTGGTATAACCGGTCAGGATGGTTCTTATTTAGCAGAGCTCTTGTTAGAGAAGGGCTATGAGGTACATGGTATTAAACGGCGATCTTCATCATTTAATACTGAACGCGTTGATCATATTTATCAGGACCCACATGTGTCGGGGACTAAATTCCACTTACATTATGGCGATTTAACTGATAGTTCTAATCTCACACGCTTGATTAATGAAATTCAGCCTGATGAAATATATAATTTAGCGGCTCAGTCGCATGTGGCAGTTAGTTTTGAATCGCCTGAATATACCGCCGATGTGGATGCCTTAGGAAGCTTACGGTTATTGGAGGCTATTCGTTTTCTTAATTTAGAGAAGAAAACCCGTTTTTATCAAGCGTCTACTTCAGAACTATATGGCTTAGTTCAAGAAACACCGCAAAAGGAAACAACGCCTTTTTACCCGCGATCACCTTATGCTGTGGCCAAATTATATGCTTATTGGATTACGGTTAATTATCGAGAAGCTTATGGCATGTATGCCTGTAATGGTATTTTATTTAATCATGAGTCGCCTCGCCGTGGAGAGACTTTTGTAACTCGAAAGATTACTCGGGGATTGGCTAATATTTCTCAAGGTCTTGATGAGTGTTTATATTTAGGTAATATGGATGCCCTGAGAGACTGGGGGCATGCTAAGGACTATGTGCGAATGCAGTGGATGATGTTGCAGCAAGATACACCAGATGATTTTGTCATAGCAACGGGTCAACAGATTTCTGTACGGGAGTTTGTACGTTTGTCAGCTAAGGAATTAGAGGTTGAATTGGTTTTTGAAGGGCAAGGGGTCGATGAAGTGGCTCGGGTGGTATCTATGAATAAAGATATAACCCCTGGCATTTCTGAAGGTGATGTCATTGTACGGGTTAGCTCTCGGTATTTTCGTCCGGCAGAGGTGGAAACATTGCTGGGAGATCCTGCGAAGGCTAAACAAATATTAGGTTGGGTGCCAGAAATAACAGTAGAACAGATGTGTGCTGAGATGGTCAGTCATGACCTAAATCAGGCAAGGAAAAATGCATTATTAAAATACAATGGTTTTCTTGTTCAAGTAGCTAGAGAGAGTTAACTATTATGGCAACGTCTCGAGTATACATTGCAGGCCATTGTGGTATGGTGGGTTCAGCTATTGCTCGTCAATTGCAAAAGCGTAATGATATTGAATTGATTTTGCGTAGTCGGCTAGAACTGGATTTGTTAGATGCTCCTGCAGTAAATGATTTTTTTGCAGCAGAAGCAATTGATCAGGTTTATTTGGCAGCAGCCAAGGTGGGGGGTATTGTTGCTAACAATACATATCCAGCAGATTTTATATATGAGAATTTAGCTATTCAGAATAATATTATTTATGCTGCTCATAGAGCCGGTGTAAATAAATTGCTGTTTTTGGGTAGTTCTTGTATCTATCCAAAACTAGCCGGCCAGCCTATTAGTGAGGACGCTTTGTTGCAAGGTTCATTGGAGGCAACTAATGAGCCTTATGCGATAGCTAAGATTGCAGGTATAAAGATGTGTGAGTCTTTCAATCGCCAGTATGATCGGGATTACAGATCAGTAATGCCTACTAATTTGTATGGTCCTAATGATAACTTTCACCCACAAAACTCTCATGTTATTCCGGCTATGTTGCAGCGTTTTCATCATGCAAAAGAACAAGGTGATCAGTATGTGACCATTTGGGGGTCGGGTAAACCCATGCGTGAATTTTTACATGTTGATGATATGGCTAGTGCCTGTGTGCATGTGATGGAATTAGATCGTATAAAACTGGGTGAAGAAGTACAAACTATGAATTCTCACATTAATGTAGGTACAGGTGTTGATTGCACAATCGCCGAACTAGCTCAGACGATGACTAATGTGGTTGGTTTTCAGGGGCAATTTAATTTTGATATCAGCAAGCCAGATGGCACGCCTAGAAAGGTGCTCAATGTAGAAAGACTTAAGCGGTTAGGCTGGCAGAGTTCTATATCTTTAGAGGCGGGGATAAAAGGTACCTATGAATGGTATTTGGCTCATTATGACTCGCTGCGGAGTTAATTTGTTCCCTGCACTAGTATTGAGAGTAAGTATCAAGTTATTGGACTAGGAATGTTTTCTATTTTTTTCATGA
>Ga0209494_1000375_pt1 | contig 19332 bp, 20 predicted proteins | sample EN1Hudseemescosm_FD_184628 | JGI IMG/M metagenome (GOLD analysis project Ga0209494, IMG submission 184628) | Methane-oxidizing microbial communities from mesocosms in the Hudson Canyon - EN1B Hudson Canyon (SPAdes) (version 2) | ecosystem: Environmental > Aquatic > Marine > Cold seeps | place... | reverse complement strand
CGATAAGCGCGCCAGGCAAATCTTGTCCTAGGTATGAAAAAATCTGAAATTCGTTTTCAATATGGGTTTTAAGCCCTTGCGCTATTAATTCTCTTAATGCGCCTTCAGGTAATAAATTAGATAGCGTGGGGTGTAATCGTTGGTTTTTTGCCCAGGGCTGTGCAAGTAGTTTTTCTACATTTGGAAACTTAGGGTGAGTGATTAAGCTGAGAGTAGGGCGTAAAGGGTCGTTTTTAAATTCATCAGCAAAGCTCAGAACATTTCGCCCATTGTTAAATCCAGCCAGATAACCCACCAACTTACCATGGAGGGTTAGTTTTAGCGCATTAATCTCGCTAGTGCTCATTCATTATCTCCTAGTAAATCTTGCCATGGATTGTTTGCTAGTTCATTTTCCTTATGTGACTTTGGTGTTTCTGTTGGTAGTGACTCATTCTCTGTTTCGAGAATGGCTTTAACGGCCAATAGCTTTTCCTGAGGGATAAGCAATAATTCGCTTTTTAGGCCTTTTGAGATAAGTTCAAGCGTGTCTAGGCGAGGATTGCCCTTAGACTCTAATCGCTGGTATTGCTGACGAGATATGCCAATACGAAGCAGCATATCCTTTTGCTTTAGCCCGAGTGCTATTCTGCGTTTTTTTAATTGTTCGAGTAATGTGCTCATTATAGAAACTTATATATTGCTTTTTACCTATAAGAAATATATTAGTTTCTTTTTTATCTTTAGGCAATATATAAATTTCTTTTAATTGTATTGACGGGCGTCTTTAGTTAAGGGCCATATACTAAGTTGCTTTATTTATTGGGCTGGTTTTTGCTATATTTTGGCTGTAACTGTAAAGAAATCAGGTTTAGATCTTGAATCACAAGACCGGTGTTTTTCAAGATAGTTTTCGCCTAAATATTTTTGGCCTTTAATTTTCTACACGATCAGGATTCAATAAAACCGAACCTATTGGCTTCCAGTTCCGTGTTGATTCAGAAAGGCCACATATAAGCCAGTTCATAGAATTTAATTCATCGACAACTTCATTTTCATTTACGAAGGTGCTAATAAAACACTCAAAAGTTTATTAAGATTAAGAATAATAGTACCTGAAAATTTAAAATTGTCTGTTTAGCCAACAAAAATAACATAGATTTTATTCATAAGAATTATTGGCGAGAATTTATGTGGGGATTTGGGGTGTCATTAGCTTACCCTATTGTATTTTTGGGTTTATACTTAATATTATTAGAAATAATCTAAAACTTTATTGCTTACTTTTTGGTGTAGATAAAATGGCCATATTTATTTGGGACGATAGCTATAAAACGGGTGTCGAAAGTATTGATGTACAACATAAAAAACTGGTGGAATTACTTAACCAGTTGGATGAAAGCTTGAATATTGGTGGAGACACTCATGAAGTTATAAAACTATTAGATGAGTTAGTTGATTACACTCAATATCATTTTAAAGATGAAGAAAAGTTTATGTTAAGTCATGAACCGGATAGTCAGGCTTCGAAAGACCATCAACATACACATCAACAGTTTGTTGAAAAAATTAAGATTGCTCAGCAGGAATGTCACGACAATCCTGAGAAGGTAACTGATGAACTACTTGATTTTTTAGTGCAATGGTTAATTAACCATATTTTACTGACTGATAAAGAGATGGTAAAAAATGCTTTATCTAATTCTACAGAGCAAGATAATTCTCAGTCGAATGTTGATATTTTAAAAAATAATCTTTATGGTGCTCTACGAGAAAGTGAAGGTCGTTTTAAGGAATTAGCCGATATTTTACCCGCTTTAATATGGATCAGTAATATTGAAGGTAAACGTATTTTTGTTAATAAACAGTTTTTGCAGTTTACTGGGTTGGATATGACCGAGTGCATGAATGGTGAGTGTGAAAAACTAGTCCATAAAGATGATAAGAAAAATCTACTCGATGTATATGAACAAGTTAAAACTAACCATAAAGCAGTTGAAACTGAATATCGTTTAAATCATAAAGATGGCTCTGAACATTGGATTTTAGAAACCATTGTTCCCCGTAAGCGTAAAAGTGGTCAAGTCTCTGGTTTTATGGGTTGTGGTATTGATATTAGCAAACAAAAACATGTAGAAAAATCATTAGAAGAAACAGTTATTAAACGTACCCTAGAGTTACAAAATACCAATCAAATACTAAGCGAAGAAAAAGAAGAGCAAGTAGGCTTAAATAATCAATTAAAAGAAACTCAGGGACATTTAGTTCAATCTGAAAAAATGGCTTCTATAGGTCAATTAGCTGCAGGGGTGGCGCATGAAATTAATAACCCTTTAGGTTATATTTATTCTAACTTAAATACCTTAAAAAACTATTTAACAGATTTAGAACAGGTTGCTACATTGGCCGAAAAAATGGCTACGGAACTACCTAAAGATAATGCTTTGGCAACAGAATTTCACCAACTAAGTAAAGACTTAGATTTAGGTTTTTTACAAGAAGACCTACAAGATTTAGTGAAAGAGTCAATTGAAGGTGCTACGCGAGCTAAGAAAATTGTGCAGGATTTACGGGATTTCTCACGTATTGATAAACAAGAAAGAGAAATATTTGATCTGGAAGAGGGTATTAGCGCAACGCTTAATATTGTTCATAATGAACTAAAATATAAAGCTGATATTGTTAAGGAATATGGTGGGATAAGAACTATTGAATGTGTAGGCGCTCAACTTAATCAGGTATTTATGAACTTATTGGTTAATGCGGCTCATTCAATAGAGGACTTTGGAAAAATTACTGTACGTACAGGTGCTGATGATGCGTTCGTATGGGTAGAAGTGGAAGATACCGGTAAAGGAATTCCTGATGATATTAAAAATAAAATATTTGATCCTTTTTTTACGACTAAACCTGTCGGTAAAGGGACTGGCTTAGGGTTATCGTTATCCTATAAAATAATTCAAGATCACCATGGTCGATTTGAAGTGGATTCTGTGGTGGGTAAAGGAACAAAGTTTAGGGTCTATTTGCCAATAAACCCAAGTAAGTAGTATGAGTATTGAATCGCCCCTAGAAAAAAAACCAGCACAGATACTTTGTGTTGATGATGAACCGAATATCTTAAAATCTTTACGTCGTTTATTTCGGGGAACTGAATATACTGTTCATTTGGCAGAAAGCGGTGCAAAAGGTTTAGAAATATTAGAACAGCAAACCATTGATTTAATTATTTCTGATATGCGAATGCCTCATATGGATGGGGCTGAGTTTTTAACGCAAGCTGCTATCAAGTGGCCTGATACTGTCCGTATTTTATTGACGGGGTTTGCAGATATAGAGTCCACTATTGCTGCTGTAAATCAAGGTAAAATTTATAGCTATTGCAGTAAGCCTTGGGACGATAAGGAGCTAAAATCTTTGGTTGCAAAAGCAATTGAAGAAAAACGCTTACGTGAAGAACGTGTGCAACTATTTGAGATTATCCATAATCAAAATGCACAATTAAAAGATTTAAATGCAAATCTGGAAGATAAGGTAGAGCAACGTACAACGCAATTAAGAACATCTTTAAAGAAACTTGATAATGCTCATGTTGTTTTAAAAAAGCAATATACTGATTCGATTAAAACTTTTGCCAAGATTATTGAAATGCGCCCTGGAATAAGGAGTGGACATTCAACCTATATTGCAAATAATTCAAAACTTGTGGCTATTAAACTTGGTTTATCTGATGAGGAAATCAAAAATATCTTATATGGGGGGCTTTTATTACAGATTGGAAAAATGGGATTAGCTGATGACTTACTGTTTCAGCCTTATTTTTCAACTGAATTACAAGATAGAGAAAATTATTTAAAACATGCTTTAGAAGGCGAGTCTTTATTAAAAGATATGAGCCAGTTAAAGCCAGCTTCTGTTTTAATTAGGCATCAGTTTGAACACTTCGATGGTAGTGGTTTCCCTGATTGCTTGCAAGAGCAAAGAATTCCAATAGGCGCACGTATTTTATCGGTTGTTAGAGACTATATTGCTTATATAGAAGGCTCTATGACTGGTAAGGTAATGTCTGTTGATGATGTACAAAATCGTTTGCTAAATAAAACAGGGTCCTTATACGATCCTGTTGTAGTAGATACTTTTCTGCAAGTTTTAAATGAAACGAAAGATGATAATGCACGCCCTGTTGTTGAAATGTCGTGGACTAAGTTAGAGCCGGGTATGGAGGTAGTTGATATTCATTATGATGATAGGCTTTACCTAAAGGAGTGTATTTTAGAAAAGAAACATATCTTAGATATTGTGGCATTAAGAGAAAAAGTAGGTGATAAGCTGGTTATTAAAGTACGGTTAGGGACTGGTGAAAAATATATTTAATTTTTAATAACTAAAATCTTGTGGCCCTAAAATTCGTAAAACTTCATCACACGTTGTTAAACCTAAATTAACCTTTTCTAAAGAATCTTCTAGTAATGTTTTATAACCCTGTTTTTGTGCACATTGTTTAATTTCTTTTTGATTTGCCTGGGCTGAAATAAGGTCTCGCATTTCTTCGTTTGGGATAAGTATTTCATATAAACAAACACGACCGTCATAGCCGCTGTTTCCACATTTGTCACAGCCTTGGCCTTTATAGGCAGTCACCTTATTCTGTGAAAAAACAGGGCCTAATTGCTGAATAATATCAGGGCTTACTTTTTCTTCTTGTTTACAATGCTCACAAATTTTTCTTACTAAACGTTGGGATAATACACCTTCAAGACTACTGGCAATAATGTAGGGTTTTAACCCTAAGTCAAAAAGTCGTGCAATAGTAGCAATACTAGAGTTTGTATGTAAGGTGGAAAATACCAAGTGCCCTGTTAATGCAGCTTGGAAGGCAACTTCGGCTGTTTCAGAGTCACGTATTTCACCTAATAAAATAACATCAGGGTCTTGTCTTAAAATGGCGCGTAATACGATAGGAAAGGTTAAATCTATTTTCCCTTTTATATTCACTTGTCCCGCTGCATCCATATAATATTCAACAGGTTCCTCAATGGTGACATAGTTTTTTTCTGAGGTAACTCCATGTTGAAGCAACGAGTAGAGTGTTGTTGTTTTTCCGCTACCAGTTGGGCCTGTTGATAAAATAATACCTTGGGGTTTACCAACAAGACGCGTTACATTTTTTAAATTATTTTTATTAAACCCTAGTTGATCAAGACTTTTTATCGATGCATTACGATCTAATATCCTCATGACTATTTTTTCACCATTAATCATAGGTAATGATGAAATACGTAAGTCGATAATTCGCATAGGGGTTTTGACTGTAATTCGGCCATCTTGTGGTCGTCGGCGTTCTGAAATATCCATTTCAGCCATAACTTTTATCCGTGAAACCAAAGGATTTAAATAATGATTAGGAATAAAGATTTTATCTTTTAATATGCCGTCTATTCGATAACGTACAACAACACTTTTGGTACGTGGTTGGATATGAATATCACTGGCACCCAGTCTTACTGCTTCAATAATAATTGAATTAACTAATCGAATAGCGGGTGGGTCTTCTGTTTCTCGTAATAATTGATCTAAAGAAATATCATCTTTATCATCTATTATTACTTCAATTGTTTCAAAGGGGTCTTCGGTGTAAATGATATTTTCCATTTCACCAAAGTTGGGGGTTTCACCATAGAGTTGCGTGATTTTACTTTCAATTGCAGCGACATCGGCCATAACAACTTGTAATGACATACCGGTAAAAAACCGTATATCAGCTTGTAGACTCATGTTCATGGGGTCTGCAACGACAAGCAGTAACATGTTATTTTCGATTTTTAAGGGTAAAGCCCAATGTTGCTCACAAATTGAACGAGGTAATAAATCGAGAACTGCTGAATCGATTTGAAATTCAGCTAATGAGACTTCTTCTACAAAAAAATCTTTACGGAGAACCTTGCGGATTTCCTTTTCAGTAAGCCATTGCTTATCAAGAATAAGCTTAATAACGGGGATAGTTGTCGTTTGTTTAAGCTTAAATATTTCTTGTAACTGACCGTCATTAAGTAACTGTTTTTTATTGAGCATAATGGCTAATTGTCCATTATCATTATTACTTAATTTGCTCAGTTTTTTTAACTGCTTTGTTTGGTGTTTATTTTCCTGCTGAAGCTGTTTGTTTTTCTTTAATAAATCATATTGTTCCAGTGCCAGTCCAACCGTTATTCTTAAATCATCATCATTCCAAGGCTTAAGAATAAATTTATAAACAGCGCCTTCGTTTATAGCACCCATCACTGCATCAGTATCTGCATAACCTGTTAGCATAATGCGAATAGTTTCAGGGTATAGACTTTTTACTTGTTTTAGCAGTTCGGCACCATTCATTTGAGGCATTTTAAAATCACTAATCATTAACTGGAAGGTGTTTTGGCTGAGAACCTTCAGTGCTTCCTCTCCACTCATGGCAGATTCGATGTGATAGTTTTCGCGACGAAAAATTCGTCGTAATGAAGATAAAACGTTAGCTTCATCATCAACTAATAAAATACGATATATGTCTTTATTATTTTCTGTCTCTGTTTGTTCGCTAATATCAGAGCTACTAAAAAGACTACTGTAGCGAGACATAAAACCACTTTATTTTGACTGTTATCATTATTAATACTTTTTATGCTGAATAGGTAGACAAATTGTAACTAAAGTACCTTTATCTAGTTTACTAATAATATTTAAACTTCCTTTATGTGCTTTGATAATATTAAGGCATACAGTTAAGCCTAAGCCAATACCTTGTCCTACATCTTTAGTGGTAAAAAAGGGGTCGAAAATATGGGATAAATCTGATTCTGATATTCCACAGCCAGTATCTCTCATTTCTATACAGATATTACTTTCATTTATGCCTGTTGTGATTTTTACTTTGCCTTTTTCAGCAATAGCATCTGCTGCATTTAAAAGTAGGCTAAGGAAAACCTGGCCTAATTCTGCTGGATGACAGAATATTAAGGGAATGTCAGCTAAATCTAAAATAACTTCAAGTTTATTTTGTACTTGAGGGGCACATATGTGTACCGTTTGACGGATAATTTCATTAATATCAGCATCCTCCTCATCAGCATCATTAACTCTAGAGAAGCTTTTTAAGTCTTTAACAATAGCCGCGACTCTATCTATGCCATCAATACTTTCTTTTAGTATATCCTCTAAATCTTCTAGCATATAATTTAGCTCTTCCTCCTCCCATAGTTTTAATATATAGCTATTTGTTGCCCCTGTTTTAAGAGCAGCGTCTAATTTAGTTAAGGCATTTAAATATGATTCTGTAGAGGTTAAATTACTGCGAATAAAGCCAATGGGGTTGTTTATTTCATGCGCTATTCCAGCGGCTAAACGACCAATAGATGCCAGCTTTTCATTTTCATAAAGTTTGAGTTGTGCTGTTTCTATTACTTTAACTTGTTGTTTTACACGTAAATCTAAAGATTCAGCCAGTTTTTTATATTTTACTTTTGACGTTTCTAATGCAGCATTACGTCGTTGTAATTCTTCATAATCATCCCGTTGAGTTTTAATATGCAGATCTGAAGCCATTAAATAACGTGAATTACTATATAAAATAAGTTGGATTAGCTGAGCAGCAGATTGCAGCGATGGAAGAGGGGCGTATGCTTCTATATAGCCAATTGGTTCTAATTCACCGTATAAGGGTGTCTTTTTTAGGGGGTGTTTTTCTTCAAACTGATCTAGCTCAATATCAAATAAGCATTTGTCATGAGTATCTAAAATACGAACGGGAGAATCTAAATTAGTGAGTAAAGCCTGTAATAGTTTTGATGAATTAACACCCGTAAGCAACTCTTGTAATGTAAATTCATGATCAAAAGATAAGGCTTGTTCAATTGACATTAGTCTACCTATGTTTGATGAGCAATATCACCAGTAATGAGTTGGTTAATAAACTCAGTTTGCGTTAAATTATGTTGATCTAAGAACTTAAATTCAGTGTTGAGTTGATTATATACTTGGCTTAATAATGCTTGTAATGTTTCAACCACACCAGAGCCATTTATTGCATTACTGAATGTGACAGGCCAAGGTGCTTGTTGCCAGCGCTGTTGTACTTCTGTTTCACTAATGATATCAGTTAAGTCGCGTTTATTATATTGAATAACCAAGGGTAGAGAATCAAAGTCTAAACCAACTCGGTTAGCGTTAGCTTCTAAATTTTCAAATGATTGTCCATTATTGATACTTTGAGACAGCTGAGAGTCAGCAACAAAAACAACACCATCAGCACGAGATAACACTGCTTTTCGAGTGCTATCGTGAACAACCTGGCCAGGAACAGTATAGACTTTAAATTTTACTAATAATCCAGATGATGTGGTAAAGCCTAAAGGTAATAAATCAAAAAACAATGTTCTATCATTAGTTGTTTCCATCATCATGATTTCACCTTTTAAATCTGTATTTAACAAATCGTGTAAGCGCATGATATTAGTGGTCTTTCCGCTCATGGCTGGGCCATAATAAACAAGTTTTATTGTCAGTTTATTGCTGTCCTCATCATGTATAGCCATTTGCTATCTAACCTTTAATTTATGATCTATGGTTTTATTCGTAATCTTCTTCATTGATAATGATCGAGCCATCATCAGCCCAGTTGACTTGAGTGATGCCTGGTTCTTCTTTTTCTAAAGCTTGTAGGGCTTTGTCTTTTTCATTTAATAATATTTGCTGTTCTCTTACTTGATCTGCTAGCTGTCGGTTTTCTAGTAGAATGCGTTGGTGTTCTAAGCCTGATTTTACTGCATTTGTTATTTCAATATTATTCCATGGCTTATTAATAAAGCGGTAAACGCCTGCTTCGTTAATAGCTGTTTGAGCACTTTCTAAATCGGCATATCCCGTTAAAATCATTCGTATGATTTGGGGCTGGATCACTATGAGTTTGATTAAAAATTCTACGCCATTCATACCTGGCATTCTAAAATCAGAAATAACCAAATCAAACTTAACTTCTTTGGCAATGAGTAATGCTTCTTCTGCACTGGTTAATGCAGTAATATCATATCCTTTAAGTAAGCGGGTTATTGCTCTCAGTACATTTGACTCATCATCAACTAATAAAATCTTAGGTTTTTTTGTACTGTTTTCAGTCATCTTTCTATCTCTAGGTTTTGATCGGTATTTTGAAAAGTATTTAACTTAATTCTATATCAATATGCTAAAAATGTAAGTTAATTGTACTTTTTTAGCAGATATATCTTATGATAGAGAAAACTATATTTTTATAGGGAAGGGGAAGATGAGCGCTTCAGTTTTAGTCTATTCATATCAATTTAATTTTTCTGATAATAAATCAATTCAATTAAACCTTGAAGTTGACTCAAGTAATCTGAATCTTCTATCTAATAATGAGGTTTTCCCCTTTTGGGCTGCTCTAGACTTTAATCAATGTCCTAATTGTCCGCTAAATATTGAAGAAAATACTTTTTGTCCCGTCGCTAAAAACCTTATTCCATTATTAGATATTTCGAATGCTTTAGTTTCTTATGATGAGGTTAATGTTGTTATTAAAACATCTGAGAGAACTGTTTCTGCCGATACAACCATGCAACGAGCTATGAGTTCAGTTCTTGGTTTGATTATGGCAACCAGTCCTTGTCCTCATGCAGAATTTTTAAAACCTATGGCACGTTTTCATCTACCTTTAGCCAGTGAAGAAGAAACTATTTACAGAACGACTTCAATGTATATGCTCGCTCAATATTTTAAGCAGCAGCAAGATATGAGTTATGAGATTGGTTTTAAGGGTTTATCAGAAAAGTATAATAATTTACAGCTTGTTAATAGAGCATTAGCTAATCGAATAAGGGCTGCAATTAAAAAAGATGCAACCGTTAATGCTATTATTTTACTGGATTTACTCTCTCAAGCAGTTAATTGGTCGATTGAGGACAAACTAAATGAAATTCAGCCATTATTTGAACAATATATTAAGGGTGGTTCTATTAACTCTGGCTGAGCAGGTATGTATTTAACTTATTGTTAACGACGTTATGTAGAGCGGACTTCAGTCCGCAATAGCCCTAGATAGTTGACTCTATGGCGGACTGAAGACCGCTCTACATTTGATAACTTGTATGTAGCCCCATATTACTATCCTTGACCAGGAAGCATACCAACAGAGCCTGGTTTTAATCGTTTGCAGTTAACAATCATGTCTTCTACATGACAGACTTGCAGGCTTGCATTATCTGAGCATTCGTTGCAAACAACTTTACCGTCATTCTTAACTTCTTGAATCCCCCATCCATACCCCTGCGTCTGGCAGAATTTTTTTACAGATCTTTTAATTTTATAAGGTTTAGTCGCTGATTTTTGGGCTTTTTCTGGTGATTCACATCGGATAGATGGCAATGTGTTGGCCATTAGGTCTCTATAAATGTATTCAGCTGACAATACCGTGTTAGAAAATAAAGCCAGTAAAAGAGATGAGGCAATTAATAAAAGTTTCATGTTTTTTCTCCATGTATTATTTTTATTGATGAAATTAGCTCTTAATTCAAGACGCGAATATTCATTAATCGGGTTTCTTCATCTAACTGGTCTTTTATCGGGGCAAACTTTTCATTTTCATTGAATTTCAGTGCCATTAGTCCTGCTATTAAAACGGCGGCTAGTAGTGCGACATATAAAATAAAATTATCTTTTTCTGGTATTTGTTCTATTTGCTCATTCATTGTTATTTACCTTTTGTGTTGTTGTGTCGAGTGATGAGTTAATTTATGAAATAGTCCCTGCCTCGTAATAGGGTCTTGAAAGGAAGGGTAATAGTCATAAGTCTCATTCTTTTTTTATAGTATCGAATCGCAACTATAATAAATAATGTTGACCTATGTCAACAAATATCGAATCAATACTGTTTTTTAATGAAATTAGTTGTTTTGTATTTGTTGACAATTGAAGTGGAAGCATATAGATTGCATGTGTAATAGCATTGAATCGCTATTATAATTTGCTTGGTTTAACTTTTTGACAAAGAATGAGCTATATAGCTATATGTTCTTGGCAAATAAAATCAATTTCGTGGTTATTTAGTTTTTCTTGGGTGAGTTCACAGAAGAAATTTGAAGATTTTTTTGTGAAATTTTTACAGCTATTACATATTCCAAAAGAGTATGAGTTATTAGCTTTTTGCAGGGCAGTAAGTGCTTGAATGAAAATATCTTCATTATTGAGAGTTGATGAGTCTTTATCTAAAAGGCTAATGGCTTGGGAAAATAATTCAGTAGGTTTTGCTTTATCTCGTGTATTTATTCCTTTATCGAGTAATTGAATATGAACAACACGTTTATCGGTTTTATCTTGGGTTTTTTTAATTAACTGTTGTTTTTCTAAAATATTAAGCGTTTGAGAAATAGTGCCACGGGTAATACCTAGGTAGTTAGCTATCGCTGCTGGAGTATCACTGTATTTGTTGCAGAGTGATAAATATTCCAGTATTTGAAAATGAACCATTTGTAGTTTTAGTTCTGTACACTTTTTACGCTCTTCTGAGCGGATTAAGGTGGCCATATATTCGATCAGATCAAATACAGTGGGTTGTTTCATTGTTTGAAACTTATTTTCTTGTGTGGTGGTAAAGGATGTTGAAAGTGATGCTTTACGCAATGCGTTAAGTACATTTAGAAAAGCTTTTTTTTGAATCGCAGAGCTAGTATCTTGTTTTAAGATTTTAGTTGCTGAATTAAATAACTTTGTTCTACGTGCTTTTTTTAATATCGCTAAACCAGGAGGAAGCAATTGTACATGAATAATACGTTTATCTATTTCATCCTTATTTTTTTCAATATAGCCTTTTTTTTCAAGGACTATTAAGGATTGAGAAACTGTTCCTCTGGTCATGCCAAAATATTCGGCTGTGGCAGCGGGTGTGTCTGTATATTGATTAGAGTGGGACAAATAGTTTAATACTTCAAAGTGAACTAGTTGGATTCTAAGTTCGGCGCATACCTTATGTTTGTCAGCACGAATAAGAGCTGACATGCACTGAATATATTCAAACATTTTTGTTTTCTTCATAACATTAATAGAGGTATTGGTAGTTATTGAAACGAGGGTTAATTGAGTTGACAGTAGAGCTTGTTACCGATAAAGTAATAGCGATTCAAAATTATATTGAGTGTTTGGTGGGTCAATATATTATGTGGATCAAAGGATTTTCTCCGTAGAGATATTATAGCATGGAGGTTGTTTAATCTAACTTTAAGAACGTTAGACTTTAGCCAGTGGTTAGCCACTGGCTTTTTTTTAAATTTATCAATAGTGGTTTTAATTAAGATTTACTAAATATATTGAGAACAATATATATGTATATCGATAATGTTTTTTATCTCATAAAAGGTTATCATTTAATTATCACTCATGGGGAGAAAGGAACTATAAATGAACAAAACAATAATAAAATTTCATAAAGTGTTATTGGCAAGCACGGCTAGCTTGCTTTTATTAGCGGGTAGCGCACATGCTAAATCAGATATGCATAAGTTATATGAGGATAACTGTGCAAGTTGTCATGGTTCTGATCATGGTGGTTATCTTGCTCCTGCAATAAACTCAGAAACTTTAAAAGGACGTAGTCCTACTGCATTGCGTACATTGATTATGACAGGCAGTTTTGAGACTTTAATGCCTCCATTCTATGGTCGCTTAAAAGATGCCGATATTCGTGACATGGTTAAGCATCTACAATCCACACCTAAGCAGTCAAATCCACCTTGGACGATTAAAGATATGAAAAAATCTTTAAAAATCTACGTTAAAGATGAAAGCACATTACCATCAAAACCAACTTATCAAATTGATAGTATGGATGATTTGATTGGTGTTGCTGCACGTGGTAAATATGGCCGAGGAAATGGGGCTAAAGCTATTTTTATTAATAGTAAGACGCATAAAATAGTCGGTGAAATAGACACAGGTACAGCCGCGCATATTATTGATTTTGATCCAGCTAATTCACGTTGGGCTTATGTAAAAACTGATACAGCAGAAATATTTAAAGTCGATTTGTTTTCTATGAAAGCAGTCAGAAGTATTAAAACAGGCTTTAATGGACCTGCATTAGGTGTTTCCAGAGATGGTAAATATTTAATGGCGGGGTCTTTTGTACCGCATAATGCTGTTATTTTAAATTCTGACTTAGAACCTTTAAAGTTATTGGAACTTGAAGGGGTAGATCCTGACGGAAAAATGGTCAGTTCAGATTCAGGTATGATTATTGGTACTCCGTTTGCTGATATTTTTGCCATAGCGTTAGAAAATGCTGGTCAAGTTTGGGTGGTTGATTTAAAAGATGGTTTTCCTATCACTAAAATTAAAAATGTGGGTAGACATTTACATGATGCCTTTTTAACCCATAAAGGCCAAAAATTAATGGTTGCATCTTATGATGATAGTATCGTCACTGCCATTGATTTAAAAACACGTAAAATCATCAAAAAACTAAAAGCAGGTTGCGTTCCTCATGTAGGTGGCGGTGCAGCGGTTAAGGTTAATGGACGTACTTTAGGTTTTGGTACAAATTTTGGAACTTGTGACAACAATACTGTTGTGAGTGTTTGGGATTTAGACAAAATGGAAGTGGTTAAGCAGATTCCTGTTTCTGGCGGAACAGAGTCTCCAGCAGCTCATGCAAATGCGCCTTATGTTGCCGTTGATATTATCACTAAAGATAGACGTGCCCGTACTATCCAACTTATTGATAAAAAATCATTAAAAGTTGTTAAAACTTTAGATGTGGGTGGACATGCTTATTTCCCTGAATACAGTGCTGACGGTAAATTCTTATATGTAAGTGCTGGCTATGCAGGTGATGAAGTCGTTGTTTATGATTCTCATAGCTTAAAGAAAGTCGCTTCAGTACAAATGGAAAGCCCTGCAGGTATCTTTTCTAGAGGCCGTGTTAAATACATGACTCGTGGATTATCACCTGATGAAATGGAGTAAGATTATGAAAATTTTACTTATTTCAATGGTTTTACTCAGTGCATCTACGGCTCAAGCGGCTAGTATTTATGCGGGTAAGGCAAAAGCAGCAGCTGTTTGTTCACAATGTCATGGGGTTAGATCTACAAGTGCGGAAGCACCATTTCCTCCACTTGCTGGAAGGGATGAAGAGTATCTTGAAATGGCACTTAAGCAATACCGTGATAAAACACGTATTTCAGATGTGATGAATAATATTGCAGGCTCATTAACTGATCGAGATATTAATAATATTGCTAATTATTATAGTCGTTTAGGTAAATGAGATATCTAATCATTGCACTGGCTTTTTCTGCCAGTGCAATGGCTGATAAAGCAATTGATTCCCCAAGTCTAGAAAGACAACAAGAATTACATAATATGCTTGCGCATGATTGTGGTTCTTGTCATGGATTAACCCTTAAAGGGGGCTTGGGACCATCTTTGTTACCCAAGGCTTTGGCTGGTAAATCTGATCAGTTTCTTGTACATACCATTCTTGAAGGTAGAAAGGGTACGGCAATGCCACCTTGGAAACCTTTTATTACTGAACAAGAAGCCCTTTGGATAGTTCAAAAATTACTAAAGTAGAATATGGGGCGAAGGCTTTAGCCTTCAATTTATTATAATGAAGGCTAAAGCCTTCGCCCCCACATAGTTTTCTAATCCAACCCCCTCTCAATTTATATCAAAATATGTTCAAACTTAGTCTTTTATCACTCTTGTTTTGTCTTAATGCCCATGCTGAATTACGAGCAACAGGTGATTTAGGTGTAGTTATTGAACGTGCAAAAGGTAGTGCTTTAATCATCAATACCAGCAAACAAAAGACTTTAGCCAAAATAGAAGCATTAGGTGATTTATCCCATGCTTCCGTGGTGTTTTCTCGTGACCAAAGATATGCATTTGTATTCGGTCGTGATGGTGGTTTAAGTAAAATTGATTTATTACAAGATAAAGTGGCTAAACGTATTATTCAAGCAGGGAATAGTATTGGTGGTGCAATTTCTCAAGATGGTCAATTAATCGCAGTTTCAAATTACACACCTGGTGGCGTTAAAATATTCTCAGCTGAAACTTTGGAATTAATTGCTGATATTCCTGCCCAGTATGGTGATAATCAATTATCTAAAGTAGTAGGTTTGGTCGATGCACCAGGGCAGCGTTTTGTTTTTAGTTTATTTGATGCTAATGAGGTGTGGATTGTTGATGTAAAAAAACCAACTACTCCTGTTATTCAGAAATTTAAAAATATTGGTAAACAACCTTATGATGCTTTATTAACACCTGATGGTCGTTATTATATTGCAGGCTTATTTGGTGAAAGAGGTTTGGCTTTATTAGATTTATGGAATCCAGAAACAGGTGTTAAACGAATCTTGCCTGATTATGGCAAAGATGATGAAAAACTACCTGTTTATAAAATGCCTCATTTAGAAGGCTGGGCTGTTGCAGGTGACTTTATGTTAATACCAGCAATCGGTCAGCATGAAGTTTTAGTGATTGATACTAGGCAGTGGACTTTAGTTAAGCGCATACCTGTTATAGGCCAACCTGTCTTTGTAATGGCTAGACCTGATGGACGGCAAATATGGGTGAACTTTGCCTTTCCTGATAATCAAAATTTACAAATTATAGATGCTAAAGATTTTAAAATCGTTAAATCTTTAATACCTGGAAAAGCGGTGTTACATATGGAATTTACACCACGTGGTGAGCAAGTGTGGGTATCTGTACGTGATGATAACCAAGTCATTATTTATGACACAGAAAACCATGCAGAGTTAAAGCGCTTATCGGCTGAAAAACCGAGTGGTATATTTTTTAGTTCGCGTGCCCATAAAACGGGTTTGTAATAATGCTAAGTTCCTTGCATAAGCAATTACTTAATGATTTCCAGCAAGATTTACCCTTATCAGCGACTCCATATCAGGATGTTGCAGATTCTTTAGGCGTTGCTGAAGATGAAGTTTTAGACGCTTTTAAAGAATTACAGGATCAACAGTTTATTGCCCGTATTGGTTCTGTTATTGCGCCTAATTTGATTGGGACTAGTTCATTAGTCGCCATGTCTGTTCCAGAGAATCATCTTCAAAGTGTTGCTGAAATTATTAACCAATACCCTGAAGTTAATCATAACTATGAAAGAGATAATCGCTTTAATTTATGGTTTGTATTGGTTGCTAAAGACAGCGAGAGTTTACAACAAGTAATGGCTGATATGGAATTACAAACAGGTTATAAAATGTTGTATTTACCTTTATTGGCAGATTACTTTATCAATTTAGGGTTTGAGTTAGATTTTGATGATTGATGGTGTTAGTCGACAGTTAATAGAACTGTTACAACAAGGTTTACCGCTGGTTTCGCGCCCTTATACTGAGATTGCTAAAAAACTTCATCTCACTGAAGATGAAGTACTTATACGGGTGGCTAAACTTAAACAGCAGGGTATTATTAAGCGTTTAGGGGTCGTAGTTAATCATAGGCGATTAGGTTATAAAGCCAATGCTATGGTGGTGTTTGATGTGCCTGATAGTTTAATCTCGCAAATCGGTGATCATGTAAGCCAATTTAACTTTGTTAATTTGTGTTATCAGCGCCCAAGGCAGGGTGATCAATGGCCTTATAGCTTATATTGCATGATTCATGGTAAAAACAAAGAGACAGTTTTAAAGCAGTTAGATCATTTGATTGAGTCATGTGGATTGCAGCAGTTTAAACGCGAAGTATTGTTTAGCAAGCAATGTTTTAAGCAACGTGGCGCGCTTTATCAAGCCTTAGAAAAACAACAAAAAGTTATAAGTAATGGATGAAGTAGACAAACTAATCATTAATCACCTTCAAGGTGGTTTTCCTGTCTGTGACTCACCTTATCAAGTGGTTGCTGATCAATTAGGTTTAGCTGAAGCTGACTTAATTAATAGAATAAAGACTTTGTTAGATACAGGCTTACTCTCCCGTTTTGGTCCTTTATTTCATGCAGAACAAATGGGGGGCGCATTAACTTTAGCCGCTGTAAAAGCACCAGAACAGCAGTTTGATCAAATTGCTGAAATAATCAATTCCTTTCCTGAAGTTGCACATAATTATGCGCGTAATCATGAGCTTAATATGTGGTTTGTCATTGCAACTGATGTGCCTGAAAGGTTAACAGAAGTTATTAAGGAAATTGAACAGCAAACTAAATTAGCTGTTTATAACATGCCGAAAATAAATGAATATTTTGTTGGCTTAAAATTACAGGCATAAACATGGATGAATTAGACCGACAAATTATTACAGCCACTCAAGCAGGACTCCCCCTAGTACCTCAGCCTTATCAAGCAGTCGCTAATGAATTAGGTATCACAGCTGAATTATTGATGCAGCGCATTAAATTAATGCAGCAACAACAAGTTATTCGGCGTATTGGTGTAGTGCCAAATCATTACCGTTTAGGATATAAATATAACGGTATGACTGTTTGGAATATTGCTGATGAATATATAGATGATCTAGGTAAACAAGTGGGTGAGTTAGACTTTGTCAGCCATTGTTATCATCGTCCAAGGCATGAACCCGAATGGAATTATAATTTGTTTGCTATGGTACACAGTAAAACAGAAGAAGGCGTAAACCAGAAAATACAAATCATTGTTGATTTACTAGGTGCATATAATTTAGGAAATGATGTTTTATATAGTACTCGAATTTTGAAGAAAACAGGGTTAAGAATAGGAGCTAAGGGTGTTTAGATTAAGTCAATATATGCGAGAAATTTTGCATCCAACGCCTTTGAAACCAGTAAGGAAACCTTCTGGCCCCGTTGTTATCTGGAACTTAATCAGACGCTGTAATTTAACCTGTAAACATTGCTATACCACTTCGGCAGATGTAGATTTTCCTGGAGAATTAAGCACGCCTGAAATCTATCAGGTAATGGATAATTTAAAAGACTTTAAAGTCCCCGTGCTTATTTTATCTGGTGGAGAGCCTTTATTACATCCCGATATCTTTGATATTTCTCGACGTGCAAAAGATATGGGGTTTTATTTAGCACTATCTAGTAATGGCACACTTATTACTAAGGAAAATATTAAACAAATTGCAGAAATTAATTACCAATATGTGGGGGTAAGTCTTGATGGAATAGGGCAGACGCATGATAAATTTAGGCAAAAACAAGGTTCATTTTCTGAATCTCTAGCAGGGATTGGCTTATGTCGTGATAACGGCATAAAGGCAGGTATTCGTTATACCTTAACTAAAGATAATGTACATGATTTTCCTGCCATGCTTAAGTTAATGGATGATGAAAATATAGATAAATTCTATTTATCACATTTAAACTATGGTGGAAGAGGCAATAAAAATCGTAAATCTGATGCTGAGTTTGCCATGACTCGTGATGTAATGGATCAGTTATTTGAACAATGTCTGCAATGGGAAAAGCAAGGCGCAGAAAGGGAAATTGTTACCGGTAATAATGATGCAGATGCCGTATATTTTTTACATTGGGTTAAGAAAAATTACCCAGATAAAGTTGAACATATTCAAGCAAAATTACAACAGTGGGGTGGAAATTCATCCGGTGTTAATGTGGCGAATATTGATAACTTAGGTAATGTACATCCAGATACCTTTTGGTGGGATCATAACCTAGGCAATGTAAAAACCAGAGATTTTTCTGATATTTGGCAAGATACATCAGATCCCCTTATGGCAGGATTAAAACAAAGCCCAAGACCATTGGAGGGACGTTGTAAATCTTGCGATTATCAAAAAATATGTAATGGAAATACTCGCGTTAGAGCGCATCAGCTATTTAATAACTCATGGGCTGAAGATCCTGGATGCTACCTTAAGTTGAGTGAAATAGTTGGTTAATCACTTTTTCATAATATTTTAATGAACTTGATTTTTTAGTCTATACTTTTATTTGTTTAAGCGCATATACATAATATTTTTAAGGTATATTTATAGATCAAATTTAATTAAAGGACGTTAATTAATGAGGGTTTTTTATAAAGTTATATTTTTTGTTTTGTTATTTTTGTCGATTTCATTGGCAAAAGCAGATTCTTCTTTAAACGAACAAGATATTCGACTAATAGTTAAAGAACTATTACAGGAAAAAGATTCAAAAATTCAATTGTTAGAGTCAAGAATACAACAATTAGAAGCCAAACTTAAAAACCAGAATGCTAGTGTAAATGTTGATAAGGCAACAAGCGCAAATAAAGATCAAAAAACTATTGATAATAGTTTTAGCGACAAACTAGCAGAGATAGAATCAGACGTTTCAGAATTAAAATCAACAGCAGCAGAAAATGGACTGGAAATTACTGGTTT
>Ga0209494_1000374_pt1 | contig 19366 bp, 17 predicted proteins | sample EN1Hudseemescosm_FD_184628 | JGI IMG/M metagenome (GOLD analysis project Ga0209494, IMG submission 184628) | Methane-oxidizing microbial communities from mesocosms in the Hudson Canyon - EN1B Hudson Canyon (SPAdes) (version 2) | ecosystem: Environmental > Aquatic > Marine > Cold seeps | place... | reverse complement strand
TTATTTTTAACCGCTTCAACCTGCATTTCTACACCAAAATATTGCATGACTCGCTTTACCCCATGTAAAACTGGAATAGCGCCTCCCATGGCCACGGCATCAACCAAACAATACCAGGCCGCGACTCCACTTGGCGGGTTGCCCTGGGTCAACATTGATGCAGGATCAATTGCCGCCCAATTCCATGTACCTAATGATGTGCCGATTAATTCGACCCAGGTGGTAATAAAAAAAGCGCCTAAATACACCATTGGTGAACGACCTTTAAATAAAAACACTAAATAGATGAAAAATAAAACAGCGCCTATCTGATCTGATCTTCCTATCACGGCAAACAATGCCAAAATAGCCCATGCCCCGCCAACTAAAACTACAAAAGCGGTGATTGCTCTGGCATGCTTTAAAAATAGATCGGTACGGCCAAGGACTATGGCTGTTAAATAAACCAGTCCATGTCCAGCAGGAACAAACCACGGCAGGTTTTCTAAGCGATAGGTATAACCGGACATATAAATAGAAGCAAAATTCTCACCGATGGTTGCAAATGTCACCGCAACAAAGACTTGTGCTCTGACATATTTACACTCACCCATCAGTATAAAAATTAATGATGCCCAACCTGCTACACCCAGTGCATATTGCAACTCTATACTTGCCACTGAATCTATTAAAAAACATAAAGCCACTGCTGCAAAGGCAAAAGCAATAATATAATAATCGCGTTGCTTATGAGTAACTTCAATATCCACTGCGGGGAAATGTCTTAACATAGAACCTCTTTATAACTCTCTTCTAGCTGCAATAATACCAAGGTTAACCCTGTAATCATTGCCTGTTGTTCAAAATGGTGGATTGTACTGGCGCTTATCCACCCTACAAGTAATCGCAAATGTTGCGCTTACTGTCAAATAAAAATATACGCAACAAACATATATCTTATTGCCTTACCTATAAAAATTGCAATACAAGACAGTAAAAAGGGTAACTTTAACCAACCGCCCGCAAAACACAAACCATCACCGACTACCGGTAACCAGGAGAAAAACAATGTCCATATTCCCCAGCGTTTCACCATGGCTAATGACTTTTGTTTTTTCTCAGACAATACTTCGTCAGCTGGAAATTTCTTAGCTGCCAAGATCCCCAGCAACCAGGTTGTTAATGCACCTAAGGTATTACCCACTGTTGCAGTTAATACTAGGCCTTCTACATTATATAACTGTTCTGAGACTAGATATGCCAGTACAGCTTCTGAACCTCCTGGCGCTATGGTAGATGAAATAAAAGCACTTATAAAGAGCCCCCATAAGGCAATAAACTGTTCCTGCATTTGTTTTTCCCATAAAAAAACCCCTGAAATCAAATGATTCCAGGGGTTTTTAATGTACTATCTATTTATCAGATAATTCTATAGATTTTTTTGAAGAAACCATAGCAATCAGACTAGTAATTAATTTAAAAATCCAACCAATTACTTTAGCTAGCATTTCAAAAAAAGTGCTAACAACTTCACCAACCGCCATTCCTTTAAAACGACGAGCTAATAATGGAGCCAAAATTAAACCCGCAGCTAAACCAATAATCAAAATACCAGAAATAGCAGATTCATTCTCTGCCGCAGTTGCTGCTGCAACCGCCCTTTTTTCCTTACTAGTTAATGGTTTTGCAACTACTGGCTCAGGAATGCTATCACTGTAATCATCCTGTATCACATAAGCTGATACGCCTGGAATACTGGGTAAATCACCGCTACCTTTACCAATTTTTAACTGGGCCTTCATCCCTTTTTCCATATGCTGTGAAATATCACAATGGACTAGGTAGGTTTTATCATTGGGTGGAAAAATCAAAGTACCTGAAATTTTGCCAGGACCCGTGACCTCCAGATGAAACATACCTTTAGGGTACATATACTTCGGCAAACCATGCATCATCCATTGATGACGAATACTATCATCATTAATGAAATTTACAGTTAACTTAGTACAGGGCTCAAACTGATACTCCTGTTTATCAAATGCAAACATTGTACCAGGAAATTTTTCTGAATATTTGTGTCCAGCATGAACAGTAATTTCTTCCTCAGCAGCAATCTTGTCACAACCACCAGGCAAAACATCTGTATTCTGCCCCATGACCATACCGCCATCCATATCCATCAAATGACCATCACCATGGTTCATTAGATTGGTATGATCCAGAAATTCTTTTTCCGCCAACGCAACAGAAGAGACAGCGAATGATAATAGTGCACTTACTAATAACTTACGCATCTTATTTACCTCCTCTTGCTGAAGCAATCATAGCCATGACCTGCTCACGATTTACAAACAGTAGGTACAAAGCAACACCAAAGATCAAACCCCAGATAAAGTTACTGATTGAATTATCTTCAACAGTTATTAAATTATCATAAAAGTCCATCGACTTAGGGCCTTCTTCCACAGCCATTGGCTGAGCCGCTTCTGGTGCTTTATAGTCTTTACCATCAATCTCACCTAAGCTGTTCCAGGCATCAATATCCTGCCAGACGGGAAGTTTTCTGCCATGAAATTTTTTGGTAAACAAGTTTTCAATACTTTCACCAATCGTCTTAGGCAAGCCGACTTCATTCAAGTACTTTTTATACACCAAGGCACTAACATTACCACCAGGGTTCATACCATCCGTTAAGATACCTTTTTCTCTATGATCATGAAAGATCCATACACCCTGTCCATAACTATGCAATCCATCATCAACCGTACTGATTTTTAAATCATTACGCTGTGCCGGCGCCAAGTCATAAATATCACGCATAATTTGCGCATTAGGATTATGTTCCACACCATCATAATGAGTGATTGTCGCTTTATGTCCATGGGTATGCATTGCCAATTGTTCACCCGTACTATTAAACATTCTCAATTTAATATTTTGATCAGGCTCGGCAACAATGATGGACTCTCTTAAGGTATAAGGGAATGAACGACCATTCAATGTATGGTAGTCCTCAGTTGAATCATTCATATTATATTCACGATTCATCTTCTTAGCGATTAAGCGAGGATCGTTATATTGCTGAATAATATCGTGTAGACCTTTGTCCATCGCATGATAATGTAGATCATATTCACTATCATATTCTTCTAGAATTGCTTTTGAAGGATGTCTAACCTGTCCAGCACCCACATTGAATGTTTGTACCCAGTTGTTTGGACGATTTTCTTCAACCACAAACATACCAACTAAGCCCATTGCCAAATGTACATGTGTCTGCACATGACAGTGATAAACAAAAGATCCTGGTTGTCTAGGACGAATTTCGTAGGTTTTGCTGCTGCCAGGTAAGACAAACTTATCACTGGACTGAGGAACACCATCATTACCTTCACCACCACTATCAACCCAAGGGTGATCTACACCATGTAAATGGATAGTATGAGGAAAATAATGACTATTTTCTAATTGAATCCAGACCACATCCCCTTGCTCAACACGAATAACAGGTGATGGCGCTCTTAATAAAGGGTTTGCATCTGTGCCAACAAAACTATTGGTTGCCATACCTCTTGATTTAGGGGCAAAAACCCACATACCAGGCTGAATACCTGGTGCTATATCAAATGTTGGTACCAAACCGGCAAAATCGGGAGAATGACCATTTAACTCAGCCACCTCAAGTTTAATAATAATGAGATCAGGATCTCCATCCCCATCCATATCATTCTTTTTAATAATGGCATCAGCAGCGTAATAAGTATTCATCAATGTTTCCATAGATAAATTATTAGTACCCTTCACTTCTGCCGCTATTTGTGCAGGATTATCAGGACTACAACGCAAAGACTCCTGAATCTTTACGCCTTCAATTGTTTGCGCTTTACGCCATTCAGGTTCATTTGAGCCACAAATAGTCTCAACTTCACCTTTGTCTACTTTTACTGTTTTAGGTAAGCCTACCGCAGCCGATGCCAATATTGGCATCAGCGCAACAGCTACACCCAAAAGAAAACCTAGGGGTTTTTTCTGCATTTTATATACCTTTCAAATGGTCTTTATTTCATGCTTGTTGCATCTTTGAAATACGCATCAACTTTGCTTTTAAAATTAGCATTAGAAAGATAAAAAACATATATGCCAGCTATAGCAGCAAACAAATACATTAGTAAATCTGTTGTACTTGTTGGTGCACCTGTACCCGCTCTAAAGCTCATGTGTGCATCAAGTCTGTCACCATCACCTTTATGCAAAGTAATATGGATTAAATATTTACCTGGCTCTGCAACGCCATTTGGTAAAGCTAATACGACAGTACCTGATTTATGTTTCTTTGCGTCTTGAAAGAAAACGCGAGTGCCTTCTGGCTCTTTAGTCACTTCAAATTCAACCGCCATATTACGATACCTGATATCTTGATAATCGAATACTAGCTGAGTCATTGCATTTGTATCAGGCAGAGCTCCACAAAACTCATCACCTGGATAGGTTTGAGATTGGTAAGCAGTATAGTGAATCCAATGATCCGGCTCTAGCTCAAACTTACACTGATCTGTATCTGTACCAGCAGCCCCACCATGAGCCCACAGTACTGATGAAAATAATAAGCCTAGAAGACCGAGGAAACTCTTTTTAAAAATTTGTTTATTTTTCATGACACCTTCCAGTTTTTTTAATTATATTTTTTATAGTTTTGCTCATAAGGCAAGTAACATTACATTGGGTAATGAAACTCTATTATAAACAACTGTTAACTCTAGCACATCAAAACATGCAAAGAAAGATTAAAGAAAATGCATTAGATCATGCTAGAGACATTCTATATCACAATTTTAATTAATGCTAATATAACTTTATGTCAATTTTATTTGCCAAGTTAAGCGCCATTTCGTAGACTGCCTCATAACTTTACTTTGCTTGGACACTAAAAATGCCTTCTTTACGCGCCTCTTCTGAATGGACCGCCCTTGAACAACACCACAAAGAAGTTAGCAACCTCTCCATGAAAGAACAGTTTGCCAACGACAGTGACCGTCATAAAAAACTTTCACTCCGTTTCAATGATATTCTTTTTGATTTTTCAAAAAACAGAATCACCACTGAAACCCTTCCGTTGCTGTACAAACTGGCTGAACGAGCAAACCTGGATGAAAAAACTAACGCCATGTTTTCTGGTGAGATTATCAACACCACTGAAAACAGAGCTGTTTTACATACTGCGTTAAGAAATAGAAGCAATACACCAATCCACACTAATGGTAAAAATGTTATGCCTGAAATTAATCAGGTACTGGCAAAAATGCGCGTATTCTCTGAAAAAGTTAGAACCGGTGAATGGAAAGGCTATACCAACAAACCCATAACTGACATTGTAAATATTGGTATAGGGGGTTCCGATCTAGGCCCCAAAATGGTCACTACTGCACTTGAACCTTATTCCACACCCAATTTAATTACACATTTTGTGTCCAATGTGGATCAAACTGACATTATCACCACCTTAAAGCGGCTAAACCCTGAAACAACACTTTTTTTAATTGCATCAAAGGTCTTCAATACCAAGGAGACCATGACTAATGCACATTCTGCTCGCAAATGGCTGCTAAATTCTGCTTTTGACAAATCAGCTATCAAGAGGCACTTTGTCGCTATTTCTACCAATAAAGAAAATGTCGCAGCCTTTGGTATTGATACTGACAATATGTTTGAATTCTGGGACTGGGTAGGTGGTCGCTATTCCTTATGGTCAGCAATTGGCCTTTCCATTGCTGTTTCTATTGGCATGGATAATTTTGAAGAATTACTAATGGGGGCGCATCTTGCCGATCAACATTTTCGTGACACGCCATTAGAAAAAAACATTCCTGTTACCATGGCCTTACTGGGAGTATGGTATAACAATTTTTTTGGCGTTGAGTCTCACTGCCTACTTCCTTACGATCAGTCTCTTTATTTCTTTGCAGATTATTTCCAACAAGGTGATATGGAAAGCAATGGCAAAGCAATGACTGTTGATGGTAAACCAACTGATTACAACACGGGACCTATTATTTGGGGACAGCCAGGGACAAATGGTCAGCATGCTTTTTTTCAGTTGATCCATCAAGGCACTAAACTAATCCCTTGTGATTTTCTTGCTGCAGCTCAAGGTCATTATGACTCTCCCGTTCACCATGATATTTTAATGTCTAATTTTCTGGCTCAACCAGAGGCTCTGATGAATGGAAAAACTAAAAAAGAAGTTGAGAGAGATATTGGGACTTCTGAGCCACTTTTAACCATGGCTAAGATATTCCCGGGGAACAAACCATCCAATTCATTTTTGTATAAAAAACTCACCCCTCGTACCCTGGGTACTTTACTCGCTTTTTACGAGCATAAAATTTTTGTACAAGGCGTGATCTGGAATATCAACTCCTATGACCAGTGGGGAGTAGAATTAGGAAAGGTTCTCGCTAAAGCAATTTTACCTGAACTTAAAAGTGGTGAAAACATCAAATCTCATGACTCATCAACCAACGCTTTAATTAATACATACAAAAAACTAAGAGACGAGCAGTACACTGTCTAATAACAAAAAAACATTAGGGCTAATAAATTGTCGAAAACATTACTCGCTTTCTTAATTGGCCTTATTGTTATTACATTGCCCGCTTGCGACAGCTACAATCCATCTCATTATGGCTTTAGTAAGCTCGAACAAATCAAAGCAGAAGGCTCTCTAAAGGTACTGACTCGCCATTCAGCAACTACATACTACGATAGCCCGGAAGGTCCGGCTGGCCTAGAATATGAATTAATAAACCTATTTGCCAAGCATTTAAAAGTAAAGGTCAACTTTATTGTTCCGAATACTTTTAACCAGCTGTTACAACAAATATCCGAATCAAAAGCTGATATCGCTGCAGCAGGACTCACTGTCACCCAGCAGCGCAAAAAATCCATGCGTTTTGCCCCTTCATACCAAAGCATCACTGAGCAAGTTGTTTATCGCTCGGGCAGAAAAAAACCAAAAACTGTAGCTGATTTAAATAAAGGTATTCTTGAAATAATCGCGGGCAGCAGCTATATAGAAAGCCTGTCTAAATTACAATCTAAACACCCCTCACTGCACTGGAATATCAATAAGCAACTAAATACTGCCAGCTTACTTTATTTAGTTAACGAAGGTCTGATTGACTACACCATCGCAGATTCACACCAGGCCAGTGCTATTCAACGCTTTTATCCAAAACTTAATATTGCTTTTGATATCACCAAGCCCAGACAACTGGCCTGGGCTTTTCCTTTATCAAAGGATGACAGCCTTTTTCAGGAAGCATCTAAGTTTTTTGAAAAAATCAAACAAGACAAAACGCTGGATCATTTAATTGAGAAATACTACGGTAACGCTGGAAACCTGAGCTATGTGGGTAATTGTACCTTTCGCTTACACATTGAAAGCAGGCTTCCAGAGTATGAGGCGTTATTCAAAAAAGAAGCCATTACACACAATATTGACTGGAGGCTACTTGCAGCTATTGGTTATCAAGAGTCACACTGGAACCCGGATGTCACCTCTCCCACCGGTGTAAAAGGCTTGATGATGCTGACACAGGGAACAGCGAATCAACTGGGCATTAAAGATCGGACAGACCCGACTCAAAGTATTTCTGGCGGTGCTTTATACTTTAAACAACGACTAAAAATTATCCCTGACCGAATTTTAGAACCTGACCGTACCTGGTTTGCCCTCGCATCCTACAATGTCGGCTTTGGTCACTTAGAAGATGCCAGAGTCTTGACTCAGCAACGCGGAGGTAACCCAGACAAATGGTTAGATGTAAAAACATCACTCCCTTTACTGAGTATAAATAAATGGTACAAGCAGACCAAGCATGGTTATGCCAGAGGAAATGAACCTGTCCGCTATGTAGAAAACATCAGAAGTTATTACGACTTATTAACCTGGCTGACTGAAGAAAACCAGATTGAAAAAAAGCTTATGTCATTAAAACCAGAAGAAGCCCGCGACACAGAAAATAAAGCTCTAGATTTTGAGCCGCCTACGCTTTAAAAGAGCATAGAAGCTTACATTGTAGAGTGAGGCATCGCCCACTAACGCATTGATTTTTTGTAACTACTCAGCGTATTATTTTTTTCACATCATTGATAGCAATGATACAACAAACTATATACGGGCAACTTTTTTAGCGAGCAATCTCTTGGCTTTAAAAAAATCAGTCAATAACCCAGCACATTCATGTTCCAGCACCCCACCTTGCCAAGCGACTTTATGATTCAAGAAATCAGCTTCAGCCAGATGCAAGGCATGACAAACAGCACCACGCTTAGGATCAAATGCCCCAAATACCAGGCGTTTAATCCTTGCCTGAGAAATCGCCCCCATACACATCACGCACGGCTCTAGAGTGACATAAAGCGTACTATCGATTAGGCGATAATTCTGCAAAACAGTGCCTGCCTTCCTTATCGCCATCACTTCAGCATGCGCAGTAGGGTCATGACTTTGCAACGGAGCATTCCAGCCCTCAGCAATACTCAGAGCATCTTTTACAAGAACGGCTCCCACAGGTACCTCTCCCTGTTCTTCTGCTCGCTGTGCCAAGCGGATAGCATATCGCATCCACTGTTCATCTATGCTATCCATTTATAAGCTATCAGAACTAGCTTATTCCCATTCGATAGTTGCTGGCGGTTTACCAGAAATATCATAAGTGACCCGCGAAATACCCGACACTTCATTAATAATTCGACGAGAAATTAAATCCAGAAATTCATAAGGTAAATGCGCCCAACGTGCGGTCATAAAATCAATGGTTTCAACCGCTCTAATAGCAATGACATAATCATAACGGCGACCGTCACCCATGACACCAACTGACTTCACCGGTAAAAATACCGCAAAAGCCTGACTCACCTTGTCATAAAGATCATTAGCATAAAGCTCTTCTATAAAAATAGCATCTGCTTGTCGCAATAAATCCGCATATTCTTTTTTAACTTCACCTAAAATTCTGACCCCTAAACCAGGCCCGGGGAATGGGTGACGGAAAACCATGTCTGCTGGCAGACCTAATTCCAAACCCAGCTTTCTGACTTCGTCTTTAAATAATTCACGTAAGGGTTCAACCAGCTTTAATTTCATATCTTCTGGTAAACCACCCACATTATGATGCGATTTAATTAAATGCGCTTTACCACTTTTTGAACCAGCTGATTCAATCACATCTGGATAGATAGTGCCTTGCGCTAGCCATTTTGCATCAGTTAACTTTTCTGCCTCTTCATCGAAAATATCAATAAACAAATTACCGATTACTTTACGCTTTGCTTCTGGATCAGTCACGCCTTCCAGTGCATCCAGGTAACGCTGTTCGGCATCAACCCGAATCACATTTACGCCCATATGCTCAGCAAACATAGCCATCACCTGGTCGCCTTCATGTAAGCGTAATAAACCTGTATCTACAAACACACAGGTGAGTTGCTTGCCAATGGCTTTATGCAATAAAGCGGCAACAACTGATGAATCGACCCCACCTGACAAGCCTAATACAACCTGATCTGTACCAACCGACTCGCGTACAGCATGAATACTTTCTTCAATAATATTGCTAGAGGTCCACAATGCATCACAAGCACATATCTCTCTGACAAAACGCTGTAAAATTCTTCCGCCTTGCTTGGTATGGGTGACTTCAGGATGGAACTGTAATCCATAAAATGATTTTTCTTCATGGGCAATACCTGCAATAGGCGCACCTTCTGAGCTTGCAATCAATTTAAAACCTACTGGCAATACCACAACCCGATCACCATGACTCATCCACACATCAAGCAAGCCAAAGCCTTCTGCCGAAGTATGATCTTCAATATCAGTCAGTAATTTAGAATGTCCGCGCGCTCTAATCTTTGCATAACCAAATTCCCGATGATCTGATGATTCAACTTTGCCTCCCATTTGCTCTGTCATGGTTTGCATACCGTAACAAATACCTAAAACAGGAACACCTAATTCAAAAACAATCTGTGGGGCTCGTGGCGTCTCTCCACTAGTGACACTTTCTGGGCCACCAGACAAAATAATGCCATTAGGTGCAAACTGCTTAACCTCTTCAGCACTGCATTCACAAGAATAAATTTCACAATAAACGCCAATTTCACGAATTCTACGTGCAATTAATTGGGTGTATTGAGAGCCAAAATCTAAAATTAGGATTTTATGCGAATGAATATCCGCTGATTGTTGTTTATTCACAGGAAAACTCTATCATTTGAATGCTTAAACAAATTGGGGCTCAAATGAGCCCCAATAAAAATTTTTATACTTACTAAAACGCTTAACTCACCTGATAATTCGGCGCTTCCTTGGTTATCGTTACATCATGCACATGGCTTTCTCTCATACCCGCGCTTGTCACTCGGACAAACTGAGCTTTATCATGCATTTTTTCTATGTCCTGACTTCCGGTATAGCCCATGCTCGACTTAATACCACCTAATAACTGGTGGATAATCGCTAAAACACTGCCTTTATAGGGCACACGTCCCTCAATACCTTCTGGAACCAGTTTTTCAACGCTATCTTCTTCCTGAAAATAACGATCACTAGAGCCTTGTTGCTGTGACATAGCACCTAAAGAGCCCATTCCACGATACGACTTATAAGATCGCCCTTGAAACAACTCAATTTCACCTGGCGCTTCATCAGTGCCTGCAAACAGACCGCCTAACATGATGGTATGAGCTCCAGCAGCTAATGCTTTAGCCACATCGCCTGAATAACGAATTCCGCCATCAGCAATCAGAGGTACACCCGTGCCTTTTAAGGCATCTGCAACATTACTGACCGCAGTAATTTGCGGCACACCCACACCTGCAACAATTCGCGTAGTACAAATTGAACCAGGACCAATACCGACTTTAACACCATCAGCACCCGCTTCGACTAAAGCTTTCGCCGCGTCTGCAGTAGCGATATTACCACCAATCACATCTACCCCAGGGTAATTGCTTTTAACCCAGCGCACTCTATCTAAAACACCCTGGGAATGGCCATGTGCCGTATCAACAATAATGACATCAACACCAGCTTTAACTAACGCGGCAACACGCTCTTCAGTGCCCTCACCCGTTCCAACAGCAGCTCCAACTCTTAATCGCTCCTGTTCATCTTTACAGGCATAAGGGTAATCTTTTGCTTTCTGAATATCTTTAACGGTAATCATGCCACATAAATGAAACTTATCATTGACCACAAGCACTTTCTCTATCCTATGCTCATGTAGCAACGCTATTGCCACTTTATGATCTGCTGCCTCATTGACGGTAATCAACCTTTCTTTCGGCGTCATTACCGATGAGACTTTCTCATCTAAGCGTGTTTCAAAACGCAAATCACGACTGGTAACAATACCCACTAAATCATCACCATCAACAACAGGCACACCTGAAATATTTTTGGCTCGCGTTAGCTCCATTACATCTCTAACCGTCTCATTAGGCGATACGGTAATGGGGTCTTTAATAATGCCACTTTCATATTTTTTAACGTGACTGACTTCTACCGCCTGCTCTTCAACCGTCATATTCTTATGAATAATACCGATCCCACCTTCCTGGGCAATGGCAATAGCAAGTCTTGCTTCTGTCACCGTATCCATAGCGGCAGAGACTAGCGGAATATTGAGTGATATATTTCGAGTCAATTTTGTTTTTAATTCGACTTCACGCGGCAAAACCGTTGAATGAGCTGGTACTAATAAAACATCATCAAACGTGAGTGCTTCCTGAATAATTTGCATGATCCTACCTAACCAAAATCTTTAGTAACCGAATATTATAACCCTATTTTTAGTAAAATAGAATAACAAATAACATATTGGCAACAACTGCCGACCAAACAGCCAGTTTTGACACAAAATTCGGCTTACACAATTGTAAGAAATACCTTATAAACCCTAGCTTTTATACTGCTTTATACCTCCTCCCCCCCTCAACCAAAGCATTTACAAAACAAATACTAGTCGCTATACTCCATCGCGTTGATTCACAAACTGAATTAACTATATAGCCAGCATTGTTTACGGATAAAAGGTGATAAGAGAGGGGGGTGGACTTTCCTTATGCTGGAGGAATATATAAATTTGGATTGTTATATTTCCATTTTTTATTTAACACCTTAAATTAAAGAGAGAAAAATGAAAAAATATTCATTAGCTTTAGCTGTAACCTTTGCTCTTGGTTCAACAGCTGTTTTTGCCGATTCAGAAAAAAACTGTAAAAATCTACCAAAGCATTCTGCTTTACAAGCTGCTTTAAATGCTGCCGTAAACACTGAAACATCTGGCCTTGATAACGACATGTGGGCTACATTAGTTAATCGTGACGGTGTTATTTGTGCCGTTGCCTTTTCTGGAGAAAACAGAGGCGCCCAATGGCCAGGAAGTCGAGCTATTTCTGCTCAAAAAGCAAACACAGCCAATGCATTCAGCCTACCTAAAGGTGCTGGTGGTTTAGACGGGCTTTCTCTATCAACAGCAAACCTATTTTCTGCCGTACAACCAGGCGGAAGCTTATTTGGCTTACAACACAGCAACCCTGTTGACCCATCTGTAGCCTACAAAGGACCAGCTAAAAAATTTGGCACAGCAAAAGACCCCATGGTTGGAAAAAAAATGGGGGGCGTCAATGTATTTGGTGGAGGAACCGCTTTATATAATGAAAACCAAGAATTAGTAGGCGCCTTAGGTGTAAGTGGTGATACATCATGTGCCGATCACTTTATTGCTTGGCACACAAGAAACAACCTAGCCTTAGATTATGTTCCAGCAGGTGTAGCAGCTAATGGAGACAACATTATATTCGACATTGTAAACGGTGCAAGCACAGGCGGGTTTGGACACCCAACTTGTATTAATACTGGTGATGAAACAGCCCTACCAGCCATCTCTACTCCTTAATCTATTAAAATAGCCTTAAAAGCCGTTCTCCCAATAGAACGGCTTTTTCTATTCTACATAACAATCATCATCGTTAAGCCCTTCACCGTCACCTCTCTTCATAACAAATACCCTCTACCCTCCTTACACACCCATACTTCACAAGCCTTCCAAATTCAGCAAGCATTAAGCAAGGTTCTGTACTATTATGGGCATATATTTACAAAAGGAGAATTCAAATGAAAAAAATTACAGGCTTAATTTTAGCTGCCACCTTAACAACAGGCTGTGCAATTGATCCCTATACGGGAGAAGAAAAAGTCGCCAATACCGCTTGGGGCGCAGGCGCAGGCGCAGCACTTGGCGCTGGAATTGGTGCACTTGCAGGCGGTGGAGAAGGTGCCTTAATTGGCGCAGGTGCGGGGGCCGCTGTAGGCGCAGGCGCGGGCTACTATATGGACAGACAGGAAGCTCAAATGCGAGCTCGCCTCGAAGGTACGGGCGTTAGAATCCAAAGACAAGGTGACAATCTTAAATTAATCATGCCTGGCAACATTACCTTTGCTACTAACTCAGCAAACATCAATGGCAATTTTTATCCAATTTTAGACTCTGTTGGCATCATCCTTAAAGAATTTGATAATACCAGCATCAATATTTCTGGTTTTACCGATTCATCCGGCAGTGACACATACAATCAAACGCTGTCTGAAAACAGAGCAAATAGCGTAGCCAGCTACATTGTTAGAACAGGCGTTCAACATGGCCGCATTCAAGCCAGGGGATTTGGAGAAAGATACCCCGTTGCCTCCAACGACAACAGCATGGGCCGCGCGCAAAATCGCCGAGTAGAAATAAGCATTAGACCGAGATGATAAGAACAGGCTAAAGGCTAAAGGCAAAAAGAGAGAAGAGCAAATCTCGGAACGCTCTTTCTTTCGCCTTTCGCCTTTCGCCTTTCGCCTTTCGCCTTTCGCCTTTCGCCTTTCGCCTTTCGCCTTTCGCCTTTCGCCTTTCGCCTTTCGCCTTTCGCCTTTCGCCTGCTCTTATCACCCAGCAATCATTTTCGCGGCTATTAAAAACAGCACTATAGAGAAATATCTTTTCAACTGCCGGGCAGGCAATTTATTGGCCAATCTTGCCCCTATCGGCGCAGTTACAACACTACAAAGTACAATTCCTGCCAGCGCTGGCAAATAGACATAACCAAGACTCCACTCAGGCAAGGCATCATGACCATAGCCTAAAAGAACATACATAACAGCGCCTGATACAGCAATAGGAAAGCCACACGCACTAGAAACGGCTACTGCATTTTTCATCGCCAATTGCCTAGAAAGCAGATACGGCACTGTCAACGTACCACCACCAATACCCAATATTGAGGATAAAAAACCAATGGCATTCCCCATCAGGTAATCCAGCCACGCCCCTACTTGCTTTAATTCCTGGCTGTTTTTTTTCGGCAAAGCCATTCGAAAAGCAACAAATAACAAATAAACCACAAACAGGTCTTTTAAAATTTCAGCTTCAATAAAATCGGCAACCATTGCTCCGATACTTGCCCCCAATAAAATACCCGGACTCAATCTTAAAACAGTCTGCCACTTAATTGACCCAAGCTTATAATGAGCGACAATTGAAGCGCTTGCGGTAAAGACAATGGTTGACAATGACGTCGCCACCGCCATTATCATGACCAATTCAGCAGGAAATTCATGAGCAGAAAACAACAAGACCAATGCTGGCACAATCAACACACCACCACCCAATCCAAACAATCCCGCCAACAAGCCAGCAATAAGACCGACCAGCATACTCAATAAAAAAAGCTCTAGCATTTAATTACCCTGTTAAAATTCTAATTTGATGACCTAGTAAAAACAATTTGCAATGAAAACATTTTTGGTTGGTGGCGCAGTAAGAGATACATTATTGAATTACCCTGTTATAGAAAAGGACTGGGTAGTTATTGGTGAAACGCCTGAGTCTATGGTTAGACAGGGATTTCAGCCTGTCGGAAAAGACTTTCCTGTGTTTTTACACCCTCAAACACACGACGAATACGCCCTGGCCCGCACAGAACGCAAAACAGCACCTGGCTATAAAGGCTTTACTGTACACGCATCTCCAGAAATCAGCCTGGAACAAGACCTTATCCGCAGAGATTTAACCATCAACGCCATGGCTATGGATGAACAAGGCGAGATTGTTGATCCTTATAATGGTCAACAAGATCTCAATAATCGCATTTTTCGTCATGTATCCCCTGCTTTTAGCGAAGACCCCGTTAGAATTCTACGCATAGCCCGCTTTGCCGCCAGGTATTCTCATCTAGGCTTCAGCATCGCAGATGAAACACAGCAACTGATGAAACAAATGGTCAAAAATGGTGAAACAGATCATTTAGTCGCTGAACGCGTATGGGCTGAGTTGGTTAAAGCCTTATCAGAAAAAACACCCTCAGCATTTTTTTACACCTTAAAAGAATGCAATGCTTTAAAATCAATTTTCCCTGAGATCGAGCAACTCTTTGGCATACCTCAACCCGAAAAATACCATCCAGAAATTGATACCGGACTACACAGCTTGCTCAGTCTTGATCAAGCCTGCCTGTTATCAACAAAACCTGAAGTTCGCTTAGCTGCACTATTGCATGATTTAGGCAAAGCGGCTACCGATAAAAGCAAATGGCCCAGTCATCATGGTCACGAACAGAAAGGCCTGCCTATTCTTGAACAATTTTGTCATAGATTACGCGTCCCCAGACCTTTTAAAACCTTGGCGATGCAAGTTATGAATTACCACACACACAGCCATCGCTGCTTTGAATTGAAAGCAAGCACATTAACCGACATGCTTAGCGCTTTAGGTGCCTTTAAAGCAAGCAACTCCACCCTTAACGATTTTATAATAGCTTGTGAGGCTGATGCTAAAGGCCGTACGGGACTGGAAAACACGCCCTACCTACAATCAGCTTATTTAATTGCATCTGCAGACGCTGGACGTAACATTGATAGCGCTGCTATTTTGAACAGCGACTTAAAAGGCCCTCAAATAGGCGATGCCATTCGAAGCCTTAGAATCAAGGCCATTAAAAACTTTATTAAATCGGTATAAATGCTGTCGCAATTGCCTGGATTACATTTTTTATTTGCCGATGACTTCTATCCGCCATAATTTGAGCAATCATATCCTGAGCATTAATCATTTTCCCAAACAAACGCTCAAAACTAAGATTAACTTCTTCTGTTCCGCCTGTACTCAACAAGAACAAATCACCCTTTTGATTATACTTTGTTCGCAACAACCATGATGCCAGCTCTATATTCCTGGCACTGTCATATAGCTTTTGCGCCTCCAGCATATTATGCAAATAAAATGATCGATGACCATCGTACGAAGCCAGGATCATGGTTTCAATGCCTAGCACAAAGGCTTTAACCCGATCACCCTGGTAATTTTCATCAAAAGTCATCCTTATACAATCAATACTCTTTTTACCCTGCACATCAGCAAAGGGATCCGCCGTAATGGCTGCTACAGCCATTTCCAAACTCTCATACCCTCCCTTCTGCCACTCATGAGGATTTCTTTTATAAAGCTTTATGGACAACTCTTTCAAGGCATCAAAAACAACCTGCTGATGTGTTTCTGAGACCAAATCAATATCGTTTTTTACCACTGAGCTCAATTCAAACCCACGAGCTTTAACATCCCCCTTTGAGGAACAAGCTACATTTAACAAAACCATTACACAACATATGAGCAATAACAGATTTTTAGAGACACGATCTTTCACAATAATTTCCAATTAAAAGCGATGAACCCAAATAAACAAGGTTGAATATTATTACTAGGAGAATTATAGTTACATTTTCCCTAGTTATCTAAAAATAAATACAATGCCATCATTCGATATTGTCTCTGAATTTGACGCTCATGAAGTTCATAATGCTGTAGACCAAGCCAACAAAGAAGTCTCCACTCGCTTTGACTTTAAAGGCTCGGATGCGCAGTTTGAATTGCAAGACGAAACCATCACTATGAAAGCTGAATCGAGTTTTCAGTTACAACAAATGCTGCCGATTCTTTATTCTAAAATGACTAAACGCGGGGTGGATATAGCCTGCATGGAATCTGGAAATGTTCAAGATACTGGCAGAACAGCCCAACAGCCTATAAATCTTAATCAAGGTATTGAAACAGCGATCGCTAAAAAAATAGTCAAACTCATTAAAGATAAAAAACTCAAAGTTCAAACCGCGATTCAAGGCGAAAAACTTCGTGTAACAGGCAAAAAAAGAGATGATTTACAGCAAGTGATTGCCATGCTGAAATCAGAAGACTCGATAGAACTGCCGTTACAGTATGAGAATTTTAGAGATTAATCGGCATAAAAGTGGCGGACTGAAGTCCGCCCTACCACCCACATTTTATTGACTCTGCCTATAGTATTTTTTCCAAATAAAAAATACCACTATTGCCAACGACAACCAGATAGAAACCAAAGGACCGATAATACTATTGTAATAGTCATTAACAAAATAACTGTAATACTCAGATTTTTTATTAATATCAAAAAAAACTACACCCATTTTTATCTGCCAAACCCAGGCCGCATGACAGCCAATACAAAGACCAATACTCTGATGAAATTGAGTTCTAATAGTCGCCAAAAACAAACCCACAACAAACAATGCAATAAATGCTGATGTAATTTCAGGGTTCAACAAATTAGCGAAAGCCTCTGCCATCAACTCAAAGCCACTGCCCATTGTGATATCTTGGTAAGGTATATCTGTTTTTGTTTTCACAAAATGGAAGGCTGCATAATAGCTGGAGCTTAAAATAGCAGCCACTATCACTGTCATTTTTTTTCTTAAACCTGCCAACAAAATCCCACTAAAAATTGGTTCTTCACCCAATGAAACTAACAATGCAACTAACAGTGTAAGTAACAATTTTATTAGCAACTTATTGAAAGACCATTCAATACTTTGATCAATAATATTAATATCAAAGAAGTACAATACAATCATGACAGGCATCAATGTAACCACACCCAATAGAAATCCTCGCCCCACTTGCTTAATAAAAATTGCTTTAGGCGCAAACCCTATATCTGACCATTTTAATTGTAGGTAACGCCTTAATGGAAAAATACTAAATAATAAGAACACCTGAGCCCCCTTACTAACTATTTTTCGCATCGAGATTACATCTCCAGCCATCATCAAGAACAGATAACTCAGCACAGACGATAAGGCGGCAAAAAACAATAAAATAATTAATGGCACCAAGGAATAGTAAATCTTTTTAAGAATATGCATTAAGAAAAGTCCCCCCACAACATCTGTACCGCAGATAAAGCCGCTAAAGAAGCGGTTTCTGTGCGTAAAATTCTCGCGCCCAGTCTGACAGGGGTAAATCCAGCCGCTATAGCCAGCTCTCTTTCCTGCTCAGAAAACCCCCCTTCTGGCCCTGTTAACAATGTCACTTTCATATTACTGGGCTGCAAATCAGCCAATGATTGTTCCGCATAAGGATCCAAAAATACTTTTAAGCCTTGCTGCTCTTTTACCCAGTCATCAAGTGTTGTTATTTCATTTAACTCAGGCAATATCGTTCGGCTACTTTGCTCAGCTGCATGCTGGACAATATTTTTCCAATGCTGCAGTCTTTGCTGTTTTTTATCTGCTTTAAACTTAACCACACAGCGTTCTGTTATTAAAGGCGTTATATTATTCACCCCCAGCTCCACTGCTTTTTGTACCGCCCAGTCCATTCTATCACCCCGAGAAACGCCCAACCCCAGAGTAACATACAAAGGTGACTCCACAGTCCTGTCTATCGCCTCAACTATTGAAATCACCACACGCTTTCGACTGACCTCATTAATCACACACAAAAATTCACCGCCCAGACCATTAAACAGTATTAAAGACTGCTCCTTTTTAAGGCGTAATACTGTTCTGACATAATGTGCATTATCATCTTGCAGATCAAGAGTTTGCCCTGTATTTAGACTATCAGAGCTATATAATCTGGAAATTCGCATAAGCTACTTTATTACTAATTCATTAACAACAGACATAAAAAAAGGGGCTATAAAGCCCCTTTATTTCTCATTATCTATAAAACTTAATAGCGATAATGATCTGGTTTATAAGGACCTTCAACAGGTACACTTATATATTTAGCCTGCTCTGCTGTCAACTCTGTTAGTTGCACACCTAATTGCGCCAAATGTGATCTAGCTACTTTTTCATCCAGTTTTTTGGGTAAGATATACACTTCATTTTTATAATCAGTCGCATTTTCCCATAACTCCATTTGAGCCAATACCTGATTACAGAATGAATTTGACATCACAAAACTTGGATGCCCAGTTCCACAACCCAGATTAACCAATCGGCCTTCAGCCAATATAATCAAACGTT
>Ga0209494_1000371_pt1 | contig 19416 bp, 16 predicted proteins | sample EN1Hudseemescosm_FD_184628 | JGI IMG/M metagenome (GOLD analysis project Ga0209494, IMG submission 184628) | Methane-oxidizing microbial communities from mesocosms in the Hudson Canyon - EN1B Hudson Canyon (SPAdes) (version 2) | ecosystem: Environmental > Aquatic > Marine > Cold seeps | place... | reverse complement strand
CTTTGATTTCATCAAGGTGAACCGGAAAGCCAAAGGTATGCATAGGTAAGCACGCACGCACGATACGATTACTCACTTTATTCCAGCAAAAACCATCATTTCTAATTTCACAATACTCATCCAAAAATACTTGTAGACTCAATGCTGATAAACCAAGTGTTTTTTTATCAACATCTACAAAAACAGGTTCTGCCCCGCAATAGCGAATAGCATTACATGTGGCAACAAAAGTCAATGATTGCGTTATAACTTCATCGCCAGAACTAACATTGGCTAATTTTAATGCTATGTGCAATGCAGCAGTTCCATTGACTGTTGCAATGGCATAATTTACACCCGTATATTTTTCAATCTCAGATTCAAACCGCTCAACATAAGCACCAACACTTGAGACAAATGAAGAATCGATGGTATCCAAAACATATTTCTTCTCATTACCTATAAACCGAGGTTCGTGCAAGGGGATAAACTCATTAGTCTCATAAATTTCTTTGACGAAACTAACAAAACTTTTAAACATTATAAATTTCGGCTTTATAAGATTTCAAATTATCTGGTTGTGTTATCCAGTTTATTGTTCTTTCTAAACCTTCCCTGATATCTACTTGGGGTTTGAATCCGGTAAGTTTTTCAATTTTGCTGTTGTCACACCACAGCCTAAACACCTCTGACTTCTCTGGACGTAAACGCTGCTCATCTGTTATAAATTGCACGTCACTATTCATTAACGTTTTAATAAGATTCAATGTATCTCCAACACTAATTTCAAAATTGGAACCAATGTTGACTGTTTCACCTATAGCTAAATCACTTTCGGCAAGCGCGATAAAACCACGACAAGTATCTTCAACATAATTAAAATCGCGTGTAGGGCTTACATCACCCAATTTAATTTCTTTTTGCCCATTGGCTATCTGCGTAATAATTGTTGGGATTACTGCACGAGCGGATTGGCGTGGGCCATAGGTATTAAATGGCCTCGCAATCGTCAACGGCAACTCAAAAGCATTATAAAAACTCATAGCCATCGCATCTGCGGCTATTTTAGAGGCACTGTAAGGAGATTGCGCCTGAAGCGGGTGTAACTCATCAATAGGAACATATTGTGCGGTGCCATAAACCTCACTTGTAGACGTATGAATAACTCGTTTAACACCATTTTCTTTTGCCGCTTGGCATATATTCAGCGTACCTTTAATATTTGTGTCTACGTAACAATCTGGTGCCACATAAGAATAAGGAATTGCAATCAAGGCCGCCAAATGAAAAATAACATCAATCCCTTTTGTAACCTGTTTACAAAAATGCGGGTCCCGAACATCACCCGTTATTACCTCAATATCATTCTTACAAGCAACATCCTCCAACCACCCCCAGTTATTGAAAGAATTATATTGCGACAGTGCTTTAACTTGATAGCCCTTACTAACAAGCATTTCACAAAGATGCGAACCAATAAAACCATCAGCCCCTGTAACAAAAACAATAGATTTATCGCTCATAACCTAAATAATAATTTAATTAATGACTTCTTTGTTAACAAAAAGTTGAACATTACAAGGAAAAGCCTCAACATTAAATTTACCACGTTTTGACGTACCTCTGACCCCATAAGGATAATCAATCGAAAAATCCGCATGGTCAAACCGATTAAAATGGACAAAAGCAGGAACTAATTGCTCTAAAAATACGGCGCTCTTAAAATCTTTATCATCTAACGACGCAGAAGGATTAATAAATAATATCGGTCCTGTCTCGACTTGAAATATCTTTTGTTCGGGTGAGATATTAATATGTTTAATAGGGTATTCGAATTCAATTTTATAGGAAAAACTTTTACTTAAAACAAATCGACTTTTTAGTTAGCATTTTCAATGTTTTCTCTCCACCAAGCAATAGTTTTAACTATACCTTCATCAAGGTTAATAGATGGACTCCAACCTAATTCTTTTTTTGCTTTTTCACAATTAAGACTTAGAGATGTCTTAATTGTTGGTTGAGAAAGGTCATGCTCAATTTTTAAATTTTTGCCTGATGCAGAAATAATCTTTTCAACCAAAGTTTTGATTGAAACTGCACTTCCATAACCACAGTTATATAAACCATATAAAGACTCTTGATTCTCAATAGCACATTCAACAAAACCTATTAAATCATTAATATACAATAAATCTCTTTCCTCTTCGCCAGTCCCCCATACATGAACTTTTCCATCCTTGGACGACAACACTTTGGTTATTGTGGCTCCAAAAACATGTGATTTTTCTAAATCAAACTTGTCATGAGACCCATAAATATTTGTGTGTCTTATAGCAGTAAATTTAGTTTCACCAATCCGTGAATAGAAATCACACATCTTTTCCAAATACAGTTTGGTTTGGCCAACACCAAAATAACGAGGATGTAACTCTATGTTTGCATCATAATCATCTTCAGATTGCGCCTTATCACTAGACTGTAGCATCACTGTACAACTAAAAAAAATTACATGCTTAACTTTCTTTTCAAAAGCCGCTCTAAATAATAATGAATTCATCACAGCATTATCTGTTACGTGAATATATGGACGCGATACAATATCTTTAGAGCCAGATGTAGTAGCTGCTGCCTGAACAATTACATCAACACCATCTAAAATTCTATTTATATCCTGAGAATTATTTAAATCCGCCTGCACCCATTCTAGATTAGGATAATTATATCTTGATCGTTTATTGTGAACTCCAATTACTTGAAAATCACCTCGCTTTGCAAAAGATTCTGCAATATTACGCCCAATAAAACCTGTAGCACCACAAACCAAAATTTTCATTTTATTGTTCACTATATATTATTAATAAAATAGAAATAGAAACTTCTTAAGAAGCTGATTCTGTGAAAACATTATATCGATTATCAACATCTTTATCATTTTCTTGAAACCAATCCATCGTTTCCTTGATTCCATCAGAAAGGCTAATCTCAGTCTCAAAACCAATTAACTTTTTAGCTAAAGTCATATCCATTAAACGCAAAGCATCTCCTTTAGGTTTTGAAATATCCCATATCACTTCTCTTTCATCTGGAAGATGTTTAACAATTTGTTTAACTATCTCAAGTATTTTAATTCCATCTCCACTGCCAAGATTAATTGGTACATTAATTCCTTGTTCAACTGCCATCATCATTCCACGAGCCACATCACGAGCATGAATAAAATCTCGCACTGGTGAACCATCACCCCAAACTGTCAGAGGTGATTCTCCTTCCATTGCCCTACGAATCAAAGACGGAATAACCATCGCATTTTCAGGATCAAAATTATCATACGGACCATAAACGTTAGCTGGCCGAACAATAGAAATCTTATCCCAACCATATTCAATCTGGTAAGCCTCAGCTTGTAATTCTCCCATACGCTTTGCCCATCCAGCAAAACGGTCATTCGGAGATGGAAAAGTTTTCCACACATCATTTTCTCGAAACATATCTGCGGGTTGATATACACCAATAGAACTAGTAAATAGATATCGATGTACTCCAACTTTTCGAGCAGCTTCCATCATGTTAAAACTGAAAGTAATAGTAGGGACAAAAAAGCTAGCCGGTCGCTCAGCACACATTTTAGGCGAGCCTTTAATACCAACCAACTGAAAGACGATTTCTTGATCTTTACAAACACTCACACATTCATTAAAGTTTCTTAAATCTGCCTGTTTAAATAACGCACCATTTGGACAACGAGAAGGGTTGTCCAGTGAAACAACTGTTACAATAGCTCCTTGATCAAGTAACATTTTTACCAATGGCTGACCAATAAGACCTGTTCCTCCTGTTACCAAAACTTTCTTACTTTTATAAAAACTCATTTAATATTCCTTATTAACATAGAGATAAAAGATAAAATTCAGATTAATTACAACCCACCTGTAACTGGAATATTAGCCCCCGTAATATACGAGGGTTCATCTAAAATAAACCAACAAATAACACGAGCAACTTCTATGGATTCACAACATATTTTTATTTTGGTCAGTATTTATTATCCCATGACTAACACAATTAACACGAATACCTTCACTTGAAACCTCATTAGACAACGATGTTGTCAAAGAAATCATAGCAGACTTTGATGCGGCATAATGTGACAAGTGATATCCACCAGTTATAGCATCCATAAAGAAAATTACTTTCTCTTATGGATGCAAAGGGGAAGTGATTGTAAATATAATGAGAAAACTCTATTAAATCTATTCTGATTCTAGGGGAGGGTTACACCGTGTTTCGCGCAAAGGTCTCCATATATATTAAAAAATAAATTCTGGGGTAGTACAGAATAACCATTCAGCCATTATCCAAGTGATGTTCAAACATTTTTCCGCTTAATGCCATTTTTGAATAACTACTTTGATCATGGAAAATAATCTGACTCCCTGAAAAATCAAACTTGATGGGTACAACCAATAAATTGTTAAGAGCCGTTAGCACAGAAGCACGTTCTTCAGGCCTTACAAAAAACAACATAAAGCCTCCGCCACCAGCCCCTAAAAGTTTCCCGCCAAGTGCACCTGCTGCCCGCGCTTTGTCATAAATATCATCAACAAAATCTGGTGCAATTTTTTTATATAAACTTCGCTTAATCTTCCACGATTCATCTAGTAATTTGCCAAAATCCCCAAGATCTGAACTATTATTCAGAATATCAAGTCCCTCATCTACCATTTGACGCATACGATGAAGTTCAGCAGTTTTATTAGGTATCGCACGAATATTGTGGCCTGCAATTTCAGAGGAAATTCGTGAAGTTCCTGTAAAAACCAGTAGCATGGAGTCCTGTAGGCTAGTTAGTCTTTCGTTATTTAAGACTACAGGATTAACATTAAAGCTTCCGTCACAACTTATATCAACTTTATTTAAACCACCATATGCTGTAGCAATTTGGTCTTGTATTCCAACGTTTTCTTTTAATCGTTTCCGCTCTAAATGATATGCAGCTCGAGCTAATTGTTCTTTACTCATCGATTTTTCGAGAAGAGCATTAAGCGCATTAATAATTCCTACTGTAAATGAAGAACTAGAACCCAACCCCGCTCGAGAGGGTAAATCCCCATCATGATGTACTTCAAGTCCCTGTAAATTCATCATTTTTAAGACTTCACGAACTACAGGATGAATAATCTCATCAAGATCGTTTACCGTTTCAGTTTTTGAATAAACAATTCGGTTACGATAATCAAAAAATGGAGGAAGATATCTACAACTTACATAACAATAACGATTTATTGCTGTTGACAATACTGCTCCACCATGCTCTTGATACCATACATCATAGTCTGTTCCGCCTCCAAAAAAGGAGATACGAAAAGGGGTTCTACTTATGATCAAAACTACTCCTTGTTTTTTGTCTGTGCAAAGAAGTTAGCTGCTCGAAAATAGTCATCAGGTGTACCAATATCAATAAATCTGTTTCCTAATTTTATTCCGAACAACCCATTTTTACAAAATTTCGGCAATACATCTTTTTCAAGTGAAACGTTACCTAATGGGATTTTTTTTATTATTTCACGTTGAATACAATACATTCCAGCATTAATAATTCCTCGCCCAAAACTGCTCTCTTGCTTCTCATGAAAAGTTATAACTTCTCCTATACTGTTAACAGATACCAAACCATACCTGGAAACATTATCTACTTCTGATAACGTCATAGTAATGTCAGCTTTAGAAGTAATATGAAACTTTAGTAAAGCCCTAAGGTCAGCATTAATATATGAATCACCATTTGTTACTAATATTTTATCTGAACACATTAACGGTAATGCATGACGCAAAGCACCAGCTGTTCCTAATGGTTCATTCTCAATCGACTTTACAATGGCAATTTCTGGCGGTGCAGAGTTTGCTATAACATCCAACACATCATCCGCCCCATGACCTAATGCTAATATAACTCTTTTTATACCTACACTTTTAAAAACGTCTATCAAACGTAATACAAATGGCTCGCCAGAAACAGGTGCAATAACTTTTTGTCTATTAGGAAGCACTTCCTTTAAACGTGTTCCCATTCCCCCTGCCAAGATTAATGCATCTATATCAGTAAAAAAGTTACTATTATTTGATTCCATCTAGTTGTCAATTACCGTAATAAAAACACATCGCCTTTTTGGCGTACTTGCTCACGCCAATAATCTAATAGGTCTTGCATTGTTTTTTCAAATGGAATTTCAGGGCTCCATCCTGTATGTTTTTGAAATTTCCGAGTATCTGGTACTTGTAAGTCTGCATCGATCGGTCGTAAACGTTCTGGATCAACTTCAATAGTAATATCATTTTTTCGATGAGATAATGAAATTAGCTTATTTAATATATCGCCAATACTCGCTGAATATGTACCACCAATATTATAATATCCTCCTGGCACAGGATTAACAGTTACTAGCATATAATAAGCTTTTACCGCATCTCGAACATCTGCAATAGTACGTAATGAATCAAGATTTCCCACTTTCACAACTGGAGGGATTATATTAGCTTCAATCATTGCAATTTGTTTTGCAAAAGTTGATTCAGCAAACACATCACCCCGACGAGGCCCAGTATGTGTAAACATGCGGGTTGTCATCACTGTCATTCCATAAGCTTCTGCATGATATCGAGCAAGAAGGTCCGTTCCTACTTTCGAAATTGCATAAGGTGATGCAGGATGAAATGTACATTCCTCATCAATTGGCAACTTTTCTTTTGGTACCCTGCCAAATACCTCAGAAGAAGCGCAAACATGCACAATTGCATCTGGGCTAAATTCACGCAAGGCTTCAAGTAAACGAGCTGTACCCTGAATATTTGAATCTAACGTATCAAGTGGTGCATCAAAACTTGTTTTGGGGAAACTCTGTGCAGCCAAATGAAAAACATAATCTGGACTAGACCTTCTTACCACATCCTGAATTGACAATGTATCATGCAAATCTCCATAAAGGAGTGAAATCCTGTCGCCATTATTGATGCGAGGAACTAGCGCACTAAGATTATCTAAAGGACTACGCCAACGACACATACCTATCACATCCCAATTCGTTTTTTCGATGAGATACTCTGCTAGGTGAGAACCTACCATTCCGGTAATCCCTGTAATTAATGCGCGTTTAGGCTCAGCTGTCATTAGAGACCCCCTCTATTTTCAAGAACTCTGCGATCTTAGTTGATACATAATCTCTTGCTGCAGAGTCAAGAGCCTGATGGTTACCAAAAGAGAAACCATTAATCATAATATTTGTAGAATGTGATAGTTCACCGACAACACGATGCTCATACATTTTCATCGCTGGCTGACGAGCTATGTTTCCACATATGATTGGTCTCGTTTCAATGTTTGCATTGTTAAGGAAAGTAGTCAGATCTTTTAATTCAAAAGGTGCTTTTGGTTTGCGTATCATTGGAAAACCGAAGCATGAACTTTTACCTTTTGGCATCTCATACTGAAAATCAAAGAAATCTGACCAACAAGAAAGATCTTTCTTCCAATTAGCTGCATTTACTCTACGTGCTTTGACATAGCTATCAAGTTTAGGTAACTGGACTGTACCCATAGCTCCCTGCAACTCTGTTGCGCGCAGATTATACCCTAGGTTAACAAACAGAAAACGAGGATCTAATTCTGGATACTTTTCATTATAGACTTCAGGTTTATCCAATTCACGAGTCCACCCATGCGCTCTTAATATGCGCATTAATTCTGACAATTCAAAATCATCAGTAACACAAATACCACCTTCCAATGTGGTCATATGATGTGAAAAATAGAAACTAAAAGTACCAAGCCGACCAAATTTTCCAACAGGAATACTCTCATAAGATGCACCCAATGCTTCACAACAATCTTCTATTAAGATTAAATTATGGCGAGCACAAATATCAGTTAAAGAATTCATGTCACATGGATTACCATAAACATGAACAGGCATGATTGCCCGTGTCTTATTACTTATTGCTCGCTCAACTTCATTTGGATCTATGTTAAATGTAAGGGGATCAATATCAACAATTACAGGAATTAGTCCATGCTGAATTAAAGGCCAAACTGTAGTGGACCATGATAATGCTGGAACAATAACTTCATCTCCATGCTGCAAGCCATCTGCTGTTACTTTATTCGCAAGAGCAGCAATACCCAACAAATTGGCAGATGAACCAGAATTATTCATAATTCCGTGCCCTATATTGTACTTATTACTAAATTCGTTTTCGAATTTCTTTACTTTTTTCCCCATTGTTACCTGAGTGCTAAGCAATACATCAATAGCGGCATTTATTTCCTCAGAACTAAATGTTGGTTCGTGTAATCGAACTACTGGCGCATACAGATTAAATTTATAGTTATGTGCCTTATTACAATATGCCGCCACACTCGTATGAATTTCTGAGTGTATTTTTTCTAACTCTGACATTTAATATTCTCCATCCTTCACTAACTTTTAGTTACTACAGTATAGATTCCAATTTACAATCAACTAAAATGGCCCTTTGAATTTGGTAATTTCTTCTGCTTCTTCACCTTCAGGCATCCATGGTTTAGCGTCTGGATATACCATAGTGAAAGCTTGAGCTGCAATAGTAGAAGAATTTGGATAAAAAAGATTTTCCAAAGGTTTAGTAGTTGGACACGGCGTATGAACGAAACCAGAACGCTCAACTATTATCTGTTTACGACCTTGTAATCGCTCAATGACTTGCATAGAAATCTCTGCACCGGCACCACAAGGTAGCCATCCAGTATCTACAACTAATAAACGTCCAGTTTTTTCAACAGAAGCTGTAATAGTGTCAATATCTAAAGGGCTAAGCCATATCGGATCTATAACTTCTGCACTGATGCCATGGTTTTCTAAATGCTTGTGAGCACGAAGTGACTCTATAACCATATGGCTAATACCCACGATAGTAATATCATGACCTTTTCGCAATATTCGTGCTTTACCGATTTCACTAGTATAAGGTTCCTCTAAAACAGACTCTTCAAGATTATAGAGCATACGATGTTCAACAAAAACAACAGGATTATCATCTCTAATAGCTGAAATCATAGCGCCTTTGGCGTCGCTAGCAAGCGCTGGTGCAACAACTTTCAAACCTGGAATATGCATAAAATACGAATGAAAAGCTTGACTATGTTGAGCCCCTTGCCCCCAACTGCGCCCAATTGCTCCACGTATAACCAGTGGGATTTGAACTGAACCACCAAACATGTAATGACTTTTTGCTGCCATGTTAATCAACTGATTCATGCAAACCATTATAAAATCAAAACGAATATGAACATTAATTGGCCTTAATCCTGACAAAGCAGCGCCTATAGCCACTCCTAACATACCTTCCTCTGCTACTGGAACATCAAAAGAACGTTTTGAGCCAAACATTTGATGAAGACCCATAGTAGTACCCACGGTACCTTTGCAGTCGTCTACCCCTTGGCCCATAACAAAAACCCTCTCATCTTGAGTCATTTCCTGTTGGGTGCCTTCTAGAATTGCTTGACTATAAGTCAATAATCGACTTTTTTTACTTGTAGACATTTTTAAATAGATCTATTTCATTAGGGAATGGGCTTTGCTCTGCAAACTTTATCGCGGCAGCAACTTCATTTTTAATTTTCTCTTCAATATTTCTTCTTTCTAAGGGCTTAAGCATGTCTTTTAATCGGTCAACCTGGTCATCTTTTTTCCACTGAGCTATCTCTTCTTTAGAGCGATATTCAAAATCCCAATCCTCTTGAGGACCAACGTGTTCCAGCCAACGGTATGTATAAGCTTCAATAAAATGCGGCCCACCTCCATTACGAATTTTTTTAATAAATGCTCCTGACAAATCACATAATTTAAAAATATCACTTTCCTTGAATACATGAGTTGGGATGTTATAAACCTCAGCAAATTTATATAGATTCTCTTGTGCTGATCGATCTGATAAACGAGAATGAATGGCATAATTATTATTTTCGCAAACGAACAAAATTGGTAGTTTTTTTAGGGAAGCAAAGTTAAGGCTCTCATGAAATACACCTTGATCAGTAGCACCATCACCAAAAAAACAAACTACAATTTGATTGCCGCCTTTATACTTAATGCCAAGAGCGTAACCAACAGCTTCGGAAATTGAAGACGCAACAACAGCTGACGTACCCATCATATTAACTGAAGGGTCAATCAAATGCATTGAGCCACCCTTACCACTACAACATCCATCTAATTTGCCATATAGCTCTGCCATCATTGCATTTAGGTTACCACCCTTAGCTAAATAAAGAGCATGGCCACGGTATGTTCCAAAAACCGTATCATCTTTTGCCAAGCCATCACAAACCCCAACAGAAATAGATTCCTGACCGATAGAAAGATGAACAGGACTTTTTATTACATCAGATGGATAGAGTCTCATAATTTCTTCCTCTACAAATCTGATACGAAACATATCATGATATAATTTTTCTATTAGTTCTTCTTTGTAAAGTTGCTGTTTACTCATAATTGTCTATATTTAACAAACTAAGAAATTAGTTCCATTATCAATTCTGTTACGCCAGTAATTCAACAAATCAATCATTGTTGTTTCAAACGATAGTCGGTTAAATATCATCCTAGCATCCCAGTAATACCAGTAATGAATGCTCTAGCATAATGTTACTTTTCGAAAATAAATCCTAGGTTGGGTTTTGTAAAAACCATTGATAAGTTAAATCTAATGCCACCTCAAAATTAGTAGTATGATGCCAGTTCAAAGCATGCAATTTTGAAACGTCTAACACTTTACGTGGAGCCCCATCTGGTTTACTGTTATCGTAAAAAAGTTCACCGTTATAACCCACAATGTTTGCTATTTTCTGCGAGAGCTGTTTTATGGTTATCTCTTCGCTAGTTCCAACATTAATAACATCATTGCTAGAATAGTTTTGCATTAGAAAAATGATTGCTTCACTTGCATCATCTACATACATAAACTCACGTTTTTGTTTGCCAGAACCCCAAATCACTACATTAGACTGATTAGAAATTTTAGATTCGTGAAATCTTTTAATTAATCCAGGAATCACATGACTGTTTATTGGATCAAAACAATCTTCTGATCCAAATAAGTTTGCTGGGACTATAGAAATAAAATCATGACCATACTGTTTTCGATATGCTTCACATAATTTTATACCTGCGATTTTTGCAACTGTATACCACTGATTAGTCGGCTCAGGTTTACCATCCATTAATGAAGATTCCATTATGGGTTGTGAAGCCATCTTTGGATAACTGCAACTTGAACCTAACATTACTAATTTTTCAACTTCAAATAAATGCGCGGCATGAATCAAATTCTGCTCAATTGCAAGATTTTGATAAATAAATTCAGCAGGATAATTATCATTTGCATAAATCCCTCCTACTTTTGCTGCCGCAACAATTATTACATCAGGACGATTAGTTTCTACCCAGCGCTCTACATCTGACTGACGTGTTAAATCTAGTTTACTACGAGAAATAGATAGCACTTCAACGTTTTCTTTTTCTAAACGTCTACAAATTGAAGAGCCAAGCATCCCTTGATGCCCAGCAACAAAAATTTTTTTCCCATGTAATTTATACTGATATTTATGATTCAAAATAAACTATAACTTTATATTTTAAGTATGTTGTATTAACTGTAAAAAACAATGTTATTGATAAATAACATTATGCGTAATTATTATTACTCAAATCATTATTGAGCATATTTACGACTTCTAATCGCCATAACGACCCACTAAAATGCTGTGGTATTAATATCTAAAAAAGACCATTTACCTCTAGATAAGAATCAACTAAACCCATTAATATATCCGGCGTTTTACTTGTCGACTTATCATCAATTGCTACGTGAATCCTATTTTTAGACGGATGAACCAACACCACATCAGCCTTTTTTAGGAATTTTATACATTTATTAATTTATGTGGCTTTTAAGAAGTATTTTTATTTATTGCTTAAAATGGTTATAACCGGCAAAAAATCAGTAAAATATTTTGATCTAGAGCACTTTATATAACGCATATCACTTTTTCTTTGTGCCGTCATAAAAAACGAACAAATCAGAAAATCTCTCATTCTCCGAAGATATGGAGACACTCTAGAATGCCGTAAAAAGTCAATTATTCCAAATTGTCTTCTTGACCTTAAAATCTTATCCCATTTAATTTGAGTTCGCGCAAGATATTTGTCTAATAAAAACTGCACTTCAAGTCTAGTCATTGCGATAACATCCCCACTATTGTCACGTAACTTTTCAGATAAGGTTAGCTTACACGCACTAAATGAGTCATCCCAGCCCTGACTCTCCCTCCAACCGTGCTGAGACGCCTGATGATCAATACCATCATGTACATTACGAATTAAATAAAAAATATCTATGAACTTTGATTTGCCATTTATTGCACAAGAAAATGTATTTGTCAATTCCCCCCAGTACCTATCTTTGACAGGATATTTATCCGTGAAATCTGCAATAAGTTCTATTGTCCTATGAACTGAAAAATTTGGTACCCAGTAGTTTTCAGTAATTTCTTTTAATCTTTCAGTACCTGAACTACCATGTAACGCTGGAGAATTCCAATATGGGCCTAAAGCTTTGATATTGCCATAAGCACCGGGCCTATCTAGCAAAATAACGGCCGCATTACCTTGAGCAGTTCTAAAAGAATCATTATTAGATAAAAATTCAGCGCAAATTGATAATGAATTTGGCACAAAGAAATCATCATCCCCCTGAAATGCACAATACTCGCAATCTACTGATGCTTTTTGTGCTAGCTTTTTAATGGTGTCACGGTCAGATAGCCCTGGCCAATGAAAATAATGTACTACAACACGGCCCCTTACTACTGTATTGATTTCCTCTATCATGGATATACTACTAGCATCACCAATATAAATGGGGTGAATGGATTTTAGTAATGAATAATATTTAAGTGTTCTTAGAAGAAAATCTTTACGATTTAATGTTGGTATAAGTATGGCAACTTTCATTTTATTCCGACTCCTTATAAACTAATACTTTCGCCCCAAAAACATTACTATTGTAAAGCCCAAGAACTCAATTTCTACTTGATTCAGAAAACTTTATTATCTCATCAGAATGGACCAAATAATATTCATTTTTTTTTACTAAATCTTCCTTACCTTTAAAAAACACGTAATCGATCCCATCCCTTAAAACAGTTAATGCCTGATCACATTAACACTCTCAAGCAACAATGCTCCAGAATGTAATGCCTCAATTACTTGCCTTTTCAATTGATGCTTATCAAGCCTGAATGAAAAATTGACAATAAACCTAGATCTCCCATAGATTTCAGCATATTTTCTGTACCCTATTGGTGATCACGATTTGAAACGGAAATATAGCCTACTAGATTATATTCCATCAGAAACTTAATTACTCTTGCCTAGAATTTCTATAAGAACTTGATTAACCCATAAAAGCCCAATCAATATCTTTCTCAAGAGCTCTTATATAATGATTTTGAGGATAACAATTCCATAGAGGCACTAAGAAATCATCAGAACAACTACCCCACCGTAGGAAAAAACCAGATCAAACCCTTAATCTCAAATGTTTAAGATACGAAAAACATGGCTGTGTAAAAACCCTTTTTTAACGGGAAATATGAACTAAAAAAATAGCGCACGGATTAAGGCGACAAACTAATAACCACATCCCCGCTTGATTTGTGAATAAACTGCAATTATCATCCCCAAAAAACAATTACATTATATTCCTGAGAACGCAAAGCATCTTCAATCAAAAACTTCTCTGTACTTTTGTCAATCGATTTATTCGAATAAAATCTATTCCTACAAAGAAGAATTAGATAACGGGAGTAGTTGACGTATCATGTCAGATGGTTTTGTTCGAACAGGAGATATATATTTTTTTCTAGTGAATATTTTTGGATCATAGCTAGCATCTTCGTTTATCCAACATATCCCCTCACCTGAACCATAAACTAATTTAGGTTCATAGTATCGAAATTTACTTACAGCTTCAAACCCAACAACAAACAGCATATCACAACAAGCTCGAGCATCTCTTAGTGCACATGATGCAAAACCTACAATCCCAATATAATCACACATTACTTCTCTAAGAGTCTTATCCGCAGTAACAACTCTAGCATTTATTCCATTTTCAACTAAATAATCTTGTAACTGATATGGCCATCGTCCAGTTTCACGAGGATGTTTCCGTAAATGAATACACTCTGCCTGTGTTTCGACAACTACAATTTTATAATCTCTCAAATATTTATTAAGCAAGTCCTGAGAAATTTCATCAACACCAACAATACCACTTAATGGAGAAATAATATTACGAGCAGAAATAGATTTTTTATGGCATCTACAACTCCCTTGTGAGGAATGAGCAACAAGAAGCGTTTTTGTTGGTCGCAATAATTTATTATGTAACTCTACTTCAACAGGATCACTTAACAATAAAAAATCTGCTCTACCTGAACCTAATTGTGTTTGTTTATCATATACGCCATATCTAAATGTCTTTCTAAAATAAAAATAAGGAAGGATGATGCGACTATAGCCATAGCTGATCTTACGATTTATTAATTTCCAAACCCAATTTATACGCAATTTTATTATTGATGGGCAAGCCAACAATACATTTTTTAACCCACCTTTCGAAATAATCTTGTTTTGAATCAACTTTAATACATAAGAAATTATTGAGTTATCATTAACTAAGGTTTGATTATTAAGGAAACCCTCTTTTGAAGATCCAATTCTACTTAGGAGTAAATAAGTGATCCCTTGCCATAATATAACTATCTTGCAACTAGAAGGTAAAATAAACTCTTGAATATACCTTTCATTAACTTGCATTTCAGAGCCTGTCAACCAAATATCAAATTTATATTCACGTAGTAATTGAGTATTATTCCTTAGATATAAATATTGTATTCTTATATTTTCAAAACTTGGCACAATAAAATATTCTTTAATTGTTTTACTATTTAATAATTCTTCAAATTTAACGAGCAGATCATCTGGTATATAATAATCTACCGTTGTAATAACTATATCATGATCTTTGCTTAGCTCAATGATAAGAGGGATCGCAACCTCTTCAAACGTGTGTGCTCCCCATGAAATTAGTAATTTTTTATTTTTTGAGTTCATTAAAAAAAAATATTTTATATTTTATATTTTATATTTTATATTTTATATTTTATATTTTATATTTTATATTTTATATTTTATATTTTATATTTTATATTTTATAACAACATACAACCATATCACTTGAGTCACTAGTAAATTCATTACAATGATAATCCTGAAATACACCATCAATCATAAATTTACCATTAAATAATTGATTTAAACTGTCTATAGTATATACATAAGCAATTTCTTTCTTAACTTGGATCTTATTTTCTCTGGATATATATACACTCTCTGTAATCAGGCGATTTGTGTCTGGGATATAATTATACTTGTATAGTGAATATGAAAATGGATTGCTTTTAGCGTTTTCTTTCCAGAAATAAGAAATATTATCCTTAGACATTGCATCTATTATTTTAGAAAAATTATGTACCTCAATAATTAACTTTCCATTTTCTTTTAAAGATTCATATGCCTTATTTACACATATCTGGGGATACAACGAGTTTTCAGAATCCAGATAACTAAATGTGTTATCTACAATCAAAAAAAGATCATAATAAGCAGTAGCAATATCAACTTTTGAAAAATCATTGTTTACATTGTTTACATTCTTAAATGAACAGTCTTCCCTCCATCTCTCTGCAAACTTATATCTTGAATTTGAGAATTCTATTCCAAGAGAAGATTCAGTAAGCATATTTGATTTTTCTAAAGCATATAAAAGTGCTGAACTTCCAGAACCAACTTCAACAACACGAAGAGAGTCAACAGTAATATTGTTTTTGATAAAGTTTACGTGAGTCGAGTATAACTTCAATCGTTCATTTCTATACAACTCAAGTTCTAAATCACTCTTATAGTTAGAAAGGTCTTCAATATTCTCGTATGCCTTATAATTTAAGTCATTTCCAATGTAATTATTCAATTTTTAATTCCCATTAAAATATTTTGTACTAAATTTAAATTAAACATCTTAAATTATAGAAATACTACGTTCAATGTTTTCCAAATTTCTCATTAAATTAATCGCGCAATCTATACTAACAGGTGCAGGTATCTCACCTTTACTACTTAGTGAAGTTGCCAACAAAGAATAAAATATTGGGGAGATTGGAAGTTGGTAATCTTCTTTCAATGTAAACGATTTATATTTCCAATTAATATTCTCATTAGACAAATAAGACCTTTCTCTAAATTCATTTTTCGTTACATCATTTTCATTAAACCACTTACATTGCAGGATGTTATCATTTTGCCAAATAGCACCATACTCTCCATAAATAACCCAAGGTTCTCCTGAAAAAGCTTCAGCCCATGAAATCTCAATATCCACAATACATTTTGAAGGGAATTTCATTAATAACTTACAGTGATCTGGAGCATCACCTTTTGTAACAATTTTTCTTAATTCACCCCATATATCAATAGGATCTTCACCCATAAGCTGGAGAATTTGATCTATATGATGGGTTGCAGCAGCATTAATAATGCCTCCATTATTTACCAAACAAGATTGCCAGTCATTACGCCTATTAAAATAACTTACCTGTCTCTTTATTAAAAAAGGTGCTCCAATCAAACCTTCTTTTAAAATAGATTTTATCTCTAAAAATTCATCAACAAATCGAAAATTATAAAATGGAATAATATTTCGGTCATTTTCATGAGAAACTCTTTTTAATTCATTAACTTCATTAATTGTGGAAGCAATTGGTTTTTCTAAAACCACATGTTTTCCAGACTTTAGAGCATCTATTGCCATATTAAAATGTGAATTAGATGGTGACGCGATGATTATTAAATCAAGATCTGAATCCAGTAACATTTCGTTAAAATTGATATATTCTTTACAACATATTTTTTTTGCTGCCGTTGACAATCGATTTTTATTAATATCAGAGAGAGCAACAATAGAATATTTCGGATTATCAAGTAAACATTTAACATGTATATCCCAGCCAGAACGACCTAAACCTACAATACCACATCGAATAACTTTGCCTTTAGTAAAATAATTATCAAGCATGACTATTAACTAGTGCTTCAATTTTTTCTTTATGTTTTAAGACTTTATATGCAGCATCATAAAACCGTTGAGTTTCATCTAAAGTTGGAACATAGCTTTGAACTTTTACGTAAAATAAATCTTCAAACCACATTTTTTCAGCGATCGGACATAATCCCTGTTCATACGATATTTCCCGCCCATAATATGGAGCAGTAAAGGGATACCCCTTACTCCCAAAGGCAATTTTATTCTGGTACATTGGTTGAAGGTATACAGGTATATAACCTCCCTCACCGAGGGGAACACCTTCTTTATTCATTGCAACTACAAATGCTTTTCGTGACATGCCTAGTTTTGCTTTATCAATCTTAAAACAAAGATAATAATACACATGTTCAACAACAGTTGTTTTAGGTCTACACAAATCAGGATGCAAAGATAAATTCAATACTGGAGATTTAACAGGAGGAATAATCCCGTCAATATTTTCAAAAGAATGAATAATAGATTCACTAACTTTTTGCCGCTGAGTAACAAAATATTTTAATTTTTTTAGTTGCTCAATTGCAATAGCAGCTTCGATTTCATTCATTCTAAAATTAAAACCAATTATATTTATGATATTTTTTGTTCCTTTGTCTTCAACTACAGCTTCACCATGGTTACGAATTAGTTGAAGCCTTTCTGCTAAATCATTATCATTCGTAACACACATTCCGCCTTCACCACAGTGAATATGCTTATGACGATTAAGACTAAAGACACCTATATCACCTAATGTTCCACTATTTTTTTCATTATATTTTCCACCAATAGACTGTGCGGCATCTTCGATTAATTTCAAGTCATGCTTCTTTGCTATATTCTTCAACATATCCCATTCAGCAGATTCTCCATAAATGTTTACCCCTATAATTGCACGCGTCCGTTCTGTTATTAATTTTTCAACCTCAATTGGATTAATACAAAAAGTTTCTGGACAAATATCAGCAAAGATTGGAATAGCCTGATAGAGAACAATACCTGTTACTGTTGCAGTCATTGTTGTTGGTGTCACAATGACTTCATCACCGGGCTCTATACCAAGAGCACCAATTGATGCATATAAGCCAGATGTTGCAGAATTAACTGCAACAGCATGTTTAACACCAAAATACTCAGCCCACATATTTTCTAAATGCCGAACAGTATCTCCCCCCATAAACTCAGGACACCATGCCCCAATATATCCAGATAACGAACCACTATCCATTACGCGCTGTACAGCCTTTTTTTCTTCTTTACCAATTGTTTCAAAAGGTGAAAAAGGTGTATTAAAAACAGGGGTTCCACCTAAAATTGCTGGAAGATCATTCATTATATGCCTTTTTTTATTTCATTAATTTTTAAAGTATGGATAAAATATAATTGATTATTTAATTTAAAAAAATAATATTTTTATATGAAAAATACCTTTCCCTTAATCTAGAAAAAAACCTTAAATTAATTTTTCTATAATATTTATAATATTTTTAGTGGCATTTATTATTTTATGTTTTGATATTGATTTGTCGCACGGTGATATTAATTTCCGTCTAAGCTTATCAATAGTTTGAACCAACGTCACTTCATAACCAAGTTTTATAGTTTTCTTATTATCTTGAGTTGGTTGATAGCTAACTACATTCATACCCAACAATGAATACTCCACCAAAAGCATTGAATAAATTCCTACTATATAGTCAGAAGCAACAGCTAAATCATATACGTCAATTTCATCTTGTACATATATAATTTCATTATTACAAACAGGTTTGAAATTTCTATTAAATTTATCAATATTTTCTCTAGGATGAAGCTTTATACACAGTATAGTATTTGAAAAAAATGGCAATTCGTTCATCATAAAATACAAATCATTCAATACACTTATTTCAGTGTACCCATTTTGAGCTTTCGAAGAATCCGTTAGAGGCTGCGATAAAAACAATAGTATTTTATTATTATTTTTAACTCGTAATTTTTTTTTAATTATTTCAACATTACATGACCTGATATTTTTCTGAATTAAGTTTAACTGATCCCAGTGAGGATTTCCTGTAACAACAACTTTACTTTCATTAAACCCTAACGAAACCATTTCATCTTTTGCACGCTTATCCATTACACAAATGATGGTTGGTATAGCATCAAGTAATAATTCATCAGTTAAACTATACCGTGTGTTATATTCTGACCAAAAATCCA
>Ga0209494_1000365_pt1 | contig 19509 bp, 20 predicted proteins | sample EN1Hudseemescosm_FD_184628 | JGI IMG/M metagenome (GOLD analysis project Ga0209494, IMG submission 184628) | Methane-oxidizing microbial communities from mesocosms in the Hudson Canyon - EN1B Hudson Canyon (SPAdes) (version 2) | ecosystem: Environmental > Aquatic > Marine > Cold seeps | place... | reverse complement strand
GCTCTTCGAAGGACCGACCCTGTTCTCGGTGTTCAACGGGGTGTACCTCAACGCCCACGACTACGACACCAACCCTGAAACTCAGGCGCACATCGACGCCTTCCTCGTGAAGGAACGCGAGATGGCCGCGTGGTCACATGTGTTGCCCGACCGTACGTCGGGCACCTTCTCCGGAACTTGTGAGGTCTTCGGGCCCGATCAGGAAAAGAAGGGCGAGGTCGAGGTGAGCGTTCGCCACAACCCGATAGACCTTGTGCGGGCCAACCAAACCTGGGAACTGTCGGGCGTGGTGAACCACAAGTTCAGCTACGTGCGCCAGCGCAACTCAAACCGACACACCTACGAGGGACCCGACCTTTACGGCAACGCCATCAGCTACGGGCGCGCCTTGTACACCACGCAGCATCATTCGTCTGAAGCATTCAAGATCAAAGGCCGCGAGTTCATCATCGATAGCGACTACACCATGGCGGTCGCGTGGAAGTTGTACTTCGGCGACCTGATGACCGACCTGGTATTCGGCTCGTTGCGCTGGACTCCTGACAGCTAATCGTGCTATTCGAATCAGGCACTCACGTATGGCGAGATTGTCGATCAACTCGCCGAGACGAGACGGACGTCGTAGTGGGTCATGAGCTGAAGCGCTCGGCAATACCGACGAGTCGAGCAAAGCTCACTCAAACGTCGTCTTCCGCTTCGTAGCGTTGGATGGCTTGCTCCTCTAGGCCGACCCTCTCAGCAAGTTCTACCTGAGTCATGCCTCGACCTCGCAAGAGAGTCGCGCCCTCAGAACGACAAGGGCCCGAAAACGCAGTGTTTCCGGGCCTTCTAGTTGGTGGTGGGGGCACGATTTGAACTCCCGACCTTCGGTCCTCCAGACCGGTTGGGCTGAACACGGACTGTTCCACACCGGGCGGAATCCCGACCACGACGGTGTTGCGGATAGCGGATGACCATGTCAAACCACCGCCGGCGGGCCCGATTGGGCACGAAATGAGACACGGGGTGCAACACGCGTCGGGCAGCGTGTTCCCAGTCTGATCTGACATAAGAAGTTCAGAGGAACCCAATCTCCAGGCATACGCTTCCACCTATACATCTAGTGGGACGCAGTGCCTCACGCCTTCAGCAGTGATACCCCCACGATCACCGACCACAAGTGAGCCATACCTCTGCGCGAACGCTGGCGGAAGTTGACGATCTCCAGGCAACGAGAGCCACAACCTCAGTAAGTGACGTCGCAGTTCAGGATCAGGATGGTCCACAAACTTCGTCCGGTCGTGGAGAACTGAGTGATTATAGTTTTATTGAATATCACCAGGTTCTAGGTCCATAGCCATGTGAACGTCTGGTTCATTTAGAACTTGATCAAATACATCTAGCGCCTTGATTTGGCCCATATCGGGAGATGGGGCAGCACTAAACCGACGGGCCGATATTATATATGTTCTTTGATATAGAACTGTTAAATGGTCATTGAACCAGGACAGGACTGGAATTTCAAACCACGGCTTTTCAAACTCTGGTTGCTCATTGCGGCGATCTGTCGCTATGGGGTCGAAGAGTTTGAGTGCTAGATCGGGATGACGCTGGTGAACGATGCGATAAGCGGTTTCAGCACTTGCTATAAGAGACTGGCCTCCAGACTGTGCTGCGCGGATGCATAGGAGCCCCACCACATCGGTCGAATCCGTGTGGAAGCTCTGCCGCTCATTGGTCTGGTAGATGCGTGTACCAGGATCAGCAAGGTCAGAACCCACGTCTTTTACATGTCCCAGCAGGTGGCCCGCGGAATTCTGCGAGCGCAGTGTCCCGATCAGACGACCCAACATCAGAAAGATGGCTGCGGTGGTTCTACGGTCAAGCTCCTGAAAGGGAAACCCCTTTAGTAGAACGAATCCGTGCTGATGGATCAGATCATCTCGAATGGCATCAACCAACGCACGGAGTGAGGGTGTAGATAGAGGCGCTGGATTGAGGTCTGTCATCTCATCGTCACCGACACCATCGACCAGGCGTGTCAAATCATCGATCTGTTCCTCAGTCCAAACACGAGTCCACCGTTCTGGTGCCGCGGACATTTCCGAACCCATCCACGACTTCGGCGATTCAGCTACTTCTGGCGCTGAAATCATGCACCGTTACCCGGCCTGAAAGGCCTTGAGGATCTGAGAGCCAGAGGCACTCCAGACACTGTCGTAGCGCATTACATTCGTTAGCGCTCGTCTAAGCGCCCGGATCCGATGAGGCTGACCCGACATCCAGGGATGTATCACGAGCGACACTATTCTTCCGTTACACGCACTGCTTTCGTCATAGACGACAGTCATGGCGTCCTCGACTTGTTCAGCGAATGAAGTCTCTGAGTGTTGGTATTGCAACTGAACGGTCTGATCATCCAACTCGTGGCTCATGGGCATCGAGTGAAGCTGGCCGGCCTTAGTGCTTATGGCATAAGGCATGTCGTCGTTCTGCCAGTCACCCACGTACTCAACGCCGCGTGCAGCTAGAAGGTCAAGAGTATTCATCGACTCGGAGCGAGCTGGAGAAAGCCAACCAGTCACTGGTTGGCCAGAGATTTCTCGAAGGCTGGTCAAAGACTCATTGATTAGGGCTGTTTCTGCATCTTCCGCAAGACCACTGTGGTGAATCGTTCCCATATCGATTCCGTTAGCCATGACTTCCCAATCACGTTGCACAACTTCGTCAATAAGTCTCGGGTAACGCTCAGCAACTTTAGAATTGAAACTAACTGTTGGTGTGATTCCTAATTCATCAAGCAATCTGAATACGCGGAATACCCCAACTCTATTTCCATAATCTCGCAATGTGTAGTGACGGAGGTCGGGGTAGGCAGTGACCATTCCGCCCGGTGCCTTGAATGGCTCAGGTGGCTGGTTGAGGGGGAAGAATTCTAGAGCAACATTCACCCATACCGCCACCCGTGCATTGTTCGGCCAGGAGACCTCCGGACGGTCTTGCAGCATTGACCACTCGTACCACTGATGGTCCATGCCATAGCGCCGGCTCGGGTACTCCATATAAGAGTTAGGCAGGGTCACGGCCTTACCTTCCGTTCGCTTCCGAGATTGAGGCCACTGCCTTGTCATAGTGGTGGTCGTAGAAATATTCAGCGATTTCTCGGCCGGTTGTAACCCAGACCTCGTCATGGCCTGTGATGTATTCCAACGCCTCCTCGAAAGCACTGATCCGGTGGGGACGGCCTACCGCGTAGGGATGCAGCGGGATGCACATGACCGTTCCGTTCTCGGCACCATCCTCGTAGAGCTGGTCAAAGTTGGTCTTTAACATCTCTGCGTAACGCCTTGGAGGCTCCTGATAGGAGTTGTAAACGATGATGTCGTTCATTTCGAGCGAGTACGGGATCGAAATCAAGCGCTTATCACGCACGTTCACTGGTTGAGGTTGATCATCGCAAAACAGGTCGCAGGTATAGAGAATGCCGTATTCGGCAAGAAGGTCCATCGTCCGTTCAGTGTGTGTGAGCGCTGGAGCGAGGTAACCGGCTAGGCGCTGGCCTGTATGGCGTTCAATAGTTTCGAGCGAGTCCTCAAGGATTGCGCGCTCCTGAGCTTCATCCATTCCGTAGCTGTAGCGAGTGTTGTAGATGCCGTGGGAAAAAATCTCCCAGTCACGACTGACGCAAGCCTCGATTAGTTCTGGATGGTGTTCACAGACCGCCACATTTAGCGAAACGCTGCCACGAACGCCATAGCGGTCCATGACCTCCATCATTCGCATCGTGCCTACCCGATTGCCGTAATCCCGGATTGAGTAATTGAGAACGTCCGGTTCGGGGCGATTCCAAGCATTTCGCATGGGGTTGGGTTGGGGCTGAAGTTCATAGAACTCAATGTTGGGTGCTACCCAGAAGGCCACCCTGGCACCGTTTGGCCAGGTGAGTTTTGGACGGCCCTCCCATGGCCAGTAGTCGTACAACCCGGGGTCAGCGGGGTCCGAGAACGGCGTTCGAGAATCAGGCATCGCCAGTACCGGTTTCCAGGTAATCAAGTACCTCAGCAACTGGCACCACGTCGGCATATTTCAAAACGAGGTCGCACAGGTTCGAGAAGTGGGGAATCTCGTGTTTGTCGGCCACGCACTCTTCGGGAACAATCGTTCGATATCCCCGAGACAGGCTGTCTATTGCAGCAGCCCTAACGCATCCGGAGGTCGAACCTCCGGTCAGGATGACCGTGTCGACCTGATGCCATACGAGGAGGCTTTGTAACGGTGTCTCGAAAAATGGAGACGGCATCTTCTTCTCGTAGATGACGTCAACGATTTGATCAACATCGAGTCGTTCGTCGAGTTCAGAGCGGCGTGAACCGCGTTTTATGTTCTGGAGCGAATTTTCGGTGTCGGTTCGGGTGCCCCAAATGCCGCAGTCCTCCCCCGACTCCATGTAGGCAACGTAAGTCCACACCACTGGCCAGCCGCGCCCTCTCGTTGCGCCAACGATTTCGTTGACGAAACCGAGTTGGTTGGGATGGGTCTCATACGCCGTGGCGAACTCCCCCACCTTGGTATATGCGTTCTGAATGTCAATATTGACGACCGCTGCTTTGCGGCCAAACCCAAACCGAGCTCGGTTTGGGTTGGTCTTAATCTGCTCGTAGTACTGACGAGGGGTTAGATCAGAAGACTCCATGGGGCTCTCCTACTAGACGGCCGGTTGGTATGGATGGTCGTGATCTGTGATGGCACTGTCTGCCAAAACATAGAAACGAAAGGCTGTCCGACCGGCGGGCCCACGCTCAGGATCGATTGGATGCTCCGCAAACCACTGCAGATAGCGGTCGTAGGCCTCACGGTCAGCGAAGTGAAGTTCGACTATCCGATAAAACGTCGCTGGTTTCTCCATCGTCGGCGAACCTACGCTACTGACGGTGACAGGTCGGATGATGTCGTTGGCGACAATTCGATCCAAGAATGGGTTCGACAAGAGATCCGGGAAGTGCACCTCGGCTAGCCAATTTTCGTAATCGGAAGTGTCGATCCCTTCAGAGATGTCGTAACCAAGAATCGCCTTTACTTTCGGGTTGTTACTCACTGTCGCCGACCTCTGTGGCACGCCTTGATATCTCGACTTCCCATTCGTTTGCCTCCGGAAGGCCGACTAAGGCGTTGACGTCTGCGAATGCTGCCATGCGGTCTAGCCAACCCATCGTTGATCCAGTAGCGCGGAGATCTCCGAGTAGTGCTCGGGTGAGTTCCACGACTGCCCTAGTGATCGCTCCAGGGTGGATGATCAAGCAATAGCCGAGCTCGGCCAAGCGGTCCGCCGACAGCAACGGGGTCTTGCCAAACTCGACCATGTTGGCCATCAGCCGATGACCGGACAGCTCGGAACCGATATAGGCCAATTCATCTTCACTCTGCGGCGCTTCGACGAATAGAAGGTCAGCTCCTGCCTCTGCGTAGCGTTTCGCTCGATCGATGGCCTCATCAAGCCCCAGGGGTGCCCGGGCGTCTGTGCGAGCAATTATGAGAATCCCCTCGTCTTCGCTGCGGGCGTCCCGAGCAGCGTGGATTCGCTGCACCATCTCTTCTACGGACACCACAACCTTGTCCTCAAAGTGTCCGCACTTCTTCGGAAACGCTTGGTCTTCAAGCTGGATGGCAGCCACACCGGCTCGTTCGTAAAGACGAATCGTGCGACCGACGTTGTGGACACCGCCATATCCCGTGTCGCCGTCGGCTATAACCGGTATATCGACCGCCTGACAGACGAGATCAGCAATGTTTGCCATCTCAGTTTGAGTGACCATTCCAAGGTCAGGTACACCCAACAGGGAGTTCGCCACCCCTGCCCCACTCAGGTACACGGCCTTGAAATCTGCCTCCTCGATCAGCTTGGCGAATAGTGCGTTAAAGGCACCAGGAGCGACGACGGGTGAATTGTTGTCAAGAAGAAGTCGGAGTTGAGACGCCGGGGACATCATGAGTGGGCTCCGGTGAACTTGGCTGCCAGATAGTTTTCCATCCCACCTGCTGTAAGGATTTCGCCAACTTCTTGAGGGAGTGGCACTGCTTCTAGCTGCTGACCCGTATCCACAATGGTGACGATGCCTCTCGCGAGATCAATCGAGACTCGCTGTCCTTCTTCGATGACATCTGAACCAGCACACTCGACTGGGGCAAGCCCGACGTTGATGCAATTGCGAAAAAAAATACGTGCGAAGGACTTGGCGATTACCGCGCTAACTCCCGCAGCTTGAAGTCCGCGTGGCGCCATCTCGCGACTCGAACCCGTGCCGAAGTTGTTGCCACCAACAATTATGTCTCCTCTTTCTATCAGTGGTGCAAGATCTGGCCGGATTCCTTCCATCACATGCTTTGCTATTTCAGGAAGGTCATGGACAAGGTACTTACCAGGAACGATGGCATCGGTGTCTACGTTGTCTCCGAAGGTCCAGACGCGACCTTCGATCCGTGCATCTTCGATCACGGCAAGTCACCAATCAGTTCTCGTGGGTCAACAATCTTCCCAACAACCGCCGCTGCGGCAACGGAGTAGGGCGAACCTAGATACAGACTCGATTCAGGGCTTCCCATTCGACCTCGAGAGTTCCTACTGGTCGTCGAAATCGACACTTCACCAGCAGCCAAGATGCCTGCTCCGATGCCTGGACACGCGCCACAACCGGTCGATAGGAAGTGGGCACCTGCTTTCATGAGCGCGTGGGCTGTTCCGTCGTCCATGGCCTGCTGGAGCGCCTCTCTCGAAGCTGGAGCTATCTGCAACAAGACCGTCTCGGCGACATGTCGACCCTGCAACACCGCTGCAGCCATTGCGAGGTCTTCGTACTTTGCGCCGGTGCACGACCCGATGTAGGCGCGGGTTACCGCAGGCTCCCCGAGTGAAGAAATAGGGATGATGTCGTCATGACAGTTTGGTCGGGCGACCACCGGCTCAATATCGGTTGCGTCGTAGTTCCATACCTGTTCATAGACCGCATCAGAATCACTTGTGGGGCCCTCATCAGCATCGACTCCAAGGGCAGCAAGATGCTTCACAGTTGTGCGGTCAGAAGGAACAATCCCCGTCTTTGCACCTATTTCGGCACACATGTTTGTCAGGACGCTCCGTTCCTGCACGCTCATGGTGTCAATTGCGGAACCTCCAAACTCAAGTACCCGGTATAAACCGCCATCCATACCTTTGTCGCCAATGATGGTGAGGATGAGGTCCTTAGCCGTTACTCCGGTTGAGAGCTCACCGTTGACCTGTACACGGATGGAGTGTGGCACCCGAAGCCAAGTCTGGCCGGTAGTAACGATTCCCAGCATGTCGGTCGAGCCCACACCAAGAGCGAGGCAGCCCATGACTCCAGCCGTGCACGTATGGGAGTCAGATCCCAGGTACATCATCCCTGGCTGGGCGTAGCCCTTTTCAACCATCAGGGTGTGGGCAATGCCATCCGCTTCGTGGAATCGCTTAATCCCGAATGCGTTGGCAAACTTTCGTGTGGTCTCGAGAATCTCCGCAGCAGCAATGGTGTTGGCGGGCACATAGTGATCGCATACCAGGACAACTCTGTCTGGATCCCATATGCCCATCTCGAGTCTTTCCAGCGCTGGCCAGATCCGTCTTGGCCCACTGGAGTCGTGCATCATCGCCAGATCAACGTCTACCCAGAGGATCTCGTCTGGCTGGACCCTGTCCCTATGGGCAGCGCGAGCAATGATCTTCTCCGTCACTGTCATACCCATTTTCGACAACCTTCCGCGAATCGATTTCGACTGCTCGCTGCTACAGACTCGCCTAACTACGGCCTCCAGTATCACTGCATTGAATATGCCGAATATCCCCGTAGGTCAACCATCCGTTACCGGGGCTGCACTCCTGCTCCACCAGGCTGTAATTCGTCTCAGAAGCGCAGTCGGTCGGGGAGGCAATCATTTGCGCGATATTCCTACTGCTGTTCTTCATCCATAGGCGCACGGTCTCTTACTGCCCGGAGAAAGCCCCGAGTCCGAGCGTTCTGGGGGGCGCCCAGCACCTGCGTCGCTGGCCCTTCCTCAACTACGACGCCGTTATCCATGAAAAGCACTCGGTCCGAGACGTCTGCAGCAAAGTTCATCTCGTGAGTAACAACCAACATGGTCATTCCTTGCTCAGCCAGGTGGCGCATCACAAGCAGGATCTCCCCCACCAGCTCTGGATCAACAGCCGAGGTCACCTCGTCGAAGAGCATGACTGCTGGCTCCATCGCAAGGGCTCGAGCGATAGCAACCCGTTGCTGCTGGCCTCCGGACATCTGGAGTGGATAGTGATCTGCCCACTTCGCTAGGCCCACCGATTCCAACAGGTCGCGAGCAGCCTCTACAGCCGTCGACCGATCTACGTTGTTAACCGCCATCGGCGCTTCAACAATATTTTCTAGAGCTGTCATATGAGGGAAGAGGTTGAATTGTTGAAAGACTAAGCCAATCCCCTTGCGAATCTCTCGTAGATTACGTTTAGTCGCGTACTCCATCTGTCCATCAGAATCTTCATTACACAGGTTTTGCCCATCAATATCGATTTGGCCTCCCGTAGGACGCTCTAGGAGATTAAGGCAACGCAGAATGGTGGTCTTTCCTGATCCTGACGGACCGATAATTGACAACACCTCACCACGCCGTACCTCTAAATCTATTCCTTTAAGAATTTCAAGATCACCAAATGACATCTTGAGACCTTTTACACTTACTAGTGAAGCCATGTCACACCTTCAGTCGAAAGATTCGTTCGAGGCCTAGTTGGACCATTAAGAGCAGCGTGGTCAGAACCAGATAGATAAACGCCAACGCAAGAAGCGGCTCGGCAACTTTGAAATCTTCACTGATGATCTGACGAGCCAGCAGAGTCATCTCGGGCACAGTTATCACAGCAGCTAGAGAAGTTTGCTTCATAGTATTAATAGCATTACCAATAAATGGTGGAACCGTGATACGAATACTTTGCGGAATGACAATTCTTCGCATGTAATGCCGCTTTGTCATCCCCAGGGCTTCAGAAGCTTCAAATTGGCCTTTTTCAACTGCGATTATCCCCGAACGTATAGCTTCGCTTTGATAAGCCGCCGTCCAGATTGAAAGGCCTACCACGGCAGCCCAGAATGGATCAAACATCAACGATCGACTAATTTCTGGTAAAGCGAAGAACGCGTAGAATAGAATTAGGAGCAATGGTATTCCACGGAATAACCAGCCAATCAGACCTGAAATCCACCGCAAGATCGCTACTGACGAGATTCTCATCAGAGCAAGGATAAAACCAGCTACTGTCGAAAATATAAGGGACCATAGAAATAGTCGTACTGTTATCCAGAATCCCTTGAGGATTATGGGTACGTACTCTTGGATCGTGTCAATGCTCATAATTATCGCAACTCAGGTCTTTAGTCTGAATCGTCGTTCTAATATCTCTTGCGACACAGTCAGCACGGTAGTTAGCGCCAGATAGATGACACCAGCGGCAGTAAGAATCTCAATTGGTTTGTATGTCGAATTTGCTAACTGCCGTGCCCGACCTGTCAGTTCGGTGATTCCAATTACGCTCGCAAGAGAGGTTGACTTTAGAAGCAATGTTGCGTTGCTCATGTAGTTGGGGATCATCACCCGAACAGCCTGGGGAATGATGATTCTCCGCATCAGATGCGCTCTAGACAGCCCCAGGGCTTCCGAGGCTTCATACTGGCCCCGCCCTACTGCTAGCAATCCAGCTCGAATGATTTCGGCTTTGTATGCACCAGCAGCTACCGATAGTCCGACAACACCTGACTGGAACGGCGAAAGGTTCAGGCTTCTACCAACCCAGAAGTAGGCAAAGAACAGTATTACGAGTGCCGGTAGACCACGAAAGATGAGGACGTAGAGCGCTGACAACCATCTGAGATATCGAATGGGCGACATTCTCATCAGTGCAAGGACGAATCCCAGTCCCGTTGCCAGAACGAGGGACCATGCAAACAGGTTGATGGATACCCAGGCGGCATCTCTCATCAGCGGCCAACACCGCTGAATTATTGACCAATCCCAACTACCCATTTATCTCAATCCGTCGCTATCAGCAGTCAGAACCAGGTCACCTGTATTCGGTAGTGCGGGTGGAGCGGTCGAAGCCGCCCCACCCGCGTTCCGAAACTTCTAGCAGTCGCCAGCCGGCATGGTGGTGTACGGCTCTTCCTGATTGTTGTGATCCGGCACCGGGATACAGGTGTTGAACCACTTCTTCTGGAGTTCCGCCAACGTGCCATCAGCGATCATCGCGTCGAGTGCTGCATTCACAGCATCACGCTTCGCCTCCTGGCCAAGCTGGAAGGCCAGCGACAACGGATGCGCCAAAACAGTGGGGCCGGCAACCGCCAACTCAGGATCGTTAACCGACGCGAAACCAGCAACCAAGGTGTCCTGGCTCAAAGCATCAACGCGACCCTGCTTGAGCGCGGTGAGTGCCTCACCCGCCCCAGCGAAACCGGAATAACTTTCGTAACCCAACGCGTCAGCGTTCTCCAGCATGTAGGCCTCCTGGCTACTGCCCTGGATCCCACCCGCCTTCATACCGGTCATGTCAGCAAACCCGGGACCGCCAGCATCCTCGGCCCGAACCTGAGCCACGATGCCTGTCGAGGTCATAGGCCGCGAGAACAAGAAGCTCTCCTGACGCTTCGGCGTAGGCCAGATACCAGAGTCGGCAATGTCGTAGAGGCCCTGAGCCAAGCCCTCAAGCTCGTTCACCCAGTCCACAGTCGGCGTCTCCAACTCGAGACCAAGACGTTCGGCAACACTTTTCGCAATGTCGATCGTGTAACCAACCACCTCGCCGCTATCCGGATCAATCGCCGTAAACGGTGGGAAGTTGCCCGTCGTTACAACAATCAACTTGCCTTCCTCAACAAGACCCGGAACGCCAGCAGGAGCAGCCGTCGCCGCAGGAGCTGCCGTCGTAGCAGGAGCTGCCGTCGTAGCGGTTGCCTCATCGCTCTTACCCGACGAGGTGGAATCGCTTCCACATCCTGCAGCAGAGAGTGACAACACAAGCACTAGCGGGAGAACTCTCTGGAGTTTCCTCAATGAAACAACCATAACTACCTTCCTATCTCTCAATAATTATTAGTTATTAGTCCGATTTTATTTTATATATCAATATTAAATTACTTCTTGCAGACTCTTTTGGTCATTGTGAATTTGGCTAAAGACTGCCATGGAAGCCCATGCATCACTTGCATCGGATGCCGCCTTTATCAGCTCAGGAACCAACAAGAGAATGTGCGGCAACCGGTCCGCAGCTGCGTAAAGACTCAGTGCTGCAATCGTTTTGCCACCCGCGTCAACAATCGGCGCTGCAGTCGCTGATGCACCATCTACAGTCTCGCTCTCAGTAGCACACCATCCCTGGACTCGAGCTGACTCAACCAGGTCGTGCAGTTCGACTTCATCGACCACCGTTTTGCGAGCGATCGCGCGGAGTTCACTTCTGTTCAGGACCTCGCAGTATTCCTGCTCTGAGAACTCAGCCATGAGGATCCGACCCACCGCACCTGACCAGATCGGTGCGCTCCAACCAGGTCCACGGGCCCAGCGAATACCTCGAGATCCTTCAACCTCGGAGATGCAAACCCGTAGGTCTCCGACTCGCACGTGGAGGCTCGCTGTTTCCTCGCTTATGGCCACAAGGCGATGCAGAAAGGGAGTAATCATGCCTGCGAGATTCGCCGTTTCGGCGTTCGATGCGGTCACAAGAGCAAGCTTCGGGGTGACGACGTATGTCTTTGTGGAATCGATCCGGGCGAGAACACCGGAAGCGACCAGCGTGTTGAGGATTCGGTGGACTGTTGGACGAGGCAACCCGAGTGACCTGGACAGTTCGCCTACAAGCTGAGGTTCGCTGGCACTCGCAACGGCAAACAACACATCAAGCGCGCGGGTTACGGACTGGACCAGACCGTCGTCACCGACATCGATTTTGCCGGTGTTGAAGCCGTCTGTGGATACGTCAGCCATCAACATCCACGATGTAGCCGCTTGTCCGCATGATGGACGCGAGCATAGGTTTAGATCTTGATGTCAGTCAAAAAACTGAGCTCCGACTCATTCTCCGCCTTCGATCCCATCCAGATCGGGAATGCCGAGGTCCGCAACCGGATCTTTGTGCCCGCGCACACCACGAACTTCGGACTAGGCCACATGCCGACCGACACCCACGTTGCCTACCACGAGGCCAGGGCACGAGGTGGTGCCGGTCTCATCATTATGGAATCGCTACGGGTTCACGAGACCAGCCTCGGAAAGCCTCAGGGGCTTGCGGCCTATGACCCGCGCTGTATCGAACCACTTCGATTAATCGCCAACGCCGTTCAGTCCCATGGAACACGTATTTTCGGCCAAATTATTCACCTGGGGCGACAGGTTGACGGTGACGCTTTGCGATTGCCGTCTTGGGGGCCTTCTGCTATCGCTTGGGATGCTGCAGCAACTGCTCCGCACGTAATGACTCTCACCGATATTGAAGCGGTCATCAATGGGCACATAACAAGTGCCCGCAACGTTCTTGAGGCTGGATTCGACGGTCTCGAAGTTCACCTAGGCCACGGCCACCTGCTGAATCAATTCTTGTCACCAGCGACTAACAACCGCTCTGACGAGTTCGGCGGCCAAGAATCGAATCGCATGCGATTTCCGCTTCAGGTTTTGGCCGCAGTTCGTGAAGAGATCGGGGCTGACGTATGCATGGGGATACGGATAAGCGCTGACGAATTCGTCCAAGGTGGCCTCACGCTTGAAGACATGTGCCGCATGGTTCCGGCCATTACGGCAAGTGTTCCGGTCGACTTCGTCAATGTCTCACATTCTGCGTACCACGGCAGCTACTCCCTCTCGACCCAGATGGCAGATATGTCCTTTGACCCAAGCAGCTTCCGCCACCTTGCGCCACAAATCAGGAAGAGTCTGCGGGCTGCCGGACAGAGCCTTCCAGTAATGGCCGTATGCAAATTCCGCTCAATCAGCGAGGCCGAGGAGTTGCTCAGCATCGGTGCGGTCGATCTCGTCGGTATGGCGAGAGCCCATATCGCCGACCCCGCTGTAGTTCATAAGACATACGAAGGACGCGCGGACGAAGTACGCACCTGTATCGGCTGCAATCAAGGGTGTGCGGGCTACCTGGAGAAGGGGCTTCCAATTACGTGCACCGTCAACCCCACAGTTGGTAGGGAACGATCACGACCCACCGAACCAACAGAGGATCCCGCTAAGGCCGCTAAGCGAGTCGTGGTCGTAGGCGGTGGACCAGCAGGGATGGAGGCAGCTTGGGTCGCTGCCGCTCGTGGACACGACGTCGAGCTCTTTGAGACGAAACCCCAGCTGGGCGGTCAGATGAACTGGCTGCGCCACATGCCAAAGAGAAACGACTTCCTGACCATGATCGATCAGCAGATTGCATCCTGCGAACGACACGGGGTGAGGATCCGAACCAGTACCAAATTCGACGCCAATGCGGCGATCGAACACGAGCAACACCCTGATCACATTGTGATCGCCACAGGCTCCGAATTGCGACCTGTGGAATTTCCGCAAGGCGGTGTTGGACTGACGCTAGGTGAAGCACTGAGCACAGATTGGACCAGTGGAGTCAAGGTTGCGTTCTACGACCTCTTGGGCGACTGGTCATCAATCAGCGTGGTCGAACACATCGCCGATCTTGGCGCGGACGTTACTTATTTGACACCAGTCGCAGGCTACGCCTGGAGGATCACCCGCTACAGCAAAACTGCCATCACGGCACGTCTACGCGAAGCAGGTGTGGAAATACGTCTACTTCGTGCCGGTCTCAGCTTCATTGGCAACAAGTTCGCGGTGGAAGACCTCTCCACCGGCGAAATCGAGTGCATCACGGTTGACTCCGTGATTGCTGCAGGAAACCCAGCGGCAAGGACAGACCAGTATGGACATCTCGCCGTCAGCGGGATCGGGGTGACCCTTGTCGGTGACTGTCTCGCACCTCGGTCAGCACTTGAGGCCGTTTACGAAGGGCACGAGGTGGGCCGTGCCCTCTGAGGTAGAGCCCGCGGTACTCGTTACAGGTGCAACGGGATTCGTCGGGATCAACCTTCTTCATGTGCTGTCTTACAGCGGGATTAGGACAATAGGAATAGCAAGCAATCCGTTACCGCAGACTGCCCTGAATTCGATTGCCAAGATTGGCCCAGTTCCGATAGTTGAACTGGTCGATATTCGCGACTCGACTGCAGTGTCAAAGCTGTTTTTGGAATACCGGCCGACGGTCGTCATACATGCCGCAGCTATCACTTCGGGGGTTGAACGTGAGCGCACGAGTGCTCGAACGATTATCGATGTCAACGTAGGGGGCACACAGTCAGTGCTCGATGCGTGCACTGCCAGCGAAGTACAACGAATGCTCTACCTCTCATCGGGAGCCGTCTACGGCGAGGCAGCATTTGGTACAGAGCTGCTCAGTGAAAAGACAGCGGCAGTTCCGGCTGGGCTCTACGGGGCGACGAAACTCGCCGGTGAGTTTCTAGTTAAGCGACATCACCAACTCCATGGACTAGCAACAGTTACTGCGCGGCTGTCCGCCGTATTCGGCCCATGGGAATACCCGACGGGTGTCCGAGACCTGATGAGCCCCATTTTGCAACTCGACCTGGCTGCCCGCCGGCGAGAGTCCAGTCGATACGTGGCCGATGCTGCACGGAACTGGGTCTATGCCCCAGAAGCCGCCGCAGCAATCGTAGGGCTCGCCCTCAAGCAAGAACCGGGGCACGACTGTTACAACGTCTGCCCTCAAAGCCTCGGAACATGCGAACCGTGGGTCGAAAGGCTGCGCAGGACCTATCCCGACACAGCTTTTGTTGCTGTCCCATCACCAAAGGACGCAACTGTCGCATACGACGCCGACCCACGTCGCGAACGGGCACTTGTGAGAGCCGACAGGATTCAACAGGAACTAGGTGACGGCCTCTGGTCCACACATGAGGATTCTCTTGACCACTACCTTGCCTGGCTTGAGACGCACGACCCAACCGACTCCTAGGCCGGCAAGGCACCTACCTCAGCGAGGTCGTTCCAGACCATCTGGCTGACGATCAGACCGTCATTGAGGGCGAACCGGTCGATGAAGCGAACCCCGTCAAATGAGCTTCCATCCAGAGCTTGGCCGGCCAACGTTCCATAGACATACACGGTCGTTTCAGCCCCATCTGAAACCACATCAAGATGATCCAGCGTCTTCTTCACCGAACGAAAGCGGCCTGCCGATGAAGCAACTTGATCCGTAAGGCTTTCAAATGTGCGGCCTCCGGGGAACACGATCGACACGTCATCGGCAAGGAACTCAGATGCTGCGTCAAGATCCCGCGCTTCCACCAGTCGAAGATAGGTGCGCACAATCCTGGCGGCGGCTCTAGGCACCACTCACCCTTGCTGCCGCGTCGAGCATTGCGTGGACCATGTCCGGCTTGGGGACCAAAGGCTTTGGGTAGGCATTACGACTGTGGCTGAGGTTTAGCGCAAGCATGATCTCAACAAGCTTGTAAGAGAGAGGACCAGGGTTCACCACTGGAACCTCAAGTACAGAAGACAGGTAGCCGTGCGCCTGGTGCATGGTTGTGGAGCCAAGACAAATGACATCAGCCCCTCTGTCGATCAAACGACGGCAGGCGCTTTCCATTTTCGGAAATACCACGTCCTCCTTGTCACCGATCAGGTTCGCAAAATCAGGTGGTGTATCAAAATGCTCAACACCCGCGCACCTGGATCTCAGACCCCATTCGTCAAGCACCTTCTCGTACCGAGCCATCGCTGGCTGCCATTGAGCCATAACTCCGAATCGTCGACCAAGAGTTAGCGAGAAGATCAACGATGCACGACCTGGTGCCACCACCGGAATATCGAGCATCGACCTGAGCCCATCGGCCCCAGAGTCGCTAACGGTGTCAATCACAACCGCATCGAATCCATCGGCCTCTGCATTCAGACCTGCCTCGAATAGTGAAATGTCGAGCAGCATCCAGTCGTGTGGGCTGGCGACACTGGTCGGTCCAGCCTTCACCGGCTTGAAGTGGAAAGTTACGTCGGGCCGTAAAGAAACTGAGCGGGTCTGGGCTTCCCGATTGGCAATCTGTGACTCATCAAGAGCGAATGGCACAAGTACCAAGACCTTGCTCATGTCAATTCCTCAGAGATCACTGCGCCATCCAACATCCCATGCACCATTTCCAGTTTTGGAACCAACGGCTTCGGGTACGCACTCCGGCTCTGACTCAGTTGCAGTGCCACGAGAGCTTCGGCAACAAAATATGAAAGAGGACCGGGGTTCAGAACTGGCACCTCGAGGTTCTCTTGCAGAAACTCGTGGGCTTCGTGCATCGTTGTCGAACCAAGACAGATCACATCAGCGCCATCTTCAGACACGAGAGTCTGAGCCGCTTCAAGCAACAGCGGTAGCGCATGGTCCTTGCCTGCCATCAAGGTCCGGTTGTTTGGCGTGACGTCTATAGATCGCATCCCCGCACAGCGATCGGCCAGCCCGATTTCTGACAGCACCTTCTCATAGAGCGGAAGCCACTGTCTCCACATTGTGACGATCCCGAAAGTGCGGCCAAGCATTGCCGCTACCGCATACTGCGTTCGGCCTGGCCCAACCACAGGGATATCCAGCACTGATCGAAGAGCATTCACGCCCGAGTCGCTAACCGTATCGATGCACACGGCGTCGTAGCCATCCGTCTGCGCCTGCAACCCAGCCTCAAACAACGAGATATCTGCAAGCAGATAGTCGTGGTGTGACACATAGTTCCCGGGGGCCGCCTTTACCGGTTTGAAATCGACCTCAACCCCATCTGGCAGAGGCGCGGCGTCTAGCTGCTTCGCTCGGAGCAGAAGTTGATCAGGATCTAGGGGAAAAGGAGCAAGTACCAGAATCCTTACCATTACAGGAACACTATGTGATTCGAATTCGTCTTTCACTCGTGGCCTAACGTACGCGCGTGGCCAACCGTGAACGTGAGACCGACGTTGTCGTAGCCGGAGCCGGGGCAGCAGGCCTCGCCGCAGCAATCAAAGCTGCTGACGGCGGGGCCACGGTCGCATTGCTAGAAGCAAGCTCGACCTTCCGCCAAGGTTCCAACACATCGATGAGTACTTCGATGATTCCGGTTGGGGGAAGCCGTTGGCAAGAGGAGATCGGAATTGATGGCGACTCCCCAGACATCCTGTACCAGGACATCATGGCCAAAACAAAAGGTGCCGCTGACCCCGTACTAGCCCGAGCACTAGTCGACGTCGGTCGTGACTTATCGGAGTTCCTTGCGGACGACTGCAAGTTGCCATTGGAGCTCCTAACCGACGCTGTGTTCCCCGGCCACACCTATAAACGCCATCTTTGTGTTCATGACCGGGCCGGGCGGACACTTCACCGTCACTTGCTGGAAGCTGCCGAGCTACGGAGCAATATCACGATGGTTGTCCCACTTCGACTAGTCGATCTGATTGAGGTTGACGACGGCTGGAAGATAAAGGCCGAGTCGCCGGATGGGACAGGGCAGGAGATCATCACGGGTTCGGTCGTGCTCGCGACAAACGGATTTGGCGCCAACCCTGAGCGGGTTGCCAGACACATTCCTGAAGTGGTTGACGGGCTCTACTTCGGAGGTGACCACAGTCTTGGTGATGCTCTTGAAATCGGTGAGAGGCTAGGGGCCGACGTCGGCTTTCTCGACTCCTACCAGGGGCATGGCTCAGTAGCTACTCCACACGGCGTACTCATCACTTGGACTGCCATGATGAACGGAGCGTTCCTAGTAAACGCCAATGGGCAAAGGTTCGGAGATGAGACAACCGGCTACTCGGAGTTCGCCGTAAAGGTGATCGCCCAGCCGGAATCACGGGCATGGATGATCTACGACAAGGCAGTGCACGAAAAAGCATTGCCCTTCGCCGATTATCAACAGATGGTGGAGTCCGGAGGCATCAGATGGACCGACGACGTCGCCGGCCTGGCGTCGCTTATCGGTTGTGACGAAGCAACTATCTCAGCGACCTTGGAAGGCATCGCCACTTTTGGCTCCAGCGCTGCGGTCGACCCGCTGGGTCGGACACTCTGGCCCCATGATCTCGAGCCCCCTTTCACCGCCATAAAGGTGACTGGCGCTTTGTTTCACACTCAGGGAGGTCTCAGCGTAAACGAGCATGCAAACGTCCTGCGTGGGGGAAAAACAATTCCCGGTCTATATGCGGCTGGTGGCGCCGCAATTGGAATCTCTGGTAACGGAGCGTCTGGCTATCTCTCCGGCAACGGGCTGCTCGGCGCACTCGGCCTCGGGTACCTCGCTGGTAGAGCGATCGGTCATGGATGACAGCAGGAGAAAGACCAACCCGATAGATACCAGTTCGTTGAGCCAACCAGCGTTGGGACTGATTGGAGCGTGGAGCGGTCGCCTGCAACGCCGACCGACATCACAAGCCATCGAGGTTGTCAACGAACTCGAAGAGCTCGGTTATCAAACGTTGTGGATTCCTGAATCGCCGTTCGGCAAAGACGTTTTGACCTTCTCAGCCGTATTGCTTGGTGCTTCGGCCAGCATGACGCTGGCCACTGGAATCGCCATCACCTGGGTACGAGATCCGGCTGCGATGATGAATGCTGCGCGAACTCTTGGTGATGCACACCCCGGACGATTTCTCCTTGGCGTTGGGATCAGTCATGAAAGTACCGCCTTGGCAAGAGGCCATAGCTATCAGCGGCCGGTTGACACCATGCGCAACTATCTCCGTGGAATGCACGATGCGAACTTCGATGGTCATGGTCCTGAGTGGACGCCCCCAGTGGTTATCGCCGCTCTCGGACCCAAGATGCTTCAGGTAGCAGCTGAGCTAGCAGACGGAGCTCACCCGTTCCTTGCAACTCCTGAACATACAAATCGTGCTCGCAACATCCTTGGAGATGGAGGGCTACTCGCCGTCGAACAAGGGGTAGTACTTGGTCCCCCCGAGGAAGCTCGTGAAGCAGCGCGTGAAAACATAAGCCGATTCTTGGAGTGGCCGAACTACCGTCGCCACTTCGAACGACTTGGATTTGGTGACACAGACTTCGCTAGCGGAGGCAGCGATCGCCTGTTGAACGCTGTGTTCGCATTCGGCGACCAGACTGCTGTTCAGGAACGAATCCAAGAACATCTGGATGCAGGTGCCGATCATGTCTGTCTACAAATAGTGACTAACGACATGGATGCGGAAATGAATGCTTATCGACATCTGGCACCCGCCATGGGAATCGGTTGATAAGCCAGATCGTCAGACAGACCGTTGCTGACCTGAGCGAACTTCGACGCTCGACCTAGGCACCAGAATCGTCCAGTAAATATGGGGTGAACTGCAGTTTCTTTGTCGGGCTGGGGAGATTTGAACTCCCGACCTTCGGTCCCCCAGACCGGTCGGGCTGAACCAAAGCTGTTGCACACCGTGCGAAATCCGCGCCAC
>Ga0209494_1000362_pt1 | contig 19675 bp, 16 predicted proteins | sample EN1Hudseemescosm_FD_184628 | JGI IMG/M metagenome (GOLD analysis project Ga0209494, IMG submission 184628) | Methane-oxidizing microbial communities from mesocosms in the Hudson Canyon - EN1B Hudson Canyon (SPAdes) (version 2) | ecosystem: Environmental > Aquatic > Marine > Cold seeps | place... | reverse complement strand
AGTTAGGAAAATTACCATCAATAAGCCGACTAATGATCTTAGTGTTTGAGTCGATCAGTGAAAAATAATTATCCGAAAGGTGTATTTCTGCGATGTTTTGCGAGCTTTTATTTAATAGTTTAGTCAACTCCAGCACTGCTTTTCTAGGGAGAATCACAGTCTTTTTTTCTTCTAAATTATTTTCTTGACTGACCTCACCAATCGAAAGTCTGTGGCCATCTGTTGCAACAACCGTTAATGAGTTTTTGTTTAGTTCAAAAAACAACCCGTTTAAATAAGCTCGAATATCTTGATTTCCCATTGAAAAACTAGTATTTTCAATTAACTCTTTGAGAGTTTCTTGCTTAATTTTGATAACACTTGTATTTTGGGTTTTTGGTAAAGCTGGAAAATCTAAATGATTAAATGTATTAAGTTCAAAAGTGTTTTTATTGGCATTTAGATAGACTTTGTTTTCTTCTATTTTGAATTTTATTTGTGTTTTTTCTGGAAGTTTTCTTACAATATCAATTAGATCTTTTGCGTAAATTGTAAACGTAACCTCTGTGTCACTTTTTATTGTATTTGATGCGCTTATTTCTAACTCCATATCAGTGGTTGTTAGCGTAAGCTTTTTTTCTTTTAATTGAATTAGTACGTGAGAGAGAATTGGAAGAGTTTGTTTTTTTTCAACAACCCCTATTACGGTTTGTAGTGGTTCTATGAGTTCTTCAACGCTTAATTCAGTGTTCATAAGTAACCTTTCTTATTAAATTAATTATTGTTATTATTAGTCTGTTTATTTTTTGTTAATTACTATCTTTTTTTAAAAAAAATCAATCGTTTGAGTGGTGACTATGTTGTTAATATCTTTTTTATTTAATATTTAAGATGTTAACTTGTCCACTAATTATAAGATGTTTTGTTAATTACTAACAACCCAAGTAGTAATTTATTTGTTTATAAGTTAGTAATTTTAATCTTTATGTTTTCGATGTCATTTTTGATCTCTTCATTCGAAGCAATAAGTCCCTTAAGCTTTTCACAAGAATAAAGCACTGTAGAGTGATCTCTGTTTCCAAAGTTTTGGCCTATTTTAGCTAACGACAATGATGTTAACTCGTGGCATAAATAGATTGCCATTTGTCTTGCTTTAACTAGGTGCTGTTTGCGGGAGCTTGAAACCAAATCTGAAACCGTAATTCCATAATACTTACTGACTGTTTTTTGTACTTCATTAACCTCAATAAAAAGTTTTTTTGGTTTTATGAGGTCGCCCAAAGCCCCCTCAACGACGTCTTTGGTAATAAGAGAGTGGTCGATTTGAGAGAAGTCTACAAAGGCTTTTAGTTTCAGCAAAGCCCCTTCAAGGTCTCTAACATTTGACATTACATGGCTCGCAATAAAAAGGGCAACATCCTCTGAAAGGTTAAGAGATATTTGTGGGTTTTGTGATTTTTTAAGGAGAATAGCAGCCCTCATTTCAAGTTCTGGCGGAGAGAGTTGCAAGTTTAGTCCTTGGGAAAATCTTGTTTTTAGCCTGTTTTCAAGGTCCTTGATGTTTTTTGGGGGTTGGTCGCATGTAAAAATAATCTGTTTTTTTGTGCTGAATAAAAAATTAAAGATATGAAAAAATTCTTCTTGCGACTTGTCTTTTCCTGCAATTAAATGAATATCATCAACCAACAAAAGATCCGCTGACTGGTAAAAAAGCTTTACGTTTTCAATTGTGTTGTGGCGAAGGCTTGTTGTGATGTTCCTAACAAAATCCATTAGAGGCACGTAGATAATTTTTGAGCTTGGGTTTTTTTTAAGAGCAAGATGTCCAGCTGCCTGCATTAAATGCGTTTTGCCCAACCCAGATTCACCATAAATAATAAAAGGGTTATAGGGAGACGCCCCAATTTTTTCTGCTATCTGCCTGCTTGCTAGGGCGGCGACCTGGTTTGCACTTCCTAAAACCAAATTATCAAAGGTGTATTCTGGAAACAAGGGCGTAGTGTGATGTTTTTTAGCGCCTGCTGTTTTTTTGCTAGACTCAACAACACCAAACCTTACTTTAAGTTTACGATCACACTCAGAGACTGCCAAAATAATTGCTGCCTCTAAGTTTTGGTGTTTATGTATGTACTTGAGTGCAGACGCACTAGGAGCGTTTAGATAAAGTGTTTCATTTCTTTCCGTCGCTTTAAGTGGCTTAACCCATACGCTAAACTCTCCTAACGGAAGAGAGTCTTTTAGGGAGTCTAAGCATTCAGCCCAAGTCTGTGACATTTTGGCAGATAAAACATGAAATCAAAAATCTAATGATACCTGTAATGACGATAAAGATGATTAAAGCATTTGGTAGAATAGTTTGATTTTAATCTTGTTAATATTGTATAACTAGCCCATGAAAAACAATCCTTACAGCAAGCTTTTTGAGTCAGTAAAAATAGGCCCAGTTGTAACAAAAAACCGATTCTACCAAGTGCCGCATTGTTGTGGAATGGGACACCTAAGACCAAAAGCACATGCCGCTATGAGAGAAACTAAGGCAAAAGGGGGTTGGGGGGTTGTAAGCACAGAAGAGGCAGAGATACATCCAAGCTCTGATTTAGCTCCTTATGTTGAGCAAAGAATTTGGGACAAAAGAGACATTCCTGCGCTTCGTCTAATGACTGAGGCGGTTCACAAGCATGATGCCCTAGCTGCAATTGAATTGACCCATAGCGGCCATAATTCTACAAACCTTTTTTCTAGAATTCCTGCTATGTCTCCCAACGCACAGCCTGTTAATTTTTTATATCCAAAACAGTCAAGAAGAATGTCAAAAAAGGATATTTCAGATTTTAGGTCCTGGCATAAAAGAGCTGCGTTGAATGCGAAAGAGGCTGGTTTTGACATTGTTTATGTTTATGCAGGTCACGGTATGTCGTTAGCACAACAGTTTATTTTGCCAGACATGAATAACCGAACGGATGAGTATGGCGGAAGCCTAGAAAACCGCTTACGATTAACTAGAGAGTTGTTGGAAGAAACACAGGAGGCTATTGGCGATAGTTGTGGAATTGCTTTTCGTTTTGCTGTAGATGAGCTTAAAGGTAAAGACGGCATGCAATTTAATGAGGAAGGCCGTGCTGTGGTTGAGCTGTTATCGGAACATCCAGATCTATGGGATGTCAATGTTTCTGATTGGTCAAATGACTCACAAACTTCACGCTTTCAACCAAACGAGGGATATCAAATGCCCTATGTTGAATTTGTAAAAAGTCTAACCACCAAGCCGGTTGTTGGGGTTGGCAGGCTGACATCACCAGACTTAATGGTAAAGCTAATTGATAGGGGCGTCTTAGACTTAATTGGCGCAGCCAGGCCTTCAATTGCGGACCCCTACTTACCAAACAAAATACAGTCAGAAAATACAGACCAAATTAAGGAATGTATCGGTTGTAATATTTGTGTTTCAAGCGATAATTTTTCTGTGCCAATTCGATGTACACAAAATCCAACTATGGGCGAAGAATGGAGAAGGGGCTGGGATCCAGAGTTTATTAAACCAAAAGTATCAGACCAAAAAGCACTCGTTGTTGGCTCTGGACCAGCGGGACTTGAGTGTAGTCTTCAGCTCGCAAGGAGAGGATACGAGGTAATTTTGGCTGAATCAGAAAATCAGCTGGGCGGAAGAGTTTTGTTTGAGTCAAGCTTGAAAGGCCTGGAGGCCTGGAGGCGGGTTGTTGACAACAGGGTTCATGAAATTCTCCAAAAAAACAATATTGAAATATATAAAGAAAGCCAGCTTACCTCGCTTCATATTAATGAGCTTGGAATTAAAAACATTTTTTTAGCGACAGGCTCAAAATGGCGAAAAGATGGAATTGGAAGAAGTAGAAGAAGTCCAATAATAGGAATTGAAAGTGTCGAGGTTTTTACCCCAGAAGAGATTATTCAGGAAGAGCAAAATATCAAAGACTCAATCATTGTTTATGATGATGAGCAGGGGTACCTGGCTGGAGTACTGGCAGACCATCTAAGCGAAAAGGGTGTCGATGTAATCTTTATTACGCCTGCTAGCGTTGTCTCTCCATGGACAGAGTCAACCCTAGAGCAGAAAAGAGTTCAGAAGTCCCTTATAAGTAGTGGTGTTAAGATTGTTTGTAACAACTTAATCGAAAAAATTGAGAACCAAATAGCCTACCTTGAGTGTGTTTTCACTGGGGTCAGCACACAAATATCCTGCCAATCAATAGTTATGGTAACTGAACGAATACCAAATACCTCTCTTTATGAGCAGCTAATAAATCAAAAACCAAACAAGAAAACACAGCCTGCCGCTATAAATATTCAGCTGATTGGAGATGCAGAGGCCCCTGGTCTAATTGCCGACGCCGTGTTTGCAGGCCATTTGGCGGCTCAAAACTTTGAGACATCTGAGACAGACATTCAAAAAGCATTGTTTATGCGTGAGATGCCAAGCCTTAAATAATGAACATTAAGTTAGCTCTTAAGGCTTGTTCCTAATTGATTTTCTATGTGTTTTAGAGTAACATTGCCCTCTTTTTATATAGGCCAAAAAAGATGCGCAATACGATAGTTGCTGGAAACTGGAAAATGAATGCCAGCAAAGACGCAGTTAAAAGTCTTGTCAACGGCATATTGTCTGGAATGGGTGACGTTAGCGCAGAGGTTTTAGTTTGTGCTCCATTTCCATACTTATCACAGGTTGAAACTTTAATTAGTGGGTCCAGTTTAATGCTTGGTGCACAAAATCTAAATGTGAATGTCTCAGGAGCTTTTACTGGAGAGGTAAGCGCAGAAATGATTAAAGATTTTGGCGCTAAGCACGTTATTGTTGGACACTCTGAGAGAAGAAGTTTATATGGTGAAACTAGTGAAATTGTTGCCAAAAAAACAAAAGCTGCGATTGATTCTGGCTTGACGCCACTTCTTTGTATTGGAGAGTCTCTTGATCAAAGAGAGTCTGGAAATACAGAGGCAGTTATTTCAGAGCAGCTTACTACAGTTGTTAGGCTGATTGGAATAGAGGCATTCAAAAACATTATTATTGCATATGAGCCTGTTTGGGCAATTGGAACAGGCATGACAGCTACCCCAGAACAAGCACAAGCAGTTCACATGTTTATTCGTAATCTTCTTGCGAGTAGCAATCAAGATATAGCTGAAAAAACACCTATACTGTATGGCGGAAGTATGAATGCTGGCAATGCATTAGAGCTTATCTCTTGTCCAGATATAGATGGCGGTTTAATTGGCGGTGCAGCGCTAAAAGCAGAAGATTTTTTACAAATTTGTAAGGCAGGTTAATATGACATTTCAAATTATTTTAGTGGTTCATGTATTGTTGGCCTTAGGCCTAGTAGGACTAATTTTAATTCAACACGGAAAGGGTGCTGATGCTGGAGCTGCGTTTGGTTCTGGAGCAGCGGGATCAGTTTTTGGTGCAAGAGGTGCACACTCTTTCCTTTATAAGCTAACGGCAATTTTAGCGATTTGCTTTTTTGTAACAAGTATAAGCCTTGCGTACTTTGCCTCTAATGAAAGAAGTGTTGCAGATTCAGGTCAAAGCATTATGTCGCAAACCATTATGAGTGATGATGCTTTAGACGAAGACACAAGCGAAATACCTAGCAACTAACAACCCTTGCCGTCGTGGTGAAATTGGTAGACACGCAGCCTTGAGGGGGCTGTAGCGCAAGCTGTGACGGTTCGACTCCGTCCGACGGCACCATACTTAATTAAAGCTTAGCCAGCACGCTTGGCATTGTACAATCAGCATAGTTTCTTATTGGAGGACTTATGAGCTTTTTTGATAAAACTGTTCTAAAAGGGATAGGACTTATGCTAATGGGCATGAGCACGGTTCCCTTTTTAGACATTTTTGCTAAGCTACTAAGTGAAGATTATTCTGTGATGCAGGTTACATGGACCCGATTCTTTTTTCATGCGTTTTGGCTTATTCCAATTATTTTTTGGAAAAAAGTTAAATGGAAAAGAGTTCCTGAAAGTCTTGGGCTTCAATTTTTAAGAGGTTTAATGCTGACCCTAGCAACCCTTTTCTTTTTTGCGGCAATAAAATCAAACCCTATTCCTAATGCGCTCACCCTTCTTTTTATTTCGCCTTTGATTGTTGCGGTTTTGTCTCCAATGCTTTTGGGCGAGCGCTTTGACCTATTCATTGGAGTTGGAGTTTTAATTGGATTTGTTGGAGTTGTCATAGTGTTGCAGCCAACAGGCGATGATTTTAAGCCAAGCCTTTTGTTGGCTGTTGTTGCAGGTGTTTGTTATGCGCTTTATATTATTTTTACAAAAAAACTCTCATTTAGGGCGCCACCAGTACTCACCCTTTTTTATTCTGCAATCGTAGGAATTCTAATAATGTCCCCTCTGGCTTTTGCTGCATGGTCTGCTCCGGATCTAAAAGGATTGTTGTTAGGAGCCGCCATGGGCCTCTTTGCAGCCGCCTCACACTTTATGATTATTAAAGCATTTGAGTTTGCAAGCGCCTCTGAACTAAGTCCATTCAATTATTTTGAAATTGTCGGTGCTATTACGCTTAGCTACATTGTATTTGGCTATGTTCCAAATATGCAAGCGATACTTGGGTTGTTTGTAATCATAGGAAGCGGGCTTTACGTTTCCTGGCGCGTAATGAAAAACAATCAAGGAGGCGATCAAGACAAAGAAAAACTCATAGAGCCACTATAGCGATTAGAGGTTAAGTTTTCTATTAAAAACTTATTGCCCTTATTCTAGACACAAGAATTGTTCTGTCCAATATAATGTTTCAGCTTTAATTTTATTATATTGTTCCTCTATATCTCACAACACAAATAAACAAATATATTTATGAACTGGCGAACAAAAACAGAATCAAAAATTGAACTTTTTTCTGACTGGCTTTTTGAAAATGCGAAGATAACAATCGCAGTTGTTTTTGTTTTTGTTGTGGCGCTCGGCTCTCAGCTTCCATCGTTAAAAATTGATACAACCACAGAGGGCTTTTTGCATAAAACAGACCCGATGCGAGTCGAGTACGATATTTTTAGAGATCAGTTCGGTCGCGATGAAAAGCTGATGATTGCAGTTAAAACTCGAAATATTTTTGATTTAGACTTTCTGAAGAAGCTCGATAGTTTTCATCATGCCCTAGAGAATGAGTTGCCAAATATTAAAGGGGTAGACTCCTTGATCAATGCTAGAAACACTTATGGCATTGAAGGAGAGCTGATTGTAGAGCCCCTGATTGACAACCTTCCTCAAAATAAAAAAGACCTTGTTAAACTCAAAGAAACGGTTACTAACAACAGTCTTTATGAAAATTCACTTTACAGTGAAGACTTTACAATGACTACCGTGACAATTGAGACAGAAACCTACTCCAATGCAGGTGCTTCTGCAGACTCTATTGGTCTTGAGTTCGACGACAGTCTTGAGTTCGACGACAGTCTTGAGTTCGACGACAGTCTTGAGTTCGACGACAACACTGCAGAGCAAAAGCTATATTTAACGGATGCAGAAAACGATGAAATTATTGCGCAAACGCAACAAATAATGCAGCGCTTTAATGACGATAACTTTGAAATATACTTGTCCGGCTCAGCCGCAATTGCAGGCATATTCAAACAAGCATTAATGAATGATTCAGCAGTTTTTATAAGCCTAATGATGATAGTCATTATGATTGTTCTTTTTGCGTTATTTAGGCGAATTTCAGGAGTCATTCTTCCACTTGCATGTGTCTCTTTAACACTGATAATGACTGTTTCATTGATGTCTATTTTTTCAGCACCTTTTACTATGGCGACCCAAATAATGCCCACCTTCTTGTTGGCGGTTGTTACTAGTGCATCAATTCATCTTTTAGCTGTATTCTATAAAGACTTTGCTACAACAAACGATAAAAAGAAGTCTCTTAGGTACGCGATGGGACATTCAGGGCTGGCAATTATCATGACCTCTATTACTACCGCAGCTGGGCTCTGGTCTTTTTCTTTCTCTGGCGTTGCGCCTGTCGCAGACCTTGGGATTTTTGCAAGCAGCGGGGTTATGGTTGGATTAGTTTTTACTCTCGTTTTTTTGCCCGCCTTGGTGTCAGTAACTAACTTTAAGGTTCTCAGACAAAAATCAGACGAAGATGGCCAGTCTCTATTGGATAGAGCGATGATTGGAATTAGCGTTTTTGCAACTGGCAGGCCTAAGCTAATTATTTCATTTAGCACCGTGTTAATAATATGCGCAGCTATCATTGCAGCTCAATTAAGGTTTTCTCATTTTCCTCTTCAGTGGCTTCCCGAGGATAATTTTGCGCGAGTAGCAACAGAGGCTGTCGATGAGAACTTAAATGGCTCATTAACGCTTGAAGTAATTATTGATACTGAAAAAACAAACGGCCTTTACAACCCTGAAGTATTAAGAGTTATTGATGATGTGTCTCAAAATATAAACTCTATATCCACTGGAAACATGTTTGTGGGAAAGGTTATAAGCTATGTTGATGTCATTAAAGAAACCAATAGAGCGCTTCATGAAAATAGGGACGAATATTATACTATTCCCGATGATTCGGATCTTATAGCCCAGGAGTTTTTGCTTTTTGAAAGCAGCGGCAATAACGATCTTACAAGTCTCGTCGATGCAAACTATTCTAAGGCGAGACTAACATTAAAAACTCCCTTCATTGACTCCCTTGAGGCAAACATTTTTATTGACAATGCTCAACTCTATTTAGACCAAAAATTTGGCTCATTGGCCAAAGTGACTTTTACCGGCATTGGAACATTGATGACGGTTACTTTTGAAGAGGCAATTTATAGTAGTGCGGTGAGCTATGTTCTGGCCTTTTCGCTTATCACAATCCTCATGGTGCTACTGATAGGTAACCTGAAAATTGGGCTAATTAGCATGATACCAAACCTGTTGCCTATCGTCTTTCTATCAACTATTATGGTGATTTTTAAAATGCCGTTGGACATGTTCACCTTGTTGATTGGTGCAATTGCGCTGGGACTGGCTGTAGACGATACTGTGCATTTTATGCACAACTTTAGAAGGTATGAGCTTCAATACAATGATGTAGACAAGGCTGTTCGATTAACCTTGATGGGAACTGGTAGAGCTATAACCTTGACATCCATCGTTCTGGCTCTTGGGTTTCTTGTTCTTACCTTTTCACAAATGAACAACATGTTTGATTTTGGCGTGCTTACAGCAAGCGCGATTTTAGTGGCACTTTTGGCTGATTTTTTCTTAATGCCGGCAATAATGAAGCTAATCGTTAAAGACAGGGCTAGCCTATAAACAATTTAATATTTGAGAAATAAAAAAGGGCGCCAACGCGCCCTTTCAGTTTATGAGGCCAGACTCTAGCCTTGCGCTTGAGCCATTACCTCTTCAACAAAGTTGTCTTCTTTCTTCTCTATTCCTTCTCCAACCTCATATCGGACAAACGATTCAACTTCGGAGTTGTTAGATTTAACAAGATCTCCAACAGTAATATCTGGGTCCTTTACAAAAGATTGGCCATAAAGCGTAACCTCATTAACAAATTTTTTCATTCTGCCTACAATCATTTTTTCAATAATGTTGTCGGGCTTTCCACTTTCTCTAGCTTGTTCAATAAAGATTGCTTTTTCTCTTTCAAGGGTGTCGTCCGAAAGCTGGTTTTCGCTGACACATTCCGGTCGTGAAGCAGCGATGTGCATTGCTACATCTTTTGCCAAAGCCGAATCTTGGGACGCTAACACTGTAAGGACGGCAATACGATCACCGTGCTTATAAGCACCTAAAATGCCTGTATCAGTGCTAATAATTTGAACCCTTCTCACAGAAATATTTTCACCTATTTTTGCAATAATACCTTCTCTTGCCTCGTCAACTGTTTCTCCAGAGTCAAGTTTTTGACTTAAAAAACTCTCCACTGATTCAGGCTTATTCTTAAGAGCTAGGGAGCCTAGTGCCTCAACAAAATCAATAAATGCAGAGCCTTTAGTGACAAAGTCTGTTTCTGAGTTAACTTCAAGAATTGCAGCTTGTTTGTTATCGTCGCTAATTGTAACGTTAACAAGGCCTTCAGATGCAACGCGACCTGCTTTTTTGGCAGCTTTTGCTGCGCCTGATGCACGCATTAAATCAATTGCTGCTTCAAGGTCAGCATTGGTTTCAACCAATGCTTTTTTACAGTCCATCATTCCTGCGCCTGTTCTCTCTCTTAACTCCTTAACTAAAGCGGCTGTAATCGCCATAATTCGTCTCCTATGTATACTGTATTTAATTGTTAATCTGTTTCAGTTTTTTTAGCAGCTGGCTTCTTTGCTGTAGTTTTCTTGGCAGCCTCTTTTTTAGCAGCTGGCTTCTTTGCTGTAGTTTTCTTGGCAGCCTCTTTTTTAGCAGCTGGCTTCTTTTCTTCAGCAGCAGTTTCTGTTTCAGGGGCAGCCTCGACAGCCTCTTTTTTAGCAGTCGGCTCAGCCTTCTTAGCGGCAGACTTAGTTTCAACAATTGACGCTTTGGCTTCAAGGACTGCGTCTGCAATTTTCCTTGCGTAATAACCAATCGCCCTTATTGAGTCATCATTTCCTGCTATGACATAATCGATTCCTTCTGGGTTATGATTAGAGTCTACAACACCGATGATAGGTAAGCGTAAAGTGCGAGCTTCTCTAACGGCATTTTTTTCATGACCAATGTCGACAACAAAGACAACATCGGGGATGCTTCCAAGATCTTTAATTCCACCCAGGCTTCTTTCTAGCTTCTCCATTTCTCTTGTCATTACTAGGGCTTCTTTTTTTGTAAATTGTGCGAAGTTTTCCTCTGCAAGAAACTCTAGGTCTTTAAGGCGCTTTATTGAAGCCTTAATAGTTTTATAGTTTGTCATCATTCCGCCTAACCAGCGATGATTAACGTAAGGCATTCCACATCGGATTGCCTCTTCTTTGATAATATTGCTTGCCGCTCTCTTTGTTCCAACAAAGAGGATAGACCCACCTTGTGCTGCAGTTTTGCTTGCAAAGTTTAGGACATCATTAAATTGCGGTAGTGTTTTTTCTAAATTGATTATGTGAACACCATTTCGTGTTCCGTAGATATAAGGCTCCATTTTTGGGTGCCAAAAACGAGACCTATGGCCGAAGTGAACACCGGCCTCTAACATTTTTTTCATTGACGCTTTCGCCATACATTTCTCCTGGGTTAAGACTTCCACATTGCCTATTAGCCAACCCCTTTTAAAGGGCACCCTGGCTAATATTGGGGCTCTGTGTGATACGTTAAATTACCAGTCTTGTTATTACAAGACCAGACCGCTTCCAGCCAAATTGCTGAAAGGCGACAATTATCCCATATTTTTTTGAAATAAGCAAAGACTATTTGCCTGTCTTTTGCTCTTGGGCACTGGCATTCAGCTTATGCACATAAACCGAACACTATAAAAAAACACACTTTATAATAATGTCTTTTACAAAAAATTATTACCAAATATTGGTTATGATGGTAGTTAGGCCTAAATAAAGGGGAGGCTCTATATTACATATTTGATTTTATGCTATGAAGGTTGCTATTATTGGAAGCGGAATATCCGGCTTGACTGCGGCGTATCTGTTACACAAAGATCACGATATTACTGTTTTCGAGGCTAATGATTATATCGGCGGCCACACGCATACTCATGAAATCAAACAAAATGATAAACTCTGGAGTGTAGATTCAGGCTTTATTGTTTATAACGAAAAAACTTATCCAAACTTTATAAGTCTTTTGCAAAAACTAAAAGTTGAGGTTCAAAAAACTTCAATGGGCTTCAGCGTTAAATCGCCATCTAAGAATCTTGAATATTCAGGCGGCTCTTTAAATACGATTTTTGCCCAAAGAAAAAACTTATTGAAGCCCTCGTTTTTGATTATGCTCAAAGACGTTCTTCGTTTTAACCGTATTGCAGTTAAAGAGCTTTTAACAGTTGACCAGTCAACAACAATCAGCGATTTTCTTAAGAGACATAACTTTAGTAGTCATTTTATTGAGAACTATATTATTCCAATGGGAGCTGCAATTTGGTCTACAGCTGCTGAAAAAACAACAGAAATGCCTGCAGCTTTTTATATTCGTTTTTTTAAGAATCATGGTTTGCTCCAAGTATTTAATCGTCCTCAATGGTTCGTAATTAAGGGCGGCTCAAAGTCATATGTTAAAAAGATAATTGCAGGCTTTAAAGAAAATATTTTGCTTTCTTCGGCAGTTAAAGGAGTTGTTAGGACTCCTGACGGTGTTATGATTTATCATGATAAAGATAAGGACCCTATAAAATTTGATAAAGTTATTTTTGCTACCCATAGTGACCAGGCCCTGGCTTTGCTGAAAGACCCAAGTGACAATGAGTTATCAATTTTGAGTGCACTGCCCTATCAAAAAAACATAGCAATATTGCATACTGACAACTCTCTAATGCCAAAAATTAAAACAACATGGTCAAGCTGGAATTACTTGTTAAGCAGCGATCCAGGCAAGCCAGTTACGCTTACCTATAATATGAATATCTTGCAGTCGCTTGATGCTCAGCCAGACTTCCTGGTAACGCTTAATAGTAGTAGTGAGATTGACCCAACTAAAATAATTAAAAAGATTGAATATCACCACCCCCTCTTTACAGTTGACGGTGTAAAGGCGCAGAAGAGAAAAACAGAGATTAGTGGCGCTAATAATACATTTTATTGCGGCGCATACTGGGGCAATGGCTTTCATGAAGACGGTGTTAATAGTGCTCTTGAGGTTTGCAAAGACTTTGGGGTGTTGTTGTGAGCCTCTCCAAAACGCATCACCTATATTGGGGCACCATCAGTCATCATCGACATACCCCATTTAATCGTTTTTTCAGCTACCCCATTTTTATGGCATATGTTGATATTTCAAGTTTAGCTTCAATAATGAAGACATCTTTACTATGGAACATTAATAAGCCTGCGATTGTCTCATTCAAAAGAAAGGACTATCATGGCGATCCCTCAATAGGGCTTGAAAGCGCAGTAAGAAAAACCCTTTTTGAAAAAACCGGAAAACAATTTAATGGCCCAATAAGACTTCTAACGCATTTAAGATATTTTGGTCATTGTTTTAATCCTGTAAGCTTCTATTATTGTTTCGACGATAAGGACAAAAAAGTGGAGGCTATAATGGCAGAAGTTACAAATACACCATGGAAAGAGAGACACACTTATGTCATACATGAAAAATCAGAAACAGATAAAAAGATGAGCTTTACTGCAACACCAAAAAAACAGTTTCATGTAAGCCCTTTTTGGGGAATGGACCATGATTATGAGTGGTTTTTCTCTAATCCAGAGGAGGGCTTAAACGTAATCATGAAAAACTATAAAGATGGAGAAAAGGTTTTCAATGTTGCGCTCAGCCTCAAAAGACAAGCCTTTAATAGTAAGGGCTTAATTAAGGCTGTTCTTAGATTCCCTCTTGCAACCCTTGTAGTGGTTTACAGAATACATTGGCAGGCCCTTATGCTTCTGATTAGAAGGGCGCCTTTTTTCACTCACCCAGATAAATTATGACTATAGAAAAACAAAATAAAGATAAGCTCTCTGTTGATAGTTTAGCTAACAGTATTCAAAAAAAACAGAAGGGCTCTCGAATGACTTCTTTTTTTAAAAGCGTATTATTTAGAAAACTAAGGGGCATCAGCAGTGGAGAGCTTACGATTATTGATGGCAACAACAAACATACTTTTGGGAATTCAAGTTCCAAGCTTAAAGCTGAGCTTGAAGTGTTCTCGCAAGAATTTTATGTGTTTTTAGGCAGTGGAGGAACAAATGGTGCTGCAGAAGCATACACCGCTGGATATTGGGGCTCTAATAATCTTGTAGGCTTAATTCAACTCATCATAAAAAACAAAGATACTATGATGGGCCTAGAGTCGGGAATGGCAAGGCTTGCTAATCCAATAACAAAATTTATTCATAAACAAAGACAAAACACTCTTCAAGGCAGCAAGAATAATATCTTGGCGCATTATGATTTGAGCAATGATTTTTATAAGTTATGGCTTGATCCAACAATGACATATTCAAGTGGAGTCTTTTCAAAAAAAGACGCAAGCATGCAAGAGGCTTCAGTAGAGAAGCTTGATAGAATTTGCAGAAAACTTAATCTTTCAAGTAAAGACCATGTTTTGGAAATTGGAACAGGTTGGGGTAGTTTTGCAGTTCACGCTGTGAAAAACTATGGGTGTAAAGTCACCACCACGACTATTTCTGACAATCAGTTTCAATACGCTTCTGAGCTCATTTCTAGAGAGGGACTTAAAGATAAGATAACGCTTCTCAGTAAAGACTATCGCGAGCTTGAAGGAACTTTTGACAAGGTGGTATCAATAGAAATGATTGAGGCTGTTGGGGCAGAATATGTTCCTGGTTTTTTTGAAAAGGCCTCCTCACTTTTGAAAACAAATGGACTAATGGCGCTTCAAGGAATAACTTACAACGATCCTGATTTTGATGCTTACAAAAACTCAGTAGACTTTATAAGGAAATATATATTTCCAGGATCGTGTCTAGTTGCGATGCCACAAATACTTAATGCCATTAAGGAAAAAACGGATATGGTTATGGTGGACTCTGAAGACATAACCCAGCACTATGCTAGAACGCTTGAAATTTGGCGAGAAGACTTTCAAAAAGTTTTGCCACAGATTAAAGAGCTTGGGTTTTCGGAGCCATTCACAAGGATATGGAATTTTTACTTAGTCTATTGTGAAGCAGGATTTCTTGAAAACTTAATTGGAGACTTTCAGTTTGTTTTTGCCAAGCCAGATTCAAAAAACATCCAAATTACATACTAACTTATGATTACTTTATTAATACTACTTGCAGAAAAAGGACTATTGCCAGACGCGATAATTAGACTGGGTATCAGGCGACTTTGCAGGCAACGCTTAGTTGATGCTTCAAATATTAATGAGACGCTAATGGAGCAAGAGCATGCTGCCTGGATTGATGTTTTGAAAGAGAGTCCAATTGCACTTGTGCCAGAAAAAGCAAACGAACAGCATTATGAGGTTCCGCCAAGGCTTTTTGAGCTAGTGTTGGGAGATAGGTTAAAGTACAGCTCGGGCCTATGGCCTGAGGGCGTCTCTTCGTTAGACGAGTCTGAAGTTGCTATGCTCAAGCTAACAACTGACAGGGCGGGCTTAGTAGATGGCCAAGATGTTTTAGAGTTGGGCTGTGGATGGGGGTCTTTAACTCTTTACATGGCAGAGTGTTTTCCAAAATCTAAAATTACTGCAGTCAGCAACTCAAATGACCAGAGGCAATTTATTGAGGCAAGATGCGAAGAGCGCAATTTAAAAAACGTTGAGATAATCACAGCCGATATGAATGACTTTGAGACGACAAAGCTATTTGACCGAGTCATCTCCATTGAAATGTTTGAGCATATGCGCAACTATGAAAAATTGCTAGGAAGGGTGAACGTTTGGCTTAAAAACAAGGGGAAGCTGTTTGTACATATTTTCTCCCATCAGAAAATTGCCTATCCATTTGAAGATAATGACGATGCTGATTGGATGGCGAGAGAGTTTTTTAGCGGAGGCCAAATGCCTTCCCACAGGCTATTAATGAGCTTTCCAGGTCAAATGAAAATAGAAAAAGACTGGAGGGTGAGCGGAACGCACTATGAAAAAACCTCTCTTGCTTGGCTTCAAAAAATGGACAAAAATAAAGCTGAAGTTTTAGAGCTCTTTAAGAAAACTTATGGCGAAAGTGACGCCAACTCATGGTTCCAAAGATGGCGAATTTTTTTCATGTCGTGTGAGGTTCTTTTTGGCTTTAACCGCGGCTCTGAATGGGGAGTCTCTCATTATCTTTTTGAGAAGCCACAATGATTAAAGATTTTGGCGCCATTGCCTTATGCATTTTAACGGCGTATGTTATTGCTATAGCGGCTTCAGTTGAGGGGGTAATTTTTTATGGGCTTCCTGTAATTCTTTTTTGCGCTGTTGTAAGTTTTGTGACGCATTGGATTATTGCGGTGCCTTCATTAATTACAAGCTCAGAAAAATATTTTGACTTTACGGGAATGATTGCAACGCTTCTTGTTGTTTCAGCCTCAATGTTTGCGCTCTTGAGTTCTGGAGAAGAAGCCTCAATTCGTGCGGTGGTCGTTGCTACTTTTGTTTCTGTATGGACATTAAGGCTGGGAATATTTCTTTATAAAAGAATAGTGAAAGCTGGAGAAGACAGAAGGTTTAGAGACATTAAAAAGTCACTTCCAAAATTTTTAATGACCTGGACTTTGTCAGCCCTGTGGGTCTTCTTAACTACTGTAAATGCTATTACTATAATCGCACTGAACCCACTTGAGCCAGTTGGCGTATTTTTTGTTCTGGGAACAGTGCTTTGGCTTTTAGGCTTTGGCTTTGAAGTGGTTGCTGACAGACAAAAAAAGCACTTCAGTGAACAGCCTGAAAATATAGATAGGTTTATCAGTCATGGCCTTTGGTCTGTTTCTAGACACCCAAACTATTTTGGAGAAATTATCTTGTGGACAGGCATTGCAATCATCTCGTTGCCATTTCTATCAAGTTGGCAGTTTGTGAGCCTTGTCTCCCCTCTATTTGTGTTTCTCCTTTTGACAAGAATAAGTGGACTTCCTTTTTTAGAAGAGAAGGCTGAAAAAAAATGGGGAAAAGACAAAGCCTATGTCGAATACAAAAATAAAACACCAATACTGATTCCTTTTTTTGGAAAAAGACACTAACAAATTGATACTATATGGCTCTTGAAACTCCACAATACGAAGTAACCTCTGAACATGATGGGTTTGAAGTCCGCTGTTACAGTGAAATGATAATTGCCACGACATCAGTTCGCTCAGATTACAGAGGCTCTACATCGTCTGGTTTTAGAAGAATAGCTAATTATATTTTTGGCGGCAACGATAAGGAAATGAAAATTGCAATGACAGCCCCTGTAATTGCTGACTGTCCTTCAGAGGGGTTAGAGGCCTATAATATTTCTTTTGTTATGCCCAGAGAGCACTCATTAACAGATCTTCCTAAGTCCAACACAGAAAATGTTTCAATTCAAAAAGAAACTTTGGGCGAGGTTGCAGTATATGCTTTTGGGGGTTGGGCGACAGAGTCTAGAAGCAAGAGCTATCAAAAAAAATTTGCAACGCTTCTCCAGCAGAACAACATTGAAACATGCGGTGGCTTTATGGTTGCCCAGTTTAATGCCCCTTATGTAATTTCCATGTTTCGCAAAAACGAGCTAATGGTAAGAATTAAGAGATAAGTAATTTTTTAGTATCATATTCTTGTCTTTTCTTCCCAAAAACTAACCATAATTGGATCAGTAAAGCGAATAAAGGCTCATGACTTTTATTGGCATTTATTGCAGACACCATTAATCTCAACAGCCTGAGAATCATTAACTGCAAACTTGTTGCTATTAGGCAATGAGAGCTGTTCTGAGAGCTGACAAGACTCTTGTACGGATTTGCAGCTAGTGCAGTGAAGTAACACATGGAAATGGTGAGTGTGACTATCATTACAAACGAGATAAGTATTGCTTGAATCCATTTTATGCACAACCCCGATATCAATCCAAAAGTCTAAGACTCTATAAATTGTACTAATGTTAAATGAATAGCCTTTATCATTTAGCAAGTCTCGAAGCTCATACGCAGATAGATTTTTACTTGCAGAGCCTAGCTCGTCAATTATTGACATTCTTTGAGGCGTAGCACTTCTTCCCGACTCTAAGCATCTAGATATTAACTGGGTTTTGCTAATCATGAGCATCCTCAAGGTTATAGATATATTCCTCGTCGTCTTCACTAAAATACAAGGTATCAACCATTGCATCGCTAACAGTATATCCACTATCAGCAATATCAAAGCTTTGTGATCCTACAGATATTCTCCCATAAACGATTATTGGCATGTATAAATCACGAAATTTTGTTGGCTCACTTGAAACATCTACGAGAATTGTTTGGTTTAAGGGGGGCGGGGGTACGTGAATACATTGACCAGCCTCTGGAACAAGTAAAAACTTGCTGACATCAGTCCCAACATATTCAACTGGGACCATGAAGCCAGCAAGGACAATATCCACTCCCTCTAAAGATTCTTTAAGCTTTGTCCCAGCCGCTTCTAATTTGGCTTGAAATTCAGGGCTGCTATATGTTTCATAGGTTAAGTCTTCAGGAATAAAATCATAAGCATCTGCTGGCTCAAGGCTCAACCAGTTGTCTTCTATAGTAGTCAGTTGCTCATCAGTTACAACTACGGCAAAAGAGCTTATTGAGAAAAAAAGTAAAGCGGTAATTATTATTTTTTTTATCATTTAGCTTAATGTTTGATGTAAATTTTTTCTAAAAACCATGATTGCTGGAATCAAGCTGCTTAAGGCTCCAGCTAATAAAATAAAGCTAAAAACTTTAATTTCATCTATGCTAATCCACCTAAAAGAAGGTGAAACGCCCAAAGCCAGGTTTAACTGGGCGGCTGCAAAATAAGTGACAATTGTTACAAGAATAATTGCACCAATAATTGCTATCAGCCCAATTACAAGAGACTCACATATTACCATTATGGCTAAAAATTTTGGTGATGCCCCATTGGCTCTATAAATTGTCATTTCCTGTTTACGGTTATCTAAACTAGCAATAATTAAAGTGACCATTGCAATGAGACTGATTGTAATAATAATCCAACTTAAAAGCTGAAATCCTTTATCAACTAGTCTAACAATTGACCAAAGCTCTGACAATGCTATTCCAGGTATTACAGCAGATATCGCCTCTTTTGGATATTCTCTAATACTCTTGCTGAAGTTAAATAAAGTTATCTTTGACTTGAGGCCCACAAATGCAGCTGTAACAGTTTTTGGTTCTAAAGCATCAGCTGGAAGAGAAGACAAGTCAATATCATCAAGGCTGAATATTTTTTTCCCACTCATCCATCCAAGGTGAAGCAGCTCATAGCCTTTAAGATCTAAAAAAATAGCTTGATCAATTGGAGTTCCTGTTTTGTTAAGAACCCCAGTAACTGTGAATGAAAAGTCATCATGCTTGCTACCTATTGACTCAACTGAGCCATGGGTGACTTGAATTTCTGAGCCAACTTTATAATTAAGTCTTTCAGCAACATCAGATCCTAAGACTGCCTCTGATAATTCAGAAAATGCCACTCCATTCATAAAAGTCAATGATTGGCTATTTCCGTATTTAATGTGCTCAAAGTAATTTGGTTGAGTTGCCACAACCCTAAACCCCCTATGACTATCTCCTAATGCAATTGGAACTAGCCAGCTTATATCACTTCTAAGCTTGACTTCATTGATAGTCTTTGTTGTGATGTTATTTGTTGGCCGGCCAAGATGAAAAACAGTATATAAAACTAATTCAAGTGAGCTAGACCTTGGCCCAATAATTGCATCAACCCCTGAAATGCTTTGATTAAAGCCCTCTTCTGTGCCTTGTTGAATTCGTTCTATGCTTAACAGCAGAACCATTGAAGCCATCAAGGATATCGTTACAAGCGATGTTGGAATAATTCTTGAGCGCATTGATTTAAGTAAAAGACTAAGCATAGTGTTTATTAAAATCTATGACAGTGTCAAAGTAAGGTGCAATTGAGGCGTCATGACTTACCATAATAATTGCTTGTTTATTTGAATCGAAAGTCTCCATGACT